>ERZ795044.5109-NODE-5109-length-10658-cov-4.568235_pt1 | contig 10658 bp, 7 predicted proteins | sample MGYA00375128_ERZ795044 | MGnify/ENA primary metagenome ERZ795044 (study PRJEB30173, sample SAMN05720213) | anaerobic digester metagenome | isolation source: active sludge of municipal wastewater-treating anaerobic digesters | place: USA | collected 2014-12-22 ... | reverse complement strand
CATTGGAGGATATAACCCATTGGAAGATGTTTATGCTTATAATCCTGTTCCTAAGGAATTGAGTCAGGAAGATGCAAAATACATATATGGTGCTCAGGGAAATGTTTGGACAGAGTATATACCAACATTTAAACAAGTAGAATATATGGCTTGGCCACGTATGGCAGCTTTGGCCGAAGTCCTGTGGACTTATGACCCCAACAGGGATTATGCTTCATTTATTCAACGATTAAAAATACAAACACAAATATTGGATAAGCTGGGAGTAAACTACTGTAATAGGTTCAAAAACTGAATCTTATGTCGCTTCGCATTTCTATTTTGACCTTTTTTCTTCTTATCTCGTTGGTGAGTTTTTCTCAGGTTAAAGAAATAAATTTATTGGATTGGCATTTTCAGAAATTAAATGATTCAAAATCATATAGAGCAGTTATCCCGGGCAGTGTATATCTGGATTTGCTCAAAAATAAGCTGATAGACAATCCGTATTTTGAAAATAATGAACATAAACTTGCATGGGTTGAAAATGAAACATGGAAATATACAACTGTTTTTAATTTGACGGATGAAGATTTGAAGTTTAAACGCAAAGAACTGGTCTTTGAAGGTGTTGATACGTATGCTGATATTTATTTGAATAACAGAAAGATGGCTTCCGTTGATAACATGTTCAGGAAATGGACTTTTAATGCCAGTCAATTAATAAAGTCAGGTGAAAACAAGCTGGAAGTCATTATAAAGCCGGTATCAGCTGAAGAAAAAAAGCTGAGCCAAAAAATATCATACACATTACCGGGAGGTGACCGGGTTTTTACACGTAAAGCACAATATCAGTTTGGTTGGGATTGGGCTCCAAAGTTTCTGGCTGGAGGAATTTACAAACCGGTTTGCATGAGATTGATAAATGATGTCGAAATTAAGGATTTGCAGGTAATTCAAAAAGAACTTGATTTTAAAAAGGCAATAATTCAGATTAAAACAGAATTTTCTGATTCAATAGGCACCGATTACCAGTTAAAAGTTAAAGTTTGGGATAAGGCGCAAAAATTGGAAAGAAAGGTTGATTTGAAAGATAAAGAAACATTGTCATTTGTAGAAATTCAAATGGATAATCCCCAGCTTTGGTGGTGCAATGGGATGGGTGATCCACATCTTTATCAGGTGGATGTAGTGCTTTTAAAAAACGGGAAAACTATTTCAACTAAAATGACAGAAATTGGTTTGAGAAAGATTGAATTAGTGCAGAAAGCAGATTCGTCCGGAAGTTCATTTTATTTTAAAATTAATGGTAAACCAGTCTTTGCCAAAGGAGCCAATTGGGTTCCGCTATCATCATTTCCATCTGAAATTATAGCTGAAGATTATAAAAAATACCTGCAATTGGTAAAAAATGCCCACATGAACATGCTAAGAGTGTGGGGTGGTGGCTATTACGAGAATGACGAGTTTTACAAGTTGTGCAATGAAATGGGAATCATGGTATGGCAGGATTTTATGTTTGCCTGCGCCATGTATCCGGGCGATAATGCATTTGTTTCAAATGTCAATTCTGAAATTGAACAACAAATCAGGCGTTTGAGGAATAATCCATGCCTTGTACTCTGGTGTGGTAATAACGAGAACGACGAAGGTTGGAAGAACTGGGGCTGGCAAAGGGAATTTAATTATTCGAAAGAGGATTCAACAGAAATTTATCAAAACTATAAATTGCTTTTTGAGAAAGAAATCCCTAAGTTAATTTCAACGTTTGATAGTGGCAGGGCTTATCATCCATCATCTCCCACAACAGGATGGGGAAGAAAAGAGAGTTATTTGCAGGGCGATGTGCATTATTGGGGAGTTTGGTGGGGAGCGGAACCTTTTGAAGAATACCGGAATAAAGTAGGACGTTTTGTTTCTGAATATGGTTTTCAGGCAATGCCATCACTGACCTGCTTAAGAACAATGACAAACAAAGAACTTAGCTTTGAGTCTGTAAAAAATCATCAGAAACACCCTAAAGGATTTGAAACGATGGGTGAGTATATGAAGCAGGATTATAAAATTCCTTCAAAATTTGAGGATTATGTTTATGTTTCACAACTTTTGCAGGCAAGGGGAATGGAAATAGCCATTGAGGCTCATCGCAAAGCCATGCCTTATTGTATGGGAACTTTATTCTGGCAACTCAATGACTGCTGGCCTTCTGTTTCATGGAGTTGTATTGATTATTCGCAAATCCCTAAAGCTTCGTATTATACTGTTAAAAAGGAATTTTCGACTGTCAGCCTAATTTGTGATACTGATAAAGCAAACTTTGTTATTTCTGTCGTAAATGATTCGATTTTTGATTTTAATGCCGAGATAATTTTTGCGCTTTATGAATTTAACGGTAATAAGCTTTTTGAAGATTCTTTGACAACAATAATTAAAGCCCAGTCAGCAGAAGATAAAGTGAAACTTTCATTGGCTGATTTGAAGCAAAAAAGTTTGAATTATCAGAAATCTCTCATAAAAGTGGTGTTAAAGCAGAAAAGTAACGTTTTATCTGAAAAATATTTTTATTTCGACAGGCCAATGAATCTGAGGCTTGGTAAGGCGGAAGTTTCGGTTCAGGAATTACCGAACCATACTATTCTTGTAAAAGCATTGCAATCATTGGCTAAAAATATTTTCCTCGAAGCGGAAGGATATGTTTTTGATGATAATTTTTTCGATTTATTACCCGGAGAAACCAAGAAAGTAAAATTTTCAAAAACGAATAACTCCAAAACATCGATTAATGTGAAGATTTTGAATGAGTTTTATTCGTATTGAATTACTCAATTACGTTGCATAATAAATCCGAAAAATGAAAAACATTTTATTCCTTCTCCCCTGCTCAGCGTGATTTTTTACTATGCTGCAATATTTTAAATAATCACAATTTACTTATTTACAGGATATAATTCAGTATGCTTTCTTGCACTTGAAAATAACTATTCAAAATCATTTTCAATGATTTCTGCCTTTACTGCTATTATTTTCCTATATAACAGCGTAGTTAGAAACTACGCTGAGCAGGGGAGCAATTTACAGTTAGCGAAGCTTAGAAGCTAATCTTACCGAAGTAACTGTCTTTTAGTTTAGGTGAACTAGAACTAGCAGGTAATATTTTATTTTTATTTATTTTCATGGACATTAGATAAATATAGATTTCTTTTTCTTTGGCGTTAAAGCAAATTTTGTTTGGGAAACCTAAGTAACTGATGCTTATAGGCATGTTGTTTTCATTTTTTAAATAGTCTGCTTTTACTTTAATATCACCGGTTTCTATGTTTACATAGAAGTATTTTAAAGCCTGCAATATATTGTTTTTATTAATTTCTTTATTGTCGAATTTATATTCAGAAACATCGTATGGAATTAAATGAAAAGCAAATAGTTTGTTGTCTATAATAAGGGGCGAAAGCTTAGTAAAATATTCAGGATGAGTTTTTTTGATGTAAGTGCTGAAAAGCTTAATATATTCTATTTTGTTGTCATTAATGCTGATATAGCTTAACAATCCATTTTTATCAATGGATGTCATAATAATTCTATCTCCATTCTCATTAAAATTCCAATAAGTATAGAATATAATTGTACTTTTGCCATAGTTTACTGATTCTAATACATAGGAGTTAAAAAAAACTTCGTTAGGATTTGATTGATAATCAACAAAAAATGATTCATTGACATTTGCCGATTTATCTATTTGGCTTTGATTTACCTTAAAAACTTGGAAAAAATCAATATTTTCGTTCGTTAAATCGAGTTTCATTAAAAACAAACGAGTTAAATTATTTACCTTTCCATCGTTTCCAATATTACCGGCTAATCCTACAATTTTTGTTTTCCCGTTTATAATCTTTGACATAAAAAGAGCTTGCAGACTATAATCATCAATTTTGCTTGAAAGATCAACAATTTTTGCATCATTTTTTGATATATTTATTTTTAGCAATAAAGGGAAATTTCTTTGAAATTTTCTTTTGTCGTTTGTAATTGCGTTTATTAAACCGTAAAAATTACCTTGATCATCAAACGAATTAGAAAGAAAATCAAAATCAGGCCTACCAAATTCTGAATATACACCCTTTAATGGGATGTTAACTATGTTTGATTGTATTTTGTTTAAGTTTGAATCATATAACTCATATCGAACTTGGATATTTTTATCGTTATCCATTTCGGGATAAACTAAAAGTAAATTGTTGTCTTTTGAATATAAATATATTTTGTTTCCGTATTTGTTTAAAATTGAAATATTCCGTTTCAAAATGAGTTCCATTGATTCGGTAAAAACATTTAACGACACAATAAGTTCGCCAGTTTTTACTTTTTCGACATATAAAGCGAAAAGTTTATTGGAAGCACTATCAAAAGCAAAATCAATAATTTGATATATTACTTTTTCATGCTTAAAAGTATAATAACCTTTTCTTTTTAGTGTAGATTTATCAATTGAGAATATCATATCAGATCGATCAGCCGACTTTATGTTTGGAATAAAAATAGTATTATTCCCAATAATGGCTTTATCGAAATTGAGATTAATTTTTTTATTAACATTTATGTTTTCAAAGATAGTTTCGTAACCAGAATACTGGATGTTTTTAATTTGCGCCGATGTTTGAATATAAAATGCGGTACAAATAGCAACTAGAATTTTAATAATTTTCATGGTATCTTTTTTTAAGATGATGAATATTCATAATCCATTAAAAATCAAATCCGATATTATAACCAACTCCAATTAATATAAACTTATGCTCTTTTTCATATGTGCTTAATGTGTAATATGGAGTATTCCAATTTATTTCTATATATTTCGAATTCATATAACCTGCATGTACATATACACAATGGCTTATTCGCTTTGTGAAAAAAATATATGAAAACATAAATCCCGATTCAATGTTATGAATGTCAGTAAGTATATTTGTTTGTCTGATAGGTATTTCTGAAGAATTTGTAATACGTTGATATTTATTATTTCTTGTATATAAACTAAATGCTGCTCCATTATTTTTTTCGGGAAATGTAAATAAGTTGAATTTTAATTCATAAAACAATTTCCCTTTTTCAAACTTGCCATAATTGAATGTAAGGTTATTATAATCTGAGCCATCGCTTAAATCTAATGCGACCTTAAATGTTAAATCAGATCCATAAGACTTACCTAAACCAATACTAATACTTGAAAATCTGTTAATAATTCGCGTGTAATAAAGTGCTGCAATTTGATGAGAAATAGTGAAAATGGGTGAAATTCCAATGGAATTTTTATAAGTTAGTTGATCACGTTGAAGATTTCCCGATTTTTTTGAACTTAAAGATAAAGGTGGGGTATATTGTTTATCAAGATTATTGTTAAGTGAATTTTGAGCAAATGTCAACGTAACCATCAAAAAATAAAATATAGTAATTATAATTTTAGACATCATTAATATATTTTAATTATTTCAATATTTGGAGAATACAATGGTATCATTTCATCAATTTTTTTTGGGGAAGTGATATCTTTATTTAATTGTATGTTTTCTATATCAAGCAAGTTTAAAATGTTGTTGACTTTTATCCCATACGTAACATTGTCGGCATTTTCAATTTTGGAATTAATGATGCCAATAAGTTCTCCTTTTTCATTAAAAATGGGTGAGCCACTATTGCCCGGTTGTGCAGGTATTGATGTTTGAAATGAATTTGGATTGTCATTATAGCCGGTTTTTGAGCTGATTTTGCCATCACTGTATTTAATTTCTTTTCCCATTCCATTATATGCTAATGGATAACCTAAAGTAAAAACTGTTTCGCCAACAGAAATACCTATAGCTATATTCGTCCATTGTGGTTTATTGATCCATTTTTCATCTGTTACTTTTAATAAAGCCAAATCATTTGTTTTATCTTTTTGAGCAACAATAGCTTTGAATACCGAATTATCACCATTTTCTTTTATTTGGACATAGATATCATTGGCTTTTTCAATTACATGATAGCAAGTTATTATGTAGTTATCTTTAATCAGAAATCCCGTACCGGTTCCTTTTAATTTTTCATCTTCATTTTTTGCCGTCTTTTCATTAACACTAGTGAGCGTTTTTATTTTTAAATAATCGGCAGTAAGTTGAGCATTTCCTAATGATAAAAATCCTATTTTATTTCCAAATAATTTAAAATATTCTGATGAGTATTGTACTTGTCCGTTAACGATGAATGTAAATTTTTTATCTTTATAAATAAACTTTAGTACATTTTCTTCATTTGGTTTTATATCGAATGATTTTAAGTTAGAAAGTTTATCTATTCTTGCGCCTTCGTAAAAATAACCTAAACTAATATTTCCCAAATTATCATATAAAAAATAAATAAAATTATCCATGTCTTTTAAGCCGATTATCAAACCAGCACTTGAATTTCGAGATGTAATTTTAATTTTTGTTTCAACTATAAGATCATTGTTCAAATTGTAATCGAAATAAACAAAGCGACTTGTCCCTTCTTTAGTATATGAATTTAAATAGAACTTTTTATTTAGTATGGAACTTTTCCCTTTTGTACTTTCGTACAAATCCCAATTGTATTTATTATTGTCAAAGTTGTCTTCGTATATTATGTATTTATTTTGATTTTCATCGTATTCATAATAGAAATTTTCCAACATTTTTCCATGACTTAATTGGTATTCTTTCCACAAATTACCGTTTTCATATAAATATTGCTGATAACCATCCAAGCGACTGTTTTCGTCATAATTAAGTTTTTTTTGTATTTTACCATTGTTGAAATACCAAATACAATTGCCTATGAATTTAGAACTGTCTTCTATTTCTGCAAATTGAACAACATTTCCTTCAAAATAAAGCTTGTCGCTGTTTTTATAGAAACATTGACAGGCATTATTTTCTGTTTTTTTGCAATAAATATAAGCTTCATTGGAATTGTTAACCTTTTTACCATCTCTATTATAATATATTTCTTGTGAATATATTATACCGCTTAAAAGTATGAAAATGAATAAAATAAAAACTTTCATTTTATTAGGATAAATTTTGTTAAAAATACGTTTTTTTTTAATACGATGAAAAAAGAATGAAAAAATGATATATTTTTTTGTAATAATTTACTTAACAATATGATATTTAGAATATTATATGGTAGATTTAATCTATAAGTGCAACTTTTTAATATTATTAAAAGTACAGGTTGGCTTTCGTTGAGCCTTTTTCTTTGTAACGTTCTTTTGGGCATGCAAAAGAAAGTGAGGTTAACCAGATTAAAAAAAACAACTTATAATTAATGTATCCAAACGGATTTTATTATTGAAATAATGAATAACTTTGCATAATAAATCCGAAAAATGAAAAACATTTTATTCCTTCTCTTTATTTTTTTGTCGGTTACATCCTTTGAGCAAAATGTTGACAAAGCTGTTGTCTCTACCGAAAAAGATTCTCCGCCAAGCAATGCAAAAAATTACAAATACCGGAAGCAATTTAAAGCAGATTTTTCAAACTACTCATTTCCAAATGATACTGCTTTATACAAAAAAATATTTCACAATCCTCCGGTTTGCCAGGGAAATACCGGAACATGCTGGTGCTTTTCAACTACTTCATTTTTCGAAAGCGAGGTTTACCGCCTTACCGGCAAGAAAGTAAAACTTTCTGAAATGTACGTTGTGTATTGGGAGTACGTCGAAAGAGCCATTGATTTTGTTAAAACCCACGGAAAAACATATGTTGACGAAGGCTCCGAAGCATCCGCCTTATTGAGGATATACCAAAAATATGGCGAAGTGCCAATATCTGCTTATGAGGGCAAACCCATTTACCGCAAACAACATAGCCACCGTGAAATGGTAAAAGAAATCAAAAACTTTTTGGATAAGGTGAAGAAAAACAATATCTGGAACGAAGAATATGTGGTAAATGTAGTAAAATCATTGCTCAACGAAGAAATGGGAGCGCCCCCGACAACGTTTCTATACGAAGGAAAGGAATATACGCCTCAACGCTTTTTAAGCGATTTTATGAAAATTAAGCCTGCATCGTATTTTAGCTTCATGTCCACCATAACGGCCCCATATTATGAAAAAAGCGAATTGATAGAAAACGACAATTGGTGGCATTGTAACGATTATTACAATGTGCCGGCCGATACTTTCGTAAAACTTATAAACAAAGCGTTGGAAAAGAAATACAGCGTTTGTCTATGTGGTGATGTGAGCGAAGCCGGTTATGACCATAATGAACAAAAAGTTGCAGCAGTTCCGGTTTTTGATATTCCGGCAAGTCAAATAAATGACGACTCACGGGAGATGCGTCTGCAAAACGGAACAACGACCGACGACCATTGCATTCATATGGTGGGGTATTATTATAAAGATGGAAAATACTGGTACCTGATAAAAGACAGTAATGGTAATACATTTGATGGAGCATACCCGGGGTACCGAATCTATAGCGAAGACTATGTAAAACTAAAAATGATGAATATCCTTATTCACGGCGAAGCTGCAAGGTGGTTTTTAGATAAGATTGTAAAATGAATGCCAGGGATTTAATACGAAAAATGCTGCCGGGCTTGCTGCCCCTGATAATTTTTATTTTAGCCGATGAACTGTTCGATACCGTAATAAGTTTGTCGATTGCAGTTGCTGTTGGTATTTTTCAGGCTGCGTGGATTTTTATTAAGGAAAAAAGATTTGATTATTTTGTATTGCTCGATACCGGCTTAATAGTTGTTCTTGGGCTTGTATCAATTATCTCTCACGACGAACTGTTTTTCAAACTCAAACCCGGAATTGTACAAGTTATTATGTGTGTGATGTTGCTTTTTATGGCGTTTGCACCGCCATCGCTTTTAATGGGCATGATGGGGCGTTATGGTTTGACGGTCGAACTGAACGAAGACAGTGTTCGTCTTTTACGCAGAAATATGCGCTTATTATTCCTTATTTTGTTGCTGCATACAGGTTTGGTTTTCTATTCTGCGTTTTATATGTCAAAAGAGGCATGGGGTTTTATAAGCGGAGTATTGCTTTATTTGATATTTGGAGCTTATTTTTTAGTCGAATTTATTCGAATGTATTGGAATAAAAAGAAATTTACCGGTGAGGAATGGGTTCCGCTGGTGGACGAAGAGGGAAAAATAATAGGGAAAGCACCTCGCTCTATGGTTCATAAAGATAAAAAATTATTGCATCCGGTAATTCATGTACATATATTTAATAAGGATCGGAAGCTGTATTTGCAAAAACGGGCTTTAAATAAACTTGTTCAGCCCGGAAAATGGGACACCGCTGTGGGTGGGCATATTTCGTGGGGCGAATCGCTTGAAATTACTGTTAAAAGAGAAACCGAAGAGGAATTGGGAATAAAATTACAACATCTGGCTTTCATTGGAAAGTATATCTGGGAATCTGAAATTGAACGTGAGCTGGTGTATGTTTTCATCAGTCAGTGGGATGACAATATATATGTAAATAAAAATGAAGTAGATGAAGGAAAATTTTGGTCAAAACGCGAAATTGAATTAAATTTGAAAAAAGATATTTTTACACCCAATTTTGAGCACGAATTACTACATATTTTGCCATTTTTCGATAAAAAAGTTAAATTGCCCTAAGGTATGCTGATTATTGCCGATAGCGGTTCTACCAAGACCACCTGGTCAATAGTTGATGGTCAACGCATTGTTCAGAAAGAAACAGTCGGGTTAAATCCATTAATGACGGATGAGGCAGTGATTCGCCAATCGTTTCAAGAGGTTATTGAAATATCTGAAAATCGGAATGTTAAAAAAGTTCTTTTTTACGGTGCAGGATGCGCTTCGGATGCATTGTGTAATAAGGTCAAAAATGCCATTCGTTCGGTTGTCGATTCAAAAGAAATTATTGTGCGGAGCGATATGTATGCAGCTGCTCACGGTTTATTAAAAAACAATGCCGGCTGGATAGCCATTTTAGGAACAGGTTCCAATATAGCTTATTATAATGGACATGATTTAAAGCGTTATACTCCATCTTTAGGTTATATAGTAGGTGACGAGGGCAGTGGAGCATATCTGGGAAAAGAACTTCTAAAAATGATATATTATAAACAATGTCCCGATGAATTGATAAAGGCATTTTATGATGAAACAACTACTTCTTTGTCGGAAATAATTGAAAATATATATCGAAAACCACGAGCAAACAGATATTTAGCTTCTTTTACTTATTTTATTAAGCAAAACGAGACGAACGAATTTGTCAACTCACTCATTGTTAATTCATTTGAACAGTTTATTAAACTACATATTTTGCCATACAAAAATTTGCATGCACCATCAATTGCATTTACGGGTTCTGTGGCTTTTATATTTCAAAATCAGCTGAAAGAGGTTTGCAATAAATATAAGTTGGACGTTATTGCAATAGAAAAATCGCCAATGAATGGTCTCATAGACTTTTATACCAAGTAACATTCGAAATCGTTAATAATTACTTAACATTCGTTTAATGTTAAGTTAATGTTGATTTTGAACCTTTGCAAAAAATATATGCAAAATGGGAATAAATAGTTTTTTTCAGATTTTAGTGCCTAAGGATAAAAAATTTTATCCTTCTTTTAAGCAAGCAGCTGCTAATTTAGTAGATGTTTCAGAAGTTT
>ERZ795044.5108-NODE-5108-length-10659-cov-5.416730_pt1 | contig 10659 bp, 10 predicted proteins | sample MGYA00375128_ERZ795044 | MGnify/ENA primary metagenome ERZ795044 (study PRJEB30173, sample SAMN05720213) | anaerobic digester metagenome | isolation source: active sludge of municipal wastewater-treating anaerobic digesters | place: USA | collected 2014-12-22 ... | reverse complement strand
CCGAGGACGAGGCCGCGTTCAAGGCGCCGATCCGCGAGCAGTACGAGGTGCAGGGCCACCCGTACCACGCCAGCGCGCGCCTGTGGGACGACGGCGTGGTCGACCCCGCGCAGTCGCGCCGGCTGCTGGGGCTGTCGCTGTCGGCGGCGCTGAACGCGCCGATCGCGCCGACGCGCTTCGGCATCTTCCGCATGTGAGGCCGGCATGACCTGGACCACGCTCGAGACCGAACGCCGCGGCCCGGCCGCCTGGCTGTGGATGAACCGCGCCGACCGCCACAACGCCTTCGACGAGACGCTGATCGCCGAGCTGACCGAGGCGATCCGGACGCTGGGCGCCGACGACGACGTGCGCGCGATCGTGCTCGCCGGCCGCGGCCGCAGCTTCTCGGCCGGCGCCGACCTGAACTGGATGAAGCGCCAGGGCGCCGCGTCGGCCGAGGCCAACCAGGCCGACGCGCGGCGCCTGGGCGAGCTCTTCCGCACGCTGGCGCAGTGCCCGAAGCCGACGCTCGCCCGGGTGCACGGCGCGGCGCTGGGCGGCGGCATGGGCCTGGCCGCGGCCTGCGACCTCTGCATCGCCGCGGACGAGGCGGTCTTCGCCACCTCCGAAGTGCGCCTCGGGCTGATCCCGGCGGTGATCGGCCCCTACGTGATCCGCGCCATCGGCGAGCGCCAGGCGCGCCGCTACTTCCAGACCGCCGAGCGCATCGACGGGGCACGGGCGCGCGAGATCGGGCTGGCGCACGAGGTCGTGCCCGCCGCGCGGCTCGACGCGCAGGTGCAGGCCGTGCTCGACGCGCTGTGCGCCGGCGGGCCCCGCGCACAGGCCGCGGCCAAGTCGCTGATCGCCGCGGTGGCCGGACGGCCGGTCACGCCCGAGCTGATCGACGACACCGCCCACCGCATCGCCGCGCTGCGCGCCACCGACGAGGCGAAGGAGGGCCTGACCGCCTTCCTCGACAAGCGCGCGCCGAACTGGACCGAAGGCTGAGCATGTTCACGAAGATCCTGATCGCCAACCGCGGCGAGATCGCCTGCCGGGTGATCCGCACCGCGCGCCGCCTGGGCATCGCCACTGTCGCGGTGCACTCCGACGCCGACGCGAATGCGCGCCACGTGCGCCTGGCCGACGAGGCGGTGCGCATCGGCCCGGCGGCGGCGCGCGAGTCCTACCTGGTCGGCGAGCGCATCCTGGCCGCAGCGCGCGCCACCGGCGCGCAGGCCATCCACCCGGGCTACGGCTTCCTGTCCGAGAACGAGGAATTCGCCGAGGCCTGCGCGCGCGAGGGCGTGGTGTTCATCGGCCCGCCGGCCAGCGCGATCCGCGCGATGGGCAGCAAGTCGGCCGCGAAGGCGCTGATGGAGCGCGCCGGCGTGCCGCTCACGCCCGGCTACCACGGCGACGACAACACGCCGGCCTTCCTGGCCGAACAGGCCGCGCGCATCGGCTACCCGGTGCTGATCAAGGCCAGCGCCGGCGGCGGCGGCAAGGGCATGCGGCGCGTCGATGCGCCGGCCGACTTCGAGGCCGCGCTCGCCTCGTGCCAGCGCGAGGCCCGCAGCGCCTTCGGCGACGACCACGTGCTCGTCGAGAAGTACGTGCTCAAGCCGCGCCACATCGAGATCCAGGTCTTCGGCGACACGCACGGCCAGTGCGTGCACCTGTTCGAGCGCGACTGCTCGGTGCAGCGGCGCCACCAGAAGGTGCTCGAAGAAGCGCCCGCGCCCGGGATGACGCCCGAGCGCCGTGCGGCGATGGGCCGCGCCGCGGTCGAGGCGGCGCGCGCGGTGGGCTACGTCGGTGCCGGCACGGTCGAGTTCATCGCTCAGCCGGACGGCTCGTTCTACTTCATGGAGATGAACACGCGGCTGCAGGTCGAGCATCCGGTGACCGAGATGATCACCGGGCTCGACCTGGTCGAGTGGCAGCTGCGCGTGGCCAGTGGCGAGCCGCTGCCGATGACGCAGGCGCAGCTCGTCATCGACGGCCACGCGATCGAGGCGCGCATCTACGCCGAAGACCCGGACAAGGGCTTCCTGCCGTCGACCGGCCGGCTCGTGCACCTGGCGCCGCCGGCCGAGAGCGACCACGTGCGCGTGGACACCGGCGTCGAGCAGGGCGACGAGATCACGCCGCACTACGACCCGATGATCGCCAAGCTGATCGTCTGGGACGCGACGCGCGAGCAGGCGCTGGCGCGGCTGCGCAAGGCCCTGGCCACCTACCGCATCGTCGGCGTGGCGAACAACGTCGAGTTCCTCGAGCGGCTGGCCGCCTGCCCGTCGTTCGCCGGCGCCGACCTCGACACCGGGCTCATCGAGCGCGAGCAGGCGCTGCTGTTCCCGGCCACGCCGGCGGTGCCCGACGAGGCCTGGCAGCTCGCGGTGCTGGCCGAGCTGCTGCACGAGGCGGCGGCGTTCGCGCATGCGCCGCGCGCCGAGCGCCAGTCGCCCTGGGCGGCGCTCGACGGCTGGCGGCTGAACGGGCAGGGCCGGCGCCTCGTGACGCTGCGCCAGGGCGAGGTCCAGCGCGTGGTCGCGATCACGCCGGCGGGCGGCGCGTGGTCGCTCGCGCTCGACGGCGGCGCGCCGCTCGTCGCGCGCGGCGAGCTCGGCGCCAACGGCCAGTTGCACGCGCAGCTCGGCGACCGGCGCTTCACCGCGGCGGTGATCGTCACCGGCGAACGCCGCCAGGTCTTCTGCGGCGGGCGCAGCCATGCGCTGGTGCGCGTCGACACGCTGCACGCCGCCGGGGCCGGCGCGGCGGGCGAGGGGGCGCACGGCGGCCTGCGCGCGCCGATGCCCGGCAAGGTGATCGCGCTGGTGGCCACGGCCGGCACGCCGGTGGCCAAGGGCGCGCCGCTGCTGGTGATGGAGGCGATGAAGATGGAGCACACCATCACCGCGCCGGCCGACGGCGTGGTGACCGCGTGGCGCTATGCGCCCGGCGACCAGGTCGGCGACGGCGTCGAGCTGCTCGACTTCGAGGTGGCGACATGAAGGCGCCGGTGAAGATCGTCGAGGTCGGCCCGCGCGACGGGCTGCAGAACGAGCAGCAGGCCGTGCCCACCGCGACCAAGCTCGGCCTCATCGAGCGCCTGGCCGCGGCCGGACTGCGCCACATCGAGGCCACGGCCTTCGTGTCGCCGAAGTGGGTGCCGCAGATGGCCGACCATGCCGAGGTGATGGCCGGCTTGCCGGCGGGCGGCCGTGACGCCGTTGTCAGCTATCCGGTGCTCGTGCCCAACCTGAAAGGCTACGAGGCGGCACGCGCCGCGGGCGCGCAGGAGGTCGCGGTGTTCGCCGCCGCGTCCGAAGGCTTCTCGCAGAAGAACATCAACTGCTCGGTGGACGAATCGTTCGAGCGCTTCGCGCCGGTGGCCGCGGCGGCGCAGCGCGACGGCGTGCGCGTGCGCGGCTACGTCTCGTGCGTCGTCGCCTGCCCCTACGACGGGCCGACGCCGCCGGCGCGCGTGGCCGAGGTCGCGCGGCGCCTGGCCGACATGGGCTGCCACGAGGTGTCGCTCGGCGACACGCTCGGCGTGGGCACGCCGGCCACCGTGCTGGCGATGCTCGAGGCCGTCGCCCGCGGCGTGCCGGTCGAGCGCCTGGCCGGCCACTACCACGACACCTACGGCATGGCGGTCGCGAACGTGCACGCGTCGTACGGCTTCGGGCTGCGCAGCTTCGACAGCTCGGTCGCCGGGCTGGGCGGCTGCCCGTACGCCCGCGGCGCGACCGGCAACGTCGCCACCGAAGACCTCGTCTACCTGCTGCACGGCCTGGGCGCCGACACCGGCATCGACCTCGACGCGCTGGTCGATGCCGGCGCGTGGATCAGCGCCCGGCTCGGCCGCGAGAACGCCTCGCGCGTGGCGCGGGCGCTGCTCGCCCGGCGCGCGCCGGGCTGAACCGGGCCGCTTGTCACGCCCGTGACAGGTGTCCCCACGCGTGCGGGGCGGGCCGCGGGCTGCCATCATTCCGGCTTCGTGCGGCACGGCGCCGCACACCGAGCGGGCTGAACACCGATGAAATACCTGCACACCATGGTCCGCGTGACCGACCTGGACGCCTCGCTGCGCTTCTACCGCGACGCCCTCGGCCTCGAACTGCTGCGCAAGCACGAGGTGCCCGCCGGGCGCTTCACGCTCGCCTTCCTGGCCGCGCCCGGCGACAGCAGCGCGCAGGTCGAGCTGACCTACAACTGGGATCCCGAGACCTACACCGGCGGCCGCAACTTCGGCCACCTGGCCTACGCGGTCGACGACATCTACGCGACCTGCCGGCGCCTGCAGGAGCACGGCGTGACGATCCTGCGCCCGCCGCGCGACGGCCACATGGCCTTCGTGCGCTCGCCCGACCAGATCTCGATCGAGCTGCTGCAGCGCGGCGAACCGCTGCCGCGCGCCGAGCCCTGGGCGTCGATGCCCAACGTCGGGCAGTGGTGACCGCGATGGACGCCGTCGCCGACCCGGTCCGCCCCGCCCCCCTTGGCATCGACTGGCCCGAGTCCCGCGAGGTCGCGCACCTGCCGGGTTCGCTGCCGATGGGCGGCGTGGTCCCGATGACGCCGGTGCACGCCTTCGCACGCCCGGCGCCGGCCCTGCAACTCGACGCCGACGCCGGGCTGCGCCCGCAGCGCCGCGACATCGACCTGGGCGGGCCGCTGGCCTTCGTCATCGACGAGGTGGTCACGGCCGCCGAGGCCCGGGCCATCGTCGCGGCCAGCGAGTACTTCGGCTTCCGCGACGAGGCGCCGGGCATCGCCACGCCGCCCGGCATGCGCATGAACAAGTCGGTGCACTGGATCGCCGACGAGGGCCTGCTCGGCCCGATGTTCGCGCGCATCGCGCACCTGCTGCCGGCGCAGGTCGACGGCGCGCCGCTGCACGCGGGCTTCAGCCACCGCATGAACATGTACCGCTACGACGCCGACGACGTGTTCAACCGGCACATCGACGGCGACTGGCCCGGCTACGGCCTCGACGACGCCCGGCGCGAGATGGTCGAGTGGCCCGGCTTGCGCTCGCGCCTGACCATGCTGCTGTACCTCAACGACCCCGAGGACGGCGTGCTCGGCGGCGCCACGCGCCTGATCGGCCGCGGCCGCCGGGCCGTCGACGTGACGCCGAAGACCGGCGCGGCGCTGTTCTTCCGCCACGGCTTCGGGCCGTACTCGGTGCCCCACGAAGGGCGGCCGGTGAGCGGGACGGTGCCGAAGTACGTGGCGCGCATCAACGTGATGTACCGGGCCGGCTGAACCCCGGGGCGGGCCGGCCGGGGCCCCCGCGGCACGTGGTTTGCTACCCTGCGGGCCATGAAGAAAGCGCACACCGCGGCCCAGGCCGTCGACGGCATCGGCGACGGCGCGTCGATCATGATCGGCGGCTTCATGGGCGTGGGCAGCCCGCACCGCCTGATCGACGAGCTGGTTCGGCGCGGCGCCGGCGGGCTGACCGTCGTGTGCAACGACACCGCGCGCCCCGGCGTGGGCATCGGCAAGCTGATCGACGCCGGACGGGTGCGGCGCGTGATCACCAGCCACATCGGCACCAACCCGGTGACGCAGAAGGCGATGCTCGACGGCACGCTCGAGGTCGAGCTCGTGCCGCAGGGCACGCTGGCCGAGCGCATCCGGGCCGGCGGCTTCGGCCTGGGCGGCATCCTCACGCCCACCGGCGTGGGCACGCTCGTCGCCGAGGGCAAGCAGACGCTCACCGTCGACGGCCGCGACTACCTGCTCGAACTCGCGCTGAAGGCCGACTTCGCGCTGATCAGCGCCAAGCGCGCCGACTACTACGGCAACCTCGAGTACGCCTTCACCGCCCGAAACTTCAACCCGCTGATGGCGATGGCGGCGACGACGACCATCGCCGAGGCCGAGGACGTGGTGCCGGTCGGCGTGATCCCGCCGGATGCGGTGGTGACGCCGGGCGTGCTGGTGCACGTGCTCGTCGGACGGGAGCGCAGCGCATGACCGACCCGAAGGACCTGATCGCGCGCCGCGTCGCGCGGGAGCTGAAGGAGGGCGACCGCGTCAACCTCGGCATCGGCCTGCCCACGCTGGTGGCCGCGCACCTGCCGCCGGGCATGCAGGTGTTCTTCCACTCCGAGAACGGCATCATGGGCATGAGCCTGCTGCCGGGCGAGGGCTTCGAGGACCGCAACCTCACCGACGCCGGCGGCCGCGCGGTCGGCGCCGTGCCCGGCGCCTGCGCCTTCGACTCGGCGTTCTCGTTCGGCCTGATCCGCGGCGGCCACCTCGACCTGACCGTGCTCGGCGGCCTCGAGGTCGACGAGCGGGGCCAGCTCGCCAACTGGATGGTGCCCGGCAGGATGGTGCCCGGCATGGGCGGCGCGATGGACCTCGTCACCGGCGCGCGCCGCGTGATCGTCGCGATGACGCACCGCTCGCCCGGCGGTGCCAAGATCGTGCGCGAATGCCGGCTGCCGATCACCTCGGTGCGGCGCGTCGACCTGGTCGTCACCGAACTCGCGGTGATCCGCCCGACGCCCGACGGCCTGGTGCTGGCCGAGACCCAGCCGGGCGTCAGCGTCGACGAGGTGATCGCGGCCACCGAGGCGCGGCTGATCGTCGCGCCGGATCTCGTGGCCCGCCGGTGAGCCCGGTGCCACGCACCCGGGTCGCCGTGGTCGGGGCCGGCGCGATCGGCGGGCTGTTCGCCGGCGGGATCGGCCAGCGCTGCGGCGGCGAGGCCGAGCTCTCGGTGCTGGCGCGCGGCGCGACGCTCGACGCCCTGCGCCGCGAGGGCCTGCGGCTCGAGGGGCCGTCGCCGGCCGGGGCGATCGTGCTGCCGGTGCGCGCCAGCGAGCGCCCGGGCGAACTCGGCCTGCAGGACCTGGTGATCGTCGCCGTCAAGGGCCCGGCGCTGGCCGCGGTGGCGCCGGCGGTGGCTGCGCTGTGCGGCCCGGACACGCGCGTGCTGGTGGCGATGAACGGCGTGCCCTGGTGGTTCTTCGACGGCCTGGGCGGGCGCGGCGACGGCCTGAGGCTGGCCTCGGTGGACCCCGGCGACACGATCCGCGCCGCGCTGCCGACGCGGCGTGTCATCGGCTGCGTGGTGCACGCCGCCGCGACCGTGCCGGGCCCGGGCGTGGTGCGCCACGTGATGGGCCGGGGCCTGATCGTGGGCGAGCCCGGCGGCGGCCGCAGCACGCGCGTCGACGCGGTCGCCGCGCTGCTGGGGCGGGCGGGCTTCGAGGTCACGGTGTCCGAGCGCATCCAGCGCGACATCTGGTTCAAGCTCTGGGGCAACCTGACGATGAACCCGGTCTCGGCGCTGACCGGCGCCACGGCCGACCGCATCCTCGACGACCCGCTGGTGCGCGGCTTCGTCAGCGCGGTGATGCGCGAGGCGCAGGACATCGGCGCCGACATCGGCCTGCCCATCGAACAGACGCCCGAGCAGCGCCACGAGGTCACGCGCAAGCTCGGCGCGTTCAAGACCTCGATGCTGCAGGACCTGGAGGCCGGCCGGCCGCTGGAGATCGATGCGCTGGTCGGCGCCGTGCGCGAGATCGGCCAGCACCTGGGCCGCGCCACGCCGAACCTCGACGCCCTGCTCGGGCTGGTGACGCTGCTCGCGCGCAGCCGCGGGCTGCGGCCCGACTGAGCGCGTCCCACGAACTGGGGGGGCGCGCGTGGCCGCTGCGCGCCGGGCGCCGCGTCTTGACCCATGACGAGGCTCTCGGGCGCGGTGGGTGCGCTGCAGGGGGTCGATTCGTCGCAACCCTGCGCACACTCTAGGAGCTTCATCATGGCCACGTACAACGGCACGTCGGGCAACGACGCGCTTTCCGGCACCACCGGCGACGACCTCTTCAACAACCTCCACCTCGGCGGCGACGACACGATGCTCGGCGGCCTGGGCAACGACGTCTACCACGTCGACTCGATCGACGACGTGGTGGCCGAAAATCTGGGCGAGGGCATCGACACCGTGGTCTCGCGCCTGGTCGACTACACGCTGCGGGACAACTTCGAGAACCTCACGCTCGAGAACTTCTTCGGCGTCAACGGCACCGGCAACGGGCTGGACAACACGATCACCGGCAACCTGTCGGCCAACACGCTCAACGGCGAGGCCGGCAACGACCTGCTGCTCGGCATGGGCGGCGCGGACACGCTCAACGGCGGCGTCGGCCAAGACACGCTCGACGGCGGATCCGGCAACGACAGCATGGCGGGCGACACCGGCAACGACGTCTACATCGTCGACTCGGCCAGCGACATCGTCACCGAGTTCTTCCTCGGCGGCACCGACCGCGTCGAGTCGTCGGTGACGCACACCCTCGGGACCTGGTTCGAGAACCTGACGCTGACCGGCACCGCGGCGATCAACGGCACCGGCAACGCGTTCGGCAACACGATCATCGGCAACGGCGCGAACAACCTGCTCAGCGGCCTGGGCGCGAACGACTCACTCGAGGGCGGGTCGGGCGCCGACACGCTCGACGGCGGCACCGGCAGCGACACGATGAAGGGGGGTACCGGCAACGACCGCTACATCGTCGACGTCGCCACCGACCTCGTGACCGAACTCGTCAACGAAGGCACCGACACCGTGGTCGCCGCCGTGACCTACACGCTGACGACGAACGTCGAGAATCTCGACCAGTTCGCCGCCGTGGGCAACGTCAACGGCACCGGCAACGCGTCGAACAACACGATGACCGGCAACAACGCGAACAACACGCTGCTGGGCCTGGCGGGTGCCGACTCGTTCTTCGCCTCGGGAGGCGACGACACGATCCAGGGCGGTGACGGTACCGACACGCTGCGCGGCGGGACGGGCGACGACACGCTGTACGCCTTCGACCTGGCGACCTCCGACGACGGCGATGTCGACACCTTCGTGTTCGACACCGCGGTCACCGGCGCCGACGTCGACACCATCATGCGCGCGTCGTTCGTTGCCGGTAGCGAAGTCGGCGACGACCGGATCCATCTCGAGAACAGCATCTTCACCGCGTTGCGGGCCACCGGCGGCATTGCGACGGTCGGCACGCTCGACGCGTCGATGTACCAGGCGGGGGCGGGGCTGAACGGCGCATTTGCCGGCGCGGCTGTCGGCATCTATCACAACACCACGACGGGGCAGCTCTACTACAACGACAGCGCGGCCGCGGGCAGCGTGGCGTTCGCGGTGCTGAACACGGCGACGGCCAACGGAGGCGCGGCGCTCGACATCAACGAGTGGGTGCTGATCTGATCCGGTGTGTGATCCACGCGCCGCCCGCTTCGCGCGGGCGGCGCGTCTTCGGGTTCACTGCTCGGCGAACGCGCGCTCGATGACGAAATCGCCCGGCTTCGAGGTGTTGCCTTCCTTGAAGCCGCGCGTCTCGAGCATGTGCTTCAGGTCGCGCAGCATGCCCGGGCTGCCGCAGATCATCACGCGGTCGTGCACCGGGTCGATGGCCGGCACGCCCAGGTCCTCGAACAGCTTGCCGGTGTCGATCAGCTCGGTCACGCGGCCCATGTGCTTGTAGCTCTCGCGCGTGACGGTGGGGTAGTAGCGCAGCTTGTCGCGGATCATCTCGCCGAGGAACTCGTGCTGCGGCAGGTGGTCGGTGAGCAGGTCGTGGTAGGCCAGCTCGTCGACCTGGCGCACGCCGTGCACGAGGACGACCTGGTCGAACTTCTCGTAGGTCTCGGGGTCGCGCACGATGCTCATGAAGGGCGCCAGGCCGGTGCCGGTGGACAGCATGTACAGGCGCTTGCCCGGCAGCAGGTAGTCGATCAGCAGCGTGCCCGTGGGCTTGCGGCCGACGATGATCTTGTCGCCGACCTGGATGTGCTGCAGGCGCGAGGTCAGCGGGCCGTCCGGCACCTTGATGCTCAGGAACTCGAGGTGCTCCTCGTAGTTCGCGCTGACGATGCTGTAGGCGCGCAGCAGCGGCTTGTCGTTGACGCGCAGCCCGATCATCGTGAAGTGCCCGTTCGAGAAGCGCAGCGCCGGGTCGCGCGTGGTCGTGAAGGTGAACAGCTTGTCGGTCCAGTGGTGCACGCTCAGCACCGTTTCTTCGTTGAATGCGCTCATGGTCGGGTCGGTGGGGGTCGTCGGACGGCGCCGGACAAACCCTCATTTTAGGACGGCGACCGTGGCGCTTCAGACACGGTTTGAGGTCGATGCCTCATGTGCTTATGCCCGGATGGCATGAAGCGCGCACAAGAAGGGTGCAAAACCGGGCCAACACGGGGAGTTACGGCACCGCGTCAATCGACGGGCTCAAAGCGCTTTGGACCAGGGATGCGGTCTACACTGGCCGCAGCCAGAACTCTCGAAGTCACGCATGACGAAGTCGACGAGGCCCACCCGGCCGACGCCGCGGCGAGAGAAGCTCGATCGCACCCTCGATCAGGCCCGCCGCATCATTCTTTCCCGCCAGGACCCGAAGACCGGTCTGCTGCCCGCCAGCACCGCGATCACCGTCCACGGCGACTACACCCACGCCTGGGTGCGCGACAACGTCTACAGCATCCTCGCGATCTGGGCTTTGGCGGCCGCCTGGCGCCGCAGCCAGCCGGCGCGGGCGCTGCGCTACGAACAGGCCGTGGTCGCCCTGATGCGCGGGCTGCTGTCGGCCATGATGCGCCAGGCGCACAAGGTCGAGCGCTTCAAGCACACGCAGGACC
>ERZ795044.5106-NODE-5106-length-10660-cov-4.109571_pt1 | contig 10660 bp, 9 predicted proteins | sample MGYA00375128_ERZ795044 | MGnify/ENA primary metagenome ERZ795044 (study PRJEB30173, sample SAMN05720213) | anaerobic digester metagenome | isolation source: active sludge of municipal wastewater-treating anaerobic digesters | place: USA | collected 2014-12-22 ... | reverse complement strand
TGCCAGTATTAAAAAATGCTGCTTCATGATCTTAGGTTTTTGATAAAAAAATATAGTATTAAATATAGTTGCTGATTTGCTATGGTTTCAGGGGGAGATAGCTATAGGTAATTTGATGTGTGATAGTTTGTTTTGTTTCGGGGAAATAAAAATTGATTTTACTAGTGACTGGCAACCCGTTTTTATTATAAGTGTATGTGGCTGTAGCGTTACGGCTCATAAAAAAGGTTGTTTTATTATGCGCTGCGTTAATGTCATCATCGGGATAATTACCCCTTAAAGTGTAGGGGTTTGGATTGTTGTCGTATTTGGCAAACACAAAGGCATCTGAAGTTTCTGTATTTTTCATATCCAGAAATTTCACTTTGGTAATGTCATTGTGATTATTCAGTAAATGAATGGTTTTGGTATAGCCATTTGTTTTTCCGCCGGAGTAGACAATAACTGAATCCGTTGCCCACTCATATTCCTTAAGGATTGTCGTTTTTGGCTTCCCGTCTTTTATGATATTTGTTGTAAACTTTGACAGTTCACCTTTTGTATTATACTCGAAAGCTACTGTTTCGGTTGGTGTTTTTCCATTGGCATAAGTACGGGTAAAACTAATAACCCGGTTATTGTTATCCGTTTTAAAATCCGATTCTGTATAAAATAATTTTTTACTCTGCGTATACAGCACTTTGTTTATTTGTCCTTGAGTGGTATAGCTATACTGCCACTTCAATATTCCATCGGGCCCCTGATAGATTTCTGAAGCCAAAAGCCAGTTTTGGCTCTGTGCGTGGATGGATATCGTACCCAAAATCAGAAAGAAGAGTAAAAGCTTTTTCATGTGTATTGTTTTGATTTCTATTTATCTTTTGCCGGGTCTGAATTGGGTGCAATTAAATTTGCCGTTGTAGAAATGCCACCACAATTTAGACACACAGTTACTGCCTTTTGGAATAGCTTTTCCGTGGTTATTATAGTACAGTCCTGAAAATTCAATGTTGCTATTATAGCTCCCTGGAGTTATCTTTTCAAACCGATATAGTGATACTTGTTTGCAATTGGTTTCTTCAATCCAGGTTATTTTTTTTGATAAGGCCATTTTAATGATGGAATCAGGCAAGGTTCTGGTTTCGGGTATTTTGGCCGGAGCTTTGCCAGTATTGGTATCCGGTTTCTCTGCCCATAGTGGAATGATTTTTTTTATGTCAACCGTATCCGGTGATATCTTATTCAGCCCGGCTATACCACCTTTGGTCCATCTTGCTACTACTTGGCAGGTGCTGTCATAAAATGTAATAGTCGTCATCTTATCTGAGTTGTTGGTCACTGCTTTTTCTGCTGGCTGGTAAGAGAACCATTGCTGATCTTTATAGTCATACTTGGTAAGTAGCTTTCCGGTTTCCGCCTTTATGTATGCTATGCAAGGGGGTATGGTATCGGCTTTGCTGGAGCCCCGGGCCGGCAGCATGAGGAAAAAAGAAGATACTAAGTAAAGCATGATTATTTATTTATTTCAAGCAATGCTATTCATGAACACCGCTGTTGTCTTTTGCAAATTTATTAGTATCTGTTCCATTCCATTTGAGCATCCCGGTTGTAAGATTTTTGCAGATATCTTCAAGGAAGGGGATAGGGGTACAAAAGCCAGCGATGAAATGTGTCGACCCCGACAAGCCACTTACCGACAAAGGTGAACTACTATCCGCTTTTTCCGGATTGCCGATATTGGATTCAATGGGCAATTTAACAGTCATCAGGTATGCGTTCACAGAGACGGTGGTTTAAGTGATTGTTGTATCAACTCCTTCATTACCAATTACATTCAATGCCGCAAAAGGTTCAACTTTCCCTTTAATATCGCAAAAGCTGCTGGTGTAAGTATCGGAGGCCGTCATGCCAGCGGAGCCCTGCAGCTTTACACTTGCCTTACATGGAACAGGACCAATTAAGAGCCGTTGATTAAAATCTTGTTTTGTGATTTGAACTTGGTTGCCCTGAATTACATTTCCCGGTACCCGGAATTCGAACTTACTGTCTTTGTTTTCCGGAAGATTTTACTTGTCGTATTCTTTTACAATCTTAAAATCTTTGTCAAAGTCGAATGACATAACTAAGCCATATTCGGGATTTGATGTTTTCCGCTTCCTGAAATACCTGGCAGTGCCGTCTGCGAATTCCATTTTTATGATTACAGTTACATCCCAAAGGTCGGTTGGCATATTGTTAATGGTTACATTTCCTCCATTGGCGAAATCAGATAAATACGTTTTGTTTGCTGTCGTATTTATAGTAAAGTTCTGCACATTGCCGTAGTCCCATTTGGCAGGATCTTCGATAAGTAAATAACCGACCAGGTAATTGTAATAATCCGCAAATGTTTTTGGTTTTTTTGTGATTTTTATGGCGACCCATTTGCCAGCTTCCTTGTCATGGTCCATTGTGCTGAATTTTACTTGTATAGCGTTTAGCCTGGGTCCTTTTTCCACCGGTGCGGCATTGGGTGATTTTACCGTAAAGCTTTTGTCAAAAGTTATTCTGCCGCTGAAGTTACTCTTGGTAGCATAGTATATTTGATAATAGCCGGTAGTACCGCCGGGCATTTTTGCTCTTAATTCGCTTAACAGAAATTTATCGGAGAATACGCCCCCGTTATCGTACTGATGATCTATGCTGGCTAATTCTTTATTTGTGCCCACTTCCAGAATTTTGGCATGGCACAAATAAAATAATGCATCTGTGGCAATTCGCATCATATCATCCTGTATCCAGGCATACAGATATTTATGGGTTTCTTTAAAGCCATCACTAATGTCATAAGAAGCTACCGAAGGTTTATAGCTGGCATACAGCGCCGCTTTCTGCTTGGCAGTTTCATTGAATTTGGCAATCTTTTGTTCACTTGTTATAGTGGTAACCTGGGCCGAGACACCGAATTGAGCCGCCAGGCAAGTAATTATCAGTAAATGCTTTTTCATGCTACTTGATTTTAGTAGCACAAACCTATTCCAATGGCCGGACACTTTTTTTAATAAACCGATGAAAGGCCATTCAAAACCGATGAAGGTAATTTGTGATTAAACCGCCTCCAGGCGGACTTCCACCTGGCTTCCTCCTTCTGAAGGAGTAGTGAATTTTACTGTAGCATTGATCTTTTGGGATAGTTCGTCTATCAGCCGTAGCCCAAGACCATTTCCAGTAGTAGTAGTCAATTCATTGGATATAGCCTGCTGGTACTGTGCCTGGGTAAACGGAATGCCGCCGTTTTTTATAAATAGGGTGAGGTAGCTGTTCTCCTGGCGGGCAAATATTTCAATGGTTCCGTTTTGCGGAGACGCTTTGATCCCATTTTGCAAAAGATTCCGGATGATGGTCTGTAAGAAATAGATATCAGTGTTGGCCATATCGGTTGGCTCAATTGTTTGCTGATAGCTGATATTTTTTGCCTCACTATTCAATTGTAATAATTGCTTACATGTTTCAATTACCGGCAGCAATGCGACAGGCTCCACCGATGTCTTAAATTCATTTAGTTGAGTTTTGCTCCAAAGCAGGAGATCTTCCATTGTCTCTAAAAGCGAGCCGGTAGCTGTTTGTATCTTATTACTCAGCTCATTTTTTTGTTCTGTATTCAGTGCATCCGGGTTCAGTTGTTGCAATTTTAAGAACTGATAAACCTGGCTAATGGGAGAACGAAGATCATGTCCGATAATGCTGAATAGTTTGGCTTTCGTCTGGTTGGCTTCTTCTAAATCGCTATTAAGCTTTGATAAGCTTCTGTTTTTTTTATCTAGAAGCTTTGCAGTTTTCTTTTTATTTCTGTAAAAAGACACCAGCATTAAAGCTAAAAGTGATAAAAGAACCAGCCCTGCAATTAAGCCAATCCTTTGTTTGCGGGCAGCAACTAGCTGAAGATTTTTTGATTCTATCTGTTTTTGCTTTTCTACCGTCCGGTAACGGGTTTCCTGATCGGCAAAGTTGATAGATTGTTTTTCCTTTACCATTTTTGTGGAGGCCTCTACATACTCATCATAATACTCAAATGATTTATTGGCATCCTTTTTTTGCCATGCCTTGGCGAGATAGCGTAATATTTCCACATACAGTTCTGGTCCCACCTGCTGTGCAATTGATTTTGATTTTTCCAATTCGCTGATCGCAGTTTCATAGTCGCCTTTTACCATCTGTGCCTGAAAAATAAAAAAAGCTAATTGACTTTTTGTAGCGTTTGTATAGATTATATCGGCATAAATTTTTGCACTGTCATATTTTTTCAGATTGATATAGGACAATGCTATATTGCCATAGGGCTCCACATTTTCATTACCCACTTGCTTTTTCATTGGGTATTTATTTTGAAGAATGTCAAGGTAAAACAAGGCCGAATCGGTTTTGTCATACCCCGGCATTGTGAATACTTCTATCATACTGTTCAGCCATAGTTTAGCATATGTTTCATGCTCCATAGCCATAGCTTTCCCTTTGTTTAAGACCTCTAAGGCTTTGTCAGGATAATTCATGCTTCGGTACACATTGCTCAGTAACACGCATAGGTTGGCATAGTCTTTTCTTTCCTTTGCATCTGTTAATCCGGCCAATTCATGAAGAGTCATCCCTTTTAAAAAATAATCCTGGGCTGTTCCAAAATACATTTGTCTTTGATAATTCAGGCCCAATGCTAAATAGGGGAGTAGCTTTTCTTTGTCAGGTACAGATTCATTTTCAACTATGGCCTGGAGTTCTTTTTTATAGAGTTTGGCTTGGGCAGTATCGCCAATTTGCATATTAATTACCATCAGTGCCATGCCGCTTTTACCCAAAAAATCGGTATTGGCCTGTGCTTTTGCCTCGTCAAAGCATTTTTTCTGAAACAACAATGCCGTATCAAATATCAATAGATTGTAGTTCGCGATACCGGCATAATAATTCAGCGTTATTTTTTGCTCTGCAGATAGTGGTGATTTGCCTGCTAAATACGTCTCGGCAGTTTTTTTTAAATTGGCATAGTCTGCAACTTTATAGAACGAATCACAGGTGAAAAGTATGGCGTCTTTTTTTGCCGGTGCATCAGAACTTTGCGAAAACGAAATGTTGGAAAAAACAAGGAACAGTAACAGCAACTTACAGTAGCGCTTTTTCATTACCCAATTTTTAGTTGTTGTAAAGCTGATTTATAGGTTTTGCCTATCGGAATGGTGTTATTTCCACAAATGAGTTGCCGGGTGTGTACTTCTTTTATCTTTTGCACTGCGACGGCATAACTACGATGTATACGTAAAAAATTTTCCGGAGAAAGATTAGCCAGAAAATCTGTTAGTGTACTTAACGTCAGGTAGCTTTTCTTGTCCGTTACTACTTTGGTATAGTCCTGCATTGCTTCCAGATAGATAATATCTTGCTGCGACAGTTTTATGTGGTTATGCCCTTCTTTTATTGTCAGCGATTCTTTTTCAAAGAGCACCTGATAGGAAATGGCCTTTTGTTTCATATCCCAGTAGTCCTCAATCCGCCTGGCTGTATGAGAGAAGCGTTCTGCCGTCAATGGTTTTAAAATATAATCCAGTGCAGAGAGCTCAAAACCTTCCAGGGCAAATTCGGGATGAGAAGTGATAAAGATGGCGATTGGCACTTTTCCCTTTAGTGCTCTTAAAATGTCAAGACCTGTTTGGCCGGACATTTCAATATCCAGAAAAACCAGATCGGGGTGAAGGGTATCAATACCAGCTAGCCCTTCAGCAGGGGTGGAGAAACTGCCGGCATGTTGAAGAAAGGGGAAAATGGACGCATATTCCTTCAAAATTAACAGGTCAACAGGGTTGTCGTCGATAGAAATGTAGCGGATGGTGTTTTGAATCAAATTGCCTTATTATCAAATTCAAATATAAGGGTTTGTATTAGCTTTTTTTCCGAAATTTGCCCCACTAATTAACAATTATGATCGATATCAAAGTGCCAACAGTAGGAGAGTCCATCAGTGAAGTGACTTTACTGAAATGGTTGAAAAAAAGTGGCGACTACGTGGAAAGAGATGAAGTGATCGCTGAACTGGAAAGTGAGAAAGCTACTTTTGAAGTGAATGCTGAACAGGCCGGTGTTATCACCCTGGCTGGTGTCAGTGAAGGAGATACCATCAAAATTGGTGATCATCTGGCTAGTATTGATGAGTCAGCCGCCAAACCTGCAGCAGCAGCTGCACCTAAAGCGGAACTGCCTGCAGATAAAAAAGCGCCTGCTGCAGAACCACAGGCAGAAAAAACAACGGCCTCCTCTGCTCCGGTAACATCGGTGCCGAATGACGTCCCTGCTGCTGAGGCAGGTATAAAAGCCAGTCCGGTAGCATCGGCTATGATCGCTGATAAAAAAATTGACCCTAAATCAGTTACTGCAACCGGACCTTCCGGAAAGATCCTGAAAGATGATGTATTGGCGGCACTGTCCAATCCGGGCAAACAGCCATTCAAAGGAGCGGAATTGTACAGCCGCAATGTGCGGAATGAAAAGATGAGCAATCTTCGGAAAACTATTTCACGCAGACTTGTTGAAGCCAAGAATACCACGGCCATGCTCACTACTTTCAATGAAGTGGACATGGGACGGATCATGGAAATCAGAACTAAGTACAAGGATAAATTCAAGGAAGCCCATGGGGTCGGATTGGGATTCATGAGCTTTTTTGCAAAAGCCTGTGCCATTGCCTTATCTGAATGGCCGGCCGTGAATGCATTTATTGACGGAGATAATCTCGTTTACCACGACTATGCAGATATCAGTATAGCGGTAAGTACCCCACGCGGCCTTACTGTACCCGTCATCAGGAATGTGGAAAGCCTCAGCATGGCAGAGATCGAGAAAAAAGTAATCGAGCTGGCCGGTAAGGCCAGGGATAGTAAACTGACTACCGAAGAACTCACCGGCGGTACATTCACGGTCACCAATGGAGGTGTATTCGGTTCTCTCATGAGTACACCCATTATCAATATCCCCCAAAGTGCGATCCTGGGGATGCATAAAATTCAGGACAGACCCATGGTCGTGAACGGTCAGGTAGTGGTACGTCCCATGATGTATCTGGCACTCAGCTATGACCACCGGGTCATCGATGGCCGCGAGTCGGTAAGTTTTCTGGTAAGAGTAAAAGAATTACTGGAGAACCCCGAGCAAATCCTGATCGGGAAAGATCCGGTAAAGACCTTGCTGGAATTATAATAAGCAGGACTTTCATTACGGCCTGCTGCGCTTTACGTACTTTGCAGCGTGAGCCGTTACTATTCTTATCTCAATACCGCTGAAAATATCCTGCAACAATACAGGGGGGCAGAGCCATTTGCGATATTCATTAAAAAATTTTTTGCGGCTGAAAAAAAATATGGCTCCGGTGACAGGAAGATGATCAGTCATTTGTGTTACTGTTATTTCCGGACAGCCACATTATTTCCCGATATTGCCTTGCAGGAAAAACTAGTAAAGGGCCTTTTTCTTTGCAGCGATCAACCTTCAGACATCATTTCTTTGGTACATCCCGAATGGGTGGACATGCTGTCTAAATCCCCGAAAGAAAAGCTGGAGTTTCTGGCTTGTAAAAAGAACCTGGCAGATATCTTTCCCTTTATTTCAGAATGCAGTAATGACATCAATCCTGAGGCATTTGCCATTTCACATTTATCACAGCCGGATCTTTTTATTCGCATCAGACCAGGGTTTGAAAAACTGGTCCCGGAGAAATTAGAAAAAGCCGGAATACCTTTTCGTCAAATCAATGAGTCAGCCATCGCTGTAGCCAATGGGGCAAAACTGGACAATTGTCTGCAGCCCGACCGGGAAGCCGTGATCCAGGACCTGAGTTCGCAAAGGGTGGGGGAATTAATGCAGACAATTAAGTTTACTGAAAACAGGCCTGTTCGAATTTGGGATTGCTGTGCGGCCAGCGGAGGGAAGTCGATCATGGCAGTGGATATGATTGAAAATCCGATCCTGAGCGTAAGTGATATTCGGGAGTCAATCCTTGCGAACCTTACGAAAAGATTTCAGGCTTCCGGTATCACCCGGTATCATCCATTTAAAGCAGACCTCACCAAACCTGAACAGTTGCCTGATGAACAATTTGACCTGGTGATCGCAGATGTTCCCTGCAGCGGAAGTGGTACCTGGGGACGTACACCGGAGCAACTGATTTATTTTACGCTACCTGAATTGGCCGGCTATGTAGACAGGCAGCAAAAAATAATTTTAAATGCCTTTAAAAAAGTAGCCAGTGCTGGTTATTTTCTGTATATAACCTGTTCCGTTTTCAAAAATGAAAATGAAGAGATGATGGCTTTTATTCAAAAGGAAACAAACATGGAACTGGTTGCCTCCCGATTACTCAGGGGCTATGAGGAAAAAGCCGATAGTATGTACATGGCTTTATTTAAACGGAATTTATAATCTGATCAGTTCAGCGGTACCTAATGGCCTGCTGCCATTCATAACCCGGATATAGTATTTGCCTGCGGGCCATTGCTGAACAGAGATCTCTATCGTTTTTTTGCCGCTTCCTTTTGAGGATTGAAGCTGTACGATCAAACTCCCTTTTTCATCAAAAACATTGATAGGCATTTGTGCAATGGCCTGTGGCGTTTCCACCACCAGTGTAACCGTTTGTCCGGTTACGGGGTTAGGCTGGATATATACTTGTTTGTCTGTCTGCCCCGGATTACCAACCGCAGTTACCACACAGGCGGTACCAATGTTGATTGTAGTGGTATCAATATAAACAGCTGTAAAACCGGCCGTGGCAGTATCAATAATCTGCCGGATACGGTAGGAGTAATTGCCCACAGAGCCATTGTTCAGGTCATTGTTATACTGATAAGTCCGGTTATTAAGAATGGTGCCGGTCTGGGCCGGAACATCTGCAATTTTGGTGTACACGGTTTCTCCCGGTGCTTTGCGTTCTACTTCATACTTCATCGCACTTACGTCCTTACTGTTCCAGTTAATAGTAATGCGGCAGCCGCTGGCAGAAGAGTTTGAAGTGGCATATTCTGTTAGCAGGGATGCAAAAGCGGTTTTCAGATTGGGAATGCCATAACCAATCCGGTCATCGGGTGTAGTTGATATGCTGCCTGCTTGCTGCAGTGCATGAATGATCTTCATATTATTATAAGCAGGGAAGGCCTGCCAGAGACAGGTGGCGAGTCCGGCCATATTCGGACAGGCAAACGAAGTACCGTTGCTGGTGCCGATGGTATTGTTGGTAGCATGTACAATAGCGTTAACACCGACCGATGCCATATTGGGTTTTATCTGCCCATCACTGGAAGGTCCGTAGCTGGAGAATCCTCCGATAGCACCGCTTGAACTTACAGCAGCAACAGCTACCACACTATCTGCATCAGAGGGGGAAATCAGATAATGCCAGGGTTTATTGCCTTCATTGCCTGCTGCGACAAAAACGAGTAACCCTTTCCTGGCAGCAATATCAGCCCCTTTGGCACTGATAGTGGTATTGCCATCCATATTGGCATAGGTATAATTGAGTGCCGCATTATCGAATGTAAAATATCCAAGTGAGCTTGATATCACATCTGCTCCGGTACTATCAGAACGTTCTGCACCACAGACCCAGTTAAATTCTTCTATCGGATATTCACTGGCATTATCTTCTGTTTGGTATAACCAGAAACTGGCCTTGGGTGCTTTCCCTACAAACTGACCGGGTATATTGGCAGCGATGGTAGACAAACAATTCATCCCATGGCTGCCATCGTTGGCTACATTTTGTTCCCGGGCTACAAAATCCCAGGTACCCAGCACCTGGCCATTCGTATTGATACTGTCAAAAGCTGACAATGCGGTGTAATTGCTGAAGCCATTATCGAGCATGGCTATTTGCATCCCCTGTCCCCTTAAGCCGATATTATGAAGGAACTCCCCATTATGGAGGCGAATTTCGCTGTATGGGAAAGCGCCATAATTATAGTAATCTGCGGTACTGCCACCCGGTCTGCCTTGTACCGGTGGTAGCGGATCAACAGGTTCCCATTTTGATTGAGCAGTTCTGCCTGCTTCTTCTCTTGCGGCAATACCTGCTGTTCCCTGAACAAAGGGAAGTGCATTGATAGCTGTGATAGCAGCCGCATCACTGGTTTGAATCGTGATACCATTGATCCATCGGGAAACATTCAGCAGGGTTACATTGGGGATGGCCCTGACCTGGTTGATATAAGATGGTGTAACGGGTAAATCGGAACTGTCGATAGCAATACCATACCGGGTGCGTCGGTCAATCGCCCTTTGCGAAAGGAAAACGGTTGGATTGGAAAAACTATAAGGTGAGCCCCCTTTATTTTTAAAACGAATAATGTACCGGGTAAACTGGGCACCGGATTCATGTATCACCGCCAGGGTGAGAAAAAGTAAAAGGATGGATCTTTTCATGCAAAATCTTATCCTCCAAAGTTAAGGCAATTAACCAGTATCAGTTATGGTCAATCATCCACATGGTCAGCCCAAAACCGGACTTTGAAGGGCCGGCAGGATTGCCTTCGTTGGGCTGTTGCTCCCAAAGAATGAAATCCCTGTATACCAGGCCGATGCCTTTAGAATACCTTTCTACTGACCTGTTGATGGAAGCGTAAGCCCCGTTAACCACAATCGGGACATTAAAGGATTCATCAGCCTGTTCTACGGT
>ERZ795044.5102-NODE-5102-length-10665-cov-5.360980_pt1 | contig 10665 bp, 2 predicted proteins | sample MGYA00375128_ERZ795044 | MGnify/ENA primary metagenome ERZ795044 (study PRJEB30173, sample SAMN05720213) | anaerobic digester metagenome | isolation source: active sludge of municipal wastewater-treating anaerobic digesters | place: USA | collected 2014-12-22 ... | reverse complement strand
AGCTACACCCATTCCACCCATTCTAACCGCACAATAAATATTGTCAGCTACCATCTTTATGATAGGTGTTTTTGTCTCGCCAAGTCCCATGATGCCACTCCATCTTTGTTCAATTATATAGTTGGTATTAGGTAAGATCAGATTCTTCAGAAGATCTTCAAGCGAATTTTGAACTGGTGTGGTTAATCCGAAATCCATTGTGTGCTCCTTTTCAAAATCGAGATTTCTTCCGCCCCCAAAGAGTACTCTGTTGCCAACATTCCGAAAATAATAATACCCATGATCATAATGGAAACTACCCTTGAATTGAAGTCCGGGAATGGGCGAGGTCGTAATTACCTGAGCTCGTGCAGGCTGCACATCAAATTCCGGCAGAAATTTTTTTGCAAAACCATTAACAGCAATGAGTACTTTTTTAGACAATAGTGAAAACTCTCCGTTAAAATCTATCCGGCAATTTGTGTTCTCATTTTCTATCCTTGAAACTTCTACACCATTAAGAATTTCAACTCCGGCCTTTCTGCATTTTTCCAGAAGTGATTGCATCATTTTACCTGTGTCGATCTGACCTTCGCCTGAATTCAGCATCATTTTATTTATCCCTTTGAATCCGAATTCAGGAATTTTTTTTGAAGCGTCAAGATAAATTTTATCCTGGCCGGTGATCTTTTTTAATTCCTGATTGAAATATTCAATTTTGTCAAAGCATAAGTCTGCTGTTTCACTATCTGCCGAAGTGAATACTTCATAGCCACCTGTTGGTTCATACACTATTGATTCATCCCCAAGGATCTGACGCAAGCGATTCAATCCTTTCCATCGACGCTCGACCAGATCAAAAACATTTTTAGGATCCTGAACTTTCAGGTCATTTAACAATTCAGAGATACTGCCATAACAAGCAAAGCCTGCATTTCTTGTACTGGCCCCATACGGCAAAAATCCTTTCTCCAGTACTATAACATGCAGAGAAGGTGATTTTGACTTTAATGAAAGGGCAGCATTCAATCCAACAATTCCACTTCCAATAATTGTTACATCAGGCTCTTTTATAAATGTATTTTTTTCCCAGAAACTCCAGCTCATTTGTTAAAATTATCTCTGTTCAAAGTGATGAATTTTATTGAAAGAACCAAATTGGCGGTCTTAAATTATTTAATTACTTTTCAAAAGTCAAAAAAAACAAAATGAAAAAAAGTTTACTACTTATTCTATTCGCTCTTTTAATTAGTTCAATTTCAAGAGCTCAGGTTAACGGATCGGCCTTGCTTTGTCCGGGGTTTGTATACACTTACACGGCAAATATTTCCGGTGCGGTCACATACAACTGGACTACTCCGGTAGGGTGGCAGATAATTTCAGGACAAGGAACATCTCAAATTGAAGTCATGTGCAATGTTAATGAAGGTGATATCTGTGCTGATGGATTTGATGGCGGTGGAATTTTCATAGCGCAAAATTGTCTGACAGCAAGTTGGGGCGGTAATGGTGATGGTTGGGACGCAATAAAAACTTCCATCGGTTCATGTATATGTGCGCCTTATTCAATTTCAGTACAATCTAATGGCGGGAGTAGCCCTTGTGGTGGATGCGGAAGTGGAACGCTAAGTTCAAATGCAGTTTATGCAGTGTATGATTCTTTACCGGGTGGAACTTTTCTCGGACTGGCAGATGGAATAACAGCTTACCAACCCAATGATACGTCAGTCATAACACTTCATGTTTATCTGATTGATACTACATTGGGTCTTTCCAATGCCGTTCAGATTACCGGTGGAACTTGCGCAACAACGATCAACAATGCTGTTCAGCTTTTTCCTTGTAGTCCTCCGACAATTGTTGCAGATGTATTTCCTGATCCTGTTTGTCTCGGCGATACATTTACATTGAAAGAAAATTCCGGTCTTGGAACATTTCCAACTTATCAATGGAACACTTCCGATCCTGACATAACTTTTATCAGTGCAAACGGAGTTGACAGTATTTTGGGAACTTATAATTCTCCATCTCCGGGAAACCCGGTTATTACATTTACAGCATACGATGCTTTAGGTTGTTTGTATAGTGGTGCGATTGCGATTGATGTAATAAACTGCATTGCTCCGCCTGTCGCAAATTTTGCAGTGGATAAAGATTCAATTTGTCCTAATACGTGTGTGACCTTCACAAACCTTTCGACGGGTGCAATATCTTCGCAATGGATCTTCAATGGTGCAATTGTGGACTCCAGTAATTTAAATAACCCTGATCCTGTTTGTTATGCTGCACAAGGTCAGTATTCTGTTTCACTGATTGTTTCAAATGGGGGTGGCAGCGATACTTTGAATCTTTCAAACGTAGTTTATGTTTATCCTACGGCACCGGCTCAGAATATTACATTGATAAACGATACACTTTATTCAAATCAGGGATTTGCGACTTATCAGTGGTTTTACAACAATAGCCTTATTGGTGGAGCGAATTCATATTTCTATCCTGCAACTCTGAATGGTGATTACACAGTAGTGAGTACTGACATTAATGGCTGTGAATCTACATTTGAAATACTGAATATAATTCTTAAAACCGATAAAGTCGGAAGTACAGGATTTTCAATTCATCCAAATCCTGCAAGGAATGTTTTTACAATTCAAGTCAGTGATCACTTTAATTCAACTTGCGAAATATTAAATCAATTAGGTGAAATAGTTTTTACAAAAAAACTTGATTCGAAACAAAATGAAATTTCAATCGATGAATTTTCTGCGGGTATTTATTTTGTAAGAATTTCTTCTGCTGATTATTTTACTACACAAAAGTTAATTGTTACCGAATAAAAAAAATAAACTCCAATGAATGTAACTCAAATCAGAATGCGATACTTCCTTTCATTTTTATCAGTGATCCTGCTAGCAGCTTGTGGTGGCGGAAAGGAAGAACGGATCAAAGAAGTTCAGGTATACCTCGACGCCTATAACAAAAAGTATCAGGAACTTTACACTGCAAGTGCTGCCGGACAATGGCAGGTCAATACACACATTGTGGAAGGTGATACAATGAATGCCTATAATTCCGGACTGGCTGATCAGGCAATGGCAAAGTATACAGGCAGTAATGAGAATGTTGAGAAAGCGAAAAGTTATATGAAATGGGAGAGTGAATTACTTCCAATTCAGGTGCGACAACTAAAAAAGATTCTTTATCTGGCTGCTGGAAATCCTGAGTCTGCTGATAAGGAAGTAAAGGAATTGATCAAAGCCGGAACTGCACAAACAGAAAAGCTTTACGGATATAAGTTTAAACTGGAAGGAAAAGAAATTACTCCAAACGATATCGATTCACTTTTATCACATGCAACGGATACAACAATTCGACGCAAAGCCTGGGAAGCTTCCAAAGAAATCGGCAAAGAATTAAAACCGGGCTTGATGAATCTGGTCGGCTTGAGAAATAAAGTAGTTCAGGGACTTGGTTATCCTGATTACTTCACTTACATGGTTTCTGATTATGGAATGACAAAGGATGAAATGATGGCAATGTTGAAAAAATTCAACAAAGAACTTTATCCGCTTTTCAATGAGCTGCACACTTACATGAGATATGAACTTGCAAAAAAATATAAGGCAAAAGAAGTTCCTGATTTTATTCCTGCTCAATGGTTAAGTAATCGTTGGGGACAAGACTGGAGTGAAATGGTTACTGTAGAAGGATTGAATCTTGATAGTTCGTTGAAGAGTAAAGATGCAGAATGGGTAGCTAAACAGGGTGAGAAATTTTATGTATCGTTAGGCTTTCCTCAGTTACCACCGGTGTTCTGGGAAAAATCAAGTTTATATCCGGTTGCAAAAGATGCAGGTTATAAAAAGAATACACATGCATCTGCATGGCATATGGATCTTGAAAAATCTGTACGGACACTGATGTCAATCGTTCCGAATTCTCAATGGTATGAAACTGTTCATCATGAATACGGACACATTTATTATTATTTAACTTACAGTAATCCTGATGTTCCTATACTGCTTCGTGAAGGAGCGAACAGAGCATATCATGAAGCTCTGGGAAGTATGATGGGACTTGCAGCGATGCAAAAACAATTTGCTGCAGGTTTAGGGTTAGTTGATTCGACAACGAAGATCGATGAAACAAAACAACTTCTTAAAGATGCATTGAATTATGTTGTTTTCATTCCATGGAGTGCAGGAACGATGAGTAACTTTGAACATGATCTTTATTCTAAAAATTTACCTCCTGATCAATGGAATAAAAGATGGTGGGAATTAGCAAAAATGTATCAGGGAATTGTTCCGCCGACAGATCGTTCAGAAGATTATTGTGATCCTGCAACAAAGACTCACATCAATGATGATCCTGCAGGTTACTATGATTATGCAATTTCTTTCATTCTGTTATTTCAGATCCATGATCATATTTCAAAAAATATTCTGCATCAGGATCCACACAACACAAATTATTTTGGACACAAGGAAGTTGGTGCTTTCATACAGGAAATTATGAAACCCGGTAGCAGTGAAGACTGGAGAAAATTGCTGAAAGATAAAACCGGTGAAGACTTAAGCGCACGTGCAATGCTTGATTATTTTTCACCTCTAATGGGCTGGTTGAAGGAACAAAATAAAGGGAGAAAATATACAATGGTGGAGGTTCAATAAATATTTTTAAAGACCTGAACTACCTGATTTTAGCGGCCTTCGGCAGTGTTTTTGGAAAAATATTTTCCGGAAACCCCTGTGAGAGCCGCTTTTTTTTCTTTTCACCTTAACATTTGATTGTTAATATCTTGCCTATGAGAAAGGCTCTGAACCCCTTGATTCTACTGGGATATTGCGATTTTATTGAAATTTTGCAGATACTTTAGATACAAAAAAAATCTCTGTAACCCGCTGCTGTTCATAACTTCAAGCCATTTTTCATTCACCATTTTATTTGTAGTATTTACCAAAATTAGGAGTCTAAATGAGTTTTTGTGATTAAATTTGATCCGAACCTGAAACCAAACAAAATCATATTTAACCACACATTTACTAAAATTTACATGAACACATTTTTGAAAAAGGCTGTCGCACCGGCCCTGTTATTTTTATTGCTTAATCTGACTGGATTCTCCCAAATTGTAATCAATGAAATTTGTCCTTCAAATGTAAACACTATTCAAAATTCGAATGGTGATTATGATGATTGGATTGAATTGTATAATGCCGGAGGAAGTAGCGTGAATTTACAAGGCTATGGATTGACGGATGATATCACAAAACCTTTTCGTTTTACATTTCCATCATTCAGCCTTGGATCAGGAAAAAGAGTTCTAGTTTTTGCTTCTGATTCAACAAGCAATGTTATCGTTGATCATTATGAGATGGCAGTGAATGGACTTTCTTCCTTCAAGTATAAATCAGGAAGTGCTTCATTGGATACCAACTGGAGAAATAATAGCTTCAACGATGGATCATGGTCATCAGGTAATGGTGGTATAGGTTTCGGTGATGGCGATGATAATACAACAATATCAGCTACCGTTTCGGTAATGATGCGTAAGACATTTACAATTCCCGATACTTCACAGATATTGAAAGCAATTCTGATGATGGATTACGACGACGGATTTGTAGCCTATCTGAATGGAGTTGAAATTGCACGGTCAAATTTGAGTGGGTCGCCACGACCAAGTTGGAATACACTCGCATTATCATCGAATGAAGCACGTAACTATCGCGGGCTGGCAATCGATTCTTTTTTCATAGATCCTGTTTTCTTAAAAACAATTATCCGTCAGGGAAGTAATGTATTCACAGTTGAAACACATGATGTTTCAGCGTCTTCAACAGACATGTCTTCCGAGCCATATCTGTTTTTTGGAATGAAGAGCACAGGTTTGACATTCAGTAATCCTCCGTCGTGGTTTAATTCTCCTGACAATGAATTTTTTAATGCAAAGTTCAAATTGACAAGGACCGGTGAAACGGTTACACTATTTAATCCGGGTGGATCAATTGCAAATCAGGTTACCTTTCCGGCAGTAGATATCGATCATTCTTATGGCAGAAAACCTGACGGTGGAGTTAATTTTTGTTTGATGGCAACTCCAACACCTGAAACAAGTAATAATTCAACGACATGTTATAATGGTTATGCAGGAACTGTAATTTTTAATAGACCTAGCGGCTTTTATAGTTCAACTCAGAACATAACTCTAACTTCAACTATTCCCGGAGCTTCGATTCGTTATACAACAAACGGAAATGTACCTAAGACTACTGACAGATTATATACCAGTGCAATTCAAGTAAGCAGTACAAAGACAATCCGAGCCCGTGTTTTCTTAAGCGGATATTTACCCGGACCGACGATCACAAATACTTATCTGATAAATGAAGATACACATCTGCCTGTTTTTTCAATTGTAACTGACTCACTGAATTTGTGGGATTACAACACCGGGATATATGTAAAAGGTCCGAATGCAGAATCTGCATCTCCATACTTTGGAGCAAATTTCTGGCAAGACTGGGCAAAGCCTGCTGCTGTAGAATTCTTTGATAAAAATCAAAACTCTATAGTCAAATTTGATTCTGATATTGAAATTTCAGGAAATTATTCAAGAGCGAAAGACCAGAAAAGTTTTGAGATCAAATTAAGCGACAGGTATGGTACGAGTGAGATCAATTATTCATTCTGGCCGGACAAACCTTATGTTGACAAGGTTGACAAATTAATAATTCACAATGCAGGCACGGACTGGAATGTTGTTCATTTCCGCGATGGTTTAATGGAGAGAGTGATGAAGAATACCTATAGTGGTTATCTTTCTTCTGAACCTGCGATCATGTTCCTGAATGGTGCGTACTGGGGAGTTTATAATATTCGTGAGCATAATGATAATAACTGGATCAAAACTAATTACGGACTTGATAAAGATGAAATAGATCTTTTGAGAGAAGGTGGTAGTACAATGGAAGTTAAAGAAGGAAGTGATGTTAGCTTCTGGGATATGTATAATTATGCAACTTCTCAGAATGCAAGCAGTCAGGCCTATTATGATCATATTAATAGTGTGCTTGATCTGAAAAATTACGCAGATTATTTTATCGCTGAAACGTATTATAACAATGGTGACTGGATAGGTGAGTGGACGAACAATATTAAATTGTGGCGACCAAATGCTCCTGGAAGTAAATGGAAATATTTATTGTATGATACAGATTATGGTTGTGGCTTAAAAGGCAGTGTGAACGATAATCGTTTATCGATGGCTATTAATCCGGTTGCATTTTCTCATAGTTCAGAAATGTTTGATGCTATCCTTGATAATCCGACTTTCAAAAGATATTTTATTAATCGGTATGCTGATCTTATAAATACAGCATATCTTCCATCGAATTTTAATGATGAAATAGATCACTTTCAGGATTTAACATCATTTGATATGGTGAATCATTTTGCAAAATGGGGTAGTAATACTTCCACATGGCAGTCGAATATTAACAGCATGAAATCGTTCATCAATGCACGACCTGATAAAGCACGTGATTATATAAAATCGCAATTCTCTTTAGCAGCAAAAGTTACATTGACATTACAGTGCTCACCTGCAGGCTCAGGAAGAATTGAGATCAGTACGATAACACCTACAAGTCTGCCTTGGTCAGGAGTTTATTTCAATGGAAATCCGGTAACGATTACAGCAATTCCTAATCCGGGATATACCTTTGATCATTTCAGATCAAACGTTACTATTTCATCAAATAATTTCAATCAATCTGTTACTTACAACTTCACTGCAAATGATGTGATCACTGCTTACTTCACAGGTTCAGCTGCTAGTCCGCAGGTAACGATCAGTGAATTTAATTACAATGCAGACTCGGCAGCAAATTCCGGTGACTGGATCGAATTATGGAATTACGGAAGTACTGCTTTAAATATTTCCGGTTGGAAATTAAAAGATGGTCAGGAAAATCACGTATTTGTTTTCCCTACAGGAACAGTGATTCCTGCTAATAGCTATCTGGTAGTAGTAGAAGATTCATTAAAGTTCGATTCACAATTCCCTAACGTAAATAATTGGATCGGACAATTAGGATTTAATTTTTCAAATGGTGGCGATGAAGTTCGGCTGTTTAAGTATGATGATAACTTACATCTTTCATTTACATATCAGGATAATGTGCCATGGCCTTATGAGGCTGATGGTGGTGGTTATACCTGTGAACTTGTAAACAGAACTGTAAGTTTGAATGATGGTTCAAATTGGTTTCCGGGTTGTTTAGGTGGTTCTCCGGGAAGAGCATATAGCGCTTCAATTTCTTCGACCGTAAGTATTTCAGGAAACACAACTATATGTACTGGTGACAACGCTACCTTGAATGTGACTAATGTTCCCGGATATACTTATCAGTGGAGAAGAAATAACGTTTCTATCCCGGGTGCAAATGCTGATAGTCTGATTGCAACTCTGGCAGGTAATTATACCGTCTCTGTCAGTGACGGAAGTTGTTCTGTTATGACTCCTTCATTTACATTAACAGTTGTAACAACAACTGCAAATCCTGTTACAACTTCTGCATCATCTTGTGGTGCAAGTTCATTGACACTGACCGCTACGGCGTCTGATTCTATTTTCTGGTACGATGCTCCTAATGGTACAGAACTGGGATCCGGTGAAACTTTTATAACTCCGGTTTTAAATTCTACAACTACATATTATGCACGCAGCAGTAGAAACTGTCCAAGTGGTTTTGTAAGTGCAGTAGCTACTATCACTCAGCAAGCTGCAACGCCATTGGTAAATGATGTTTTCCGTTGTGGTCCGGGTGCTGTAACTTTAACAGCATCTGATACGGCAACAATTCATTGGTACAATGCACCTACAGGTGGAGCACTTCTTGAAACGGGAAGCTCTTTCGTGACGAATATAATTCCTCATGATACTGTCTTCTATGTTGAAGCAGGAAATTACTGCCCAAGTCAACGTATAGAAGTTCATGTTACGATTAATACTACCGATGAACCGATTGCAAACGATGTTTCCCGTTGTGGAACAGGAACTTTAACGCTGACGGCTACATCTTCTTCTCCTTTATTATGGTATTCAAGTGAATTCGGCGGTTCTTCTGTAGGTAGTGGTGCTTCTTGGACCACACCGTCGATGAATGCGACTGATACTTTTTATGTTGAAGCAAACGGCGGTTGTGCAAGTACGAGAGTTCGCGTAATTGCAATAGTTTCGCCAATCCCGCCTGCACCAACTGCTTCCAATGTTACGATTTGCGGAACGGGTACAGTTGATCTGAATGCAATATCAACAGAACAGGTATATTGGTTCTCATCCGGTATCGGCGGAACATTACTTTACACAGGAACAACTTTTACGACTCCGGTACTTACGACTACGACAACATATTATATCGAAGCAGGTTATACTTGCAGAAGTTCCCGAACTGCCGTGCAGGCAATTGTTTCTTCAGTTCCAGCACCACCGGCAGCATCTGATGTTTCACGATGCGGCACCGGTACAGTAAATCTTCTTGCAAATTCTCCGGAATTAATTTCATGGTTTGATGCAGCAGTAGCAGGTAATCTTCTTGCTACCGGTGATGCATTTACGACACCATCAATTTCTGTTACTACTCCTTACTATGCAGAAGCCGGAACAGCTTGTTTGAGCAGCCGGACAATGGTGAACGCTATCGTTGAGACGGTTCCTGCTCCTCCAACTGCATCCGATGTTTCGCGTTGTGGTAGTGGAACAGTAACTCTGAATGCAACATCCTCTCAGACGATCTATTGGTATGCCAATGCATCCGGTGGTTCGCCATTAGCAACAGGAGCTAGTTATACAACACCTTCGCTTTCTTCAAATACAACCTATTATGTTGAAACAGGAAACTCTTGCCGTAGTACACGAATTCCTGTGCAGGCATTGATCACAAGTCAGCCTGCTGCGCCAAGTGTAGTGGATGGTGCCCGTTGTGGTTCCGGAACTGTTGTTCTTACTGCATCATCACCAGCTATTATCAATTGGTATGCAAATGCAAGCGGTGGTCCATCTTTAGGAACAGGATCAACTTTTACAACTCCTGTCATAAGCACTACAACAACATATTATGCAGAAGCAGGAAGCGGTTGTAATAGTCCTCGTGTACCTGTTGAAGCAACAATTACTTCAGCACCGGTTGCACCGGTTGCAGCTAACGTTTCACGTTGTGGTCCGGGAACAGTAACGCTTAACGCTGTAGGAACACAAACAATAAACTGGTACAGTGCTCCAACAGGTGGAACTCTTCTGGCATCTTCTGCAAGTTATACTACTCCTTCAATTTCATCAACAACTACTTATTATGTTGAACAAGGAACAGGAAGTTGTCAATCCAGCAGAGTAGCTGTACAGGCAATAGTGAATTCAATTCCTTCAGCACCTTCTGCAAGTGATGTCAGCAGATGTGGCGCAGGATCAGTTACGCTTACAGCAACGTCATCAACTACTGTTAACTGGTATAGTTCTTCTTCAGGAGGAACTCAACTTGGAACAGGTCTGACGTTTAATACACCTTCTATTTCATCGACTACTACATATTATGCAGAAGCGAATAATGGTTGTGCAAGTTCAAGAACTGCTGTTGATGCAATAATCAATTCTGTTCCTGCAGTACCTTCAGCACCTGCGGT
>ERZ795044.5095-NODE-5095-length-10674-cov-5.016574_pt1 | contig 10674 bp, 8 predicted proteins | sample MGYA00375128_ERZ795044 | MGnify/ENA primary metagenome ERZ795044 (study PRJEB30173, sample SAMN05720213) | anaerobic digester metagenome | isolation source: active sludge of municipal wastewater-treating anaerobic digesters | place: USA | collected 2014-12-22 ... | reverse complement strand
TCACGAGCGCAGTGAAGCACTTCCGGAGCGAGTTCGAGCAGGGCTACCACACCCCCGCGTGGGAGTTGTTCCCCTACTCCAGGAGCGCACTGTTCACCTCCGAGACGGCGGGAGCACACGCATGAGCGTCGAGACCACCACTGACCTGGTGACCCTCACGATCGATGGCGTCCAGGTGAGCGTCCCGAAGGGGACGCTGATCATCCGCGCGGCCGAGCGCATCGGCGTGGCGATCCCGCGCTTCTGCGACCACCCCCTGCTCGACCCGCAGGGCGCCTGCCGCCAGTGCATGGTCGAGATCCCGGACGCCGGCAACGGACGCGGTTTCCCCAAGCCACAGGCGTCGTGCACCGTCGAAGTCGCGCAAGGGATGAAGGTCAACACGCAGCTGTCGTCCGCGGTCGCCGAGAAGGCGCAGCGGGGCATCCTCGAGCTGCTCCTGATCAACCACCCGCTCGACTGCCCCATCTGCGACAAGGGCGGCGAGTGCCCCCTGCAGAACCAGGCGATGTCGACCGGACGTGGTGAGTCCCGTTACGAGGGTGTCAAGCGCACCTTCCCGAAGCCTGTCGCCATCTCGGCGCAGATCCTGCTCGACCGTGAGCGTTGCGTCCTGTGCGCGCGCTGCACCCGGTTCTCCGAGCAGATCTCGGGCGACCCGTTCATCGCGCTGGTCGAGCGCGGCGCGCTGCAGCAGGTCGGCTTCTACGAAGATCACCCCTACGACTCGTACTTCTCGGGCAACGTGACCCAGATCTGCCCGGTCGGCGCGCTCACGAGCGCGGCCTACCGCTTCCAGGCGCGTCCGTTCGACCTGGTCAGCACCACGACCGCGTGCGAGCACTGCGCGTCCGGGTGCGAACTCCGCACCGATCATCGGCACTACCAGGTCAAGCGTCGCCTTGCCGGCAACGCCCCCGAGGTCAACGAGGAGTGGAACTGCGACAAGGGACGCTTCGGGTTCCGTTACTCCCGCGGGGACGATCGCGTCACGACGCCCCTCGTGCGCCGCGGGGATGTGCTCGAACCCGCGTCCTGGCACGAGGCCATCGACGCAGCGGTCACCGGTCTCAAGGCGGCCGGCTCGTCCGTGGGCGTGCTGACCGGAGGGCGCCTCACGCTCGAGACGGCCTACGCCTACAGCCGCTTCGCCCGTGCCGTGCTCGGTACCAACCACATCGACTTCCGGTCGCGTCCGCACTCGGCCGAGGAAGCCGACTTCCTGGCTGCCTCCGTCGCGGGCAAGCCGCTGGACCCCTCTGTCACTTACGAGGCGATCGAGCGTGCCAGGCAGGTGCTGCTCGTCAGCTTCGAACCCGAGGACGAGTCTCCGATCGTCTTCCTCCGCCTCCGCAAGGCCGTCCGCAAGCGCAAGCTCCAGGTGGCCACGCTGGCGCCCTTCCTGAGCCGCGGTTCGGGCAAGCTGGGCGCCCGCTTGGTGCCCACCGTCCCGGGTCACGAGGTGCAGGTGCTCGACGACCTGGTCAGCGCAGACGGCGGATTCACCGTCGACGCCGACACCCTCATCCTCGTGGGGGAGCGCGCCGCAGGTTCCCAGGGCTGCCTCACCGCGGTCACGAAGCTCGCGGCGGCGACCGGTGCGAAGTTCGCCTGGGTCCCGCGTCGAGCCGGTGACGTCGGCGCGGTGGACGCCGGCTGCCTGCCGAACCTCCTGCCGGGTGGACGTCCGGTCAGCGACGCTGCCGCCCGCGTCGACGTTGCGTCGGCCTGGGGTGTCGACCACCTTCCCGCCGAGCCCGGTCTCGACGGGGACGCCATCCTCGACGCTGCTGCGTCGGGGACGCTCCAGGCGCTCGTCGTCGCTGGTGTCGAACTCGGAGACCTGCGCGATCCGCGGGGCGCCCGATCGGCACTCGAATCGGCCAGTTTCGTCGTGAGCCTCGAACAGCGCGTTTCCGATGTCACGGCTCGTGCTGATGTGGTGCTGCCGGTCGCGCTCCTGGAGGAGCAGGCCGGAACGTTCCTCAACTGGGAGCACCGCCCGCGCCCCGTGGGTCTGGTCAACCGCCAGAACAAGGCGCCGATGACCGACATCCGCGTGCTCGCGGCCCTCGCCGACGCGATGGGTACCGACCTCGGGTTCCGGACGCCGACCCAGGCGATGGTCTCGTTCACCGAACTCGGTGCGTGGGACGGTGCCCCCGTGGCACTGCCCGGCGTGGCAGCGTCCCACGACGCCCCGAAACCGGGTGGCCCGTTCACCCTGGCCACGTGGCGCGTGCTTCTCGACGACGCACGTGGTCTGGACAATGAGCCCGACCTGGCCAGGACGGCCCCGGTGGCTGTGATCAAGGTGTCACCGGCCACCGCCGCAGCGCTGGGCGTGGGCGATGGTGCCATGGTGGCCGTGTCGGGTCCGGCAGGAAGCATCGAACGTCCGCTGGCCGTGGTCGACGGCATGCTCGATAACGTCGTGTGGGTGCCGGGCAACTCCGGCGCGAAAGTCCAGGAGGCGCTGGGAGCCCTCGCGGGTGACCAGGTCAGCCTCGACGTCCGCAATGGAGGTGTCGCATGAAGCCCTTGGAGAACCTGGTCTTCGGACCCGATCCCTGGTGGATCATGCTCATCAAGGTCGTCGGTGTCTTCGCGCTGCTGCTGATCTGGACGATCTTCAACGTCTGGTTCGAGCGTCGCATCCTCGGCTTCATGCAGAACCGCCGCGGGCCCAGCCAGAACGGGCCGATCGGCATCTTGCAGGCCGTCGGTGACGGCCTGAAACTCGCCTTCAAGGAGTTGTTCACCCCGAAGGACGCGCACTCGTTCGTCTTCAACCTCGCCCCGCTGATCGCGGGCATGGCCGCCTTCACGTCGTGGGCCGTGATCCCGCTCGGCGGTCAGGTGAGCATGTTCGGTCACCGCACCAGCCTGCAGATCACCGACCTCCCGGTCGCAGTGCTGTTCGTGCTCGCGGTCGCGTCCATCGGTATCTACGGCATCGTGCTGGCCGGGTGGGCGTCCAACGGCACCTACGCCCTGCTCGGTGCCATGCGCGCGAGCGCCCAGATGATCTCCTACGAGATCGCGATGGGCCTCTCACTCGTCGCTGTCTTCCTGTCGTCGGGCACGATGACGACCTCGGGCATCGTCGAATCCCAGTCGACGACGATCAGCATCGGTGGCTTCAACACCGGCTTCCCGGGCTGGTACGCCCTGCTGCTCGCGCCGAGCTTCGTGATCTACGTGATCTCGATGTTCGGCGAGGCCAACCGGACGCCGTTCGACTTCGCCGAGTGCGAGCAGGAGCTCGTGGCCGGCTACAACATCGAGTACACCGGCTTCCCCTACGGCGTCTACTACCTCGCGGAGTACATCAACATGGCCACCCTGTCGGCCATCTGCACGACCCTGTTCCTCGGTGGCTACCGCGCCCCCTGGCCCCTCAACCAGGTCAGTTGGCTCGAGGGCTCGACCGGCTGGATCGGTCTGGTGTGGTTCCTGCTCAAGGTGCAGTTCGTGATCTTCTGCTTCGTGTGGGCCCGCGCCGCCGTGCCCAGGTTCCGCTACGACAAGTTCATGGACCTGGGGTGGAAGTGGCTCATCCCGATCGCGCTCGTGTGGATCCTCGCCGTGGCCGTGCTCAAGACCGCCCGCAGCAACGACTGGTTCAGCAGCCCGATCTTCCTCGGGGTGATGGCCGCCCTGGTCCTCGCGCTCCTCGCGGTCTCGTTCCTCACCGGCAAGGAACCGCCGATCGAAGAGGACACCGGACCGTTCGACGCCTTCGCCGGTGGGTACCCCGTGCCCCCGATGCCCGGCCAGGAACTCCCTGAACTCGCGGGCATCGTCCGCTCGACCGCCAGCGCCGCACCCGACGCGGCAGAACCCGAGAGTGGAGCTGATTCCTGATGGGACTCCTCGATCCGTGGGCGGGATTCGGCATCACCTTCCGCACCATGTTCCGCAAGACCTTCACCCAGGGGTACCCCGAGAAGGGCAAGGAGAAGGTGATGGCGCCCCGTTTCCACGGACGCCACCAGCTCAACCGCTGGCCCGACGGCCTGGAGAAGTGCGTGGGATGCGAACTCTGCGCGTGGGCCTGCCCCGCTGACGCCATCTACGTCGAAGGCGCAGACAACACGGACGCCGAGCGGTTCTCGCCCGGCGAGCGCTACGGCCGCGTCTACCAGATCAACTACCTGCGCTGCATCTTCTGCGGCATGTGCATCGAGGCGTGCCCGACCCGGGCCCTCACGATGACCAACGACTTCAAGTTGGCCAATCGCAGCCGCGAGGTGCTGATCTACGAGAAGGACGACCTCCTGGCGCCGCTGGTCGCGGGTATGGAGCAGCCCCCGCACCCGCGCCGACTGGGCAATGACGAGAAGGACTACTTCCTCGGCCTGCCGCCCACCGGACAGCCCGACACCCGCACGTCGTCGATGACGAACCAGGGAGGTGCCAAGTGACCACGCTGATTCCGCTGGTCAGCGCGCAGGCCGTCGCCTTCTGGGGGCTCGCCCCCGTGATGGTGATCGGCGCCCTCATCATGGTGTTCGCCCGGAAGGCCGTGCACTCGGCCCTCGGGTTGGCCATGCTGATGATCTGCCTGGCCGTGCAGTACGCCGCCCTCGATGCCCCCTTCCTCTTCGTCGTGCAGATCATCGTCTACACCGGCGCCATCCTGATGCTCTTCCTCTTCGTGATGATGCTGGTCGGCGTGGACGCGTCCGATTCATTGGTCGAGACGATCCGCGGACACCGCGTGCTCGTGCTGCTCGCCGGTCTCGGCCTCGTGATGCTGCTCGTTGCAGCCGTCTACCAGGGGCTGACGACCGATCCGGTCGGTCTCACCGCAGCGACGCAGGACGGAAACGTGCCCAGCATCGCCCAACTCATCTTCACCCGCTACGTGTTCCCGTTCGAGGCCACCGCGGCGTTGCTCATCACCGCAGCGCTCGGCGCCATGGTGCTCGCGCATGGTGAGAAGCTCACGAAGAAGGTGCGGCAGAAAGAGGCGATCGGCCTGCGCATGAAGGCCTACGCGAACACCGGGGCCCACCCCGGCGCACTCCCGAACTCGGGTGTCTACGCTCGCAACAACGCGATCGGTGCCCCTGCCCTCCTGCCGGACGGCTCGATCGCCGAGGCCAGCGTGTCGCGGCCCCTCGCCACCCGTGGCGCAATCGTGGAGGCCGGCGATCTCGTCGCACCTGCCCACCGCACCTTTGCCGAGATCGAGGCCGTCCACAACGGTGACGTGGAGGACCAGGCATGAACCTCAACTACTACATCGTGCTGTCGGCGATCCTCTTCACACTCGGCGTGATGGGCTTTCTGCTGCGCCGCAACGCCATCGTCGCGTTCATGTCGATCGAGCTCATGCTCAATGCAGCGAACCTCGCCATGGTGACCTTCGCGCTCGCCCACGGATCGCTCGACGGCCAGATCGCGGCGTTCTTCGTCATGATCGTGGCGGCCGCCGAAGTGGTGGTCGGTCTCGCGATCATCGTGACCATCTTCCGTACCCGCCGCTCGGCCTCGGTCGACGAAGCCAATCTGCTGAAGTTCTGAGGGGGACACGGTGAATCTTCTGGAAGCTTCTGTTCTCCCGGTTGCAGCTGAGGGCATCTATACCTGGGCGTGGTTGATGATCGCCTTGCCGGCACTCGGGGCGGCCATCCTGCTGCTCGGCGGCAAGGCCACCGACGCGTGGGGCCACTGGCTCGGCACCCTGATGCCCATCGCGTCCTTCGCCGTTGCTGCCGGCCTCTTCGGCACGATGCTGGGCGCCGATGAGGGCGAGCGTGCGGTCGACCTCCACCTGTGGACCTGGATCGCGTCCGGCAACTGGACCATCTCGTTCGGGATGCAGATCGACCAGCTGTCGATCCTGTTCGCCCTGCTGATCACCGGTGTCGGATCGCTGATCCACATCTACTCGATCGGCTACATGGCGCACGATGACCGGCGTCGCCGCTTCTTCGCCTACCTGAACCTGTTCATCGCGGCGATGCTGACGCTGGTGCTCGCCAACAACTACCTCGCCCTTTTCCTGGGTTGGGAAGGCGTGGGCCTGGCGTCCTACCTGCTCATCGGGTTCTGGCAGCACAAGAATTCGGCAGCAGTCGCGGCCAAGAAGGCCTTCGTGGTGAACCGCGTGGGTGACCTCGGCCTGTCGATGGCGGTGTTCACGATGCTCGCCCAGTTCGGGTCGAGCTCGTTCGTCGACGTCAACAACGGTGCGCCGCACCTGTCGTCCACCTGGGCGACGCTGCTCGGCTTCTTCCTGCTCCTGGCAGCCTGTGGCAAGTCGGCGCAGGTGCCGCTGCAGTCATGGCTCCTGGACGCGATGGAGGGCCCCACCCCGGTGTCGGCCCTCATCCACGCCGCGACGATGGTCACGGCGGGCGTCTACCTCGTGGTCCGCAGCCACGCGATCTACGAGCAGGCGCCCACTGCGCAACTCGCGGTCGCCATCGTCGGCACGGTGACGCTGTTGTTCGGCGCCTGGATCGGTACCAGCAAGGACGACATCAAGAAGGTCCTCGCAGGTTCGACCATGAGCCAGATCGGCTACATGATGCTGGCGGCCGGACTGGGCCCGATCGGTGCAGCCTTCGCGATCTTCCACCTGCTGACCCACGGCTTCTTCAAGGCCAACATGTTCCTCGGAGCCGGGTCGGTGATGCACGGCATGAACGACGACGTCGACATGCGGCACTACGGCGCGCTGCGCAAGGCGATGCCGTGGACGTTCCTGACGTTCGCCATGGGCTACCTCGCCATCATCGGCTTCCCGTTCACCGCAGGCTTCTACTCCAAGGACCACATCATCGAGGCCGCCTTCGAGAAGTCCCCGGTCTTCGGATCGCTGGCCCTGCTCGGTGCGTTCGTCACGGCCTTCTACATGACGCGCCTGATGATGATGACCTTCTTCGGTGACAAGCGCTGGCTCCCCGGCGTCCACCCCCACGAGTCCCCGGTCTCGATGACCGGCCCGCTCGTCGTGCTCGCGACACTCTCGATCGTGGCTGGTGCTGCGATGAACAACTGGATCCAGGACTGGCTGGCGCCGGCGACAGGGCACCATCCGCACGAGGCTTCGCTCCTGCACTTCAGTGGTATCGGACTCCTGACCATGGCTGTCGTTGCACTCGGCGTCGCGCTGGGCTGGTACGTCTTCAAGGGCACGATCCCGTCCCAGGTGCCTGCCACCCGCAACGTGTTCGCAATCGCGGGACGCAACGACCTCTACGGCGATGCGTTCAACGAAGCAGTGTTCATGCGTCCGGGTCAGCACCTGGTCAAGGGCCTGGCCGCCGCGGACGATCAGCTCGTCGATGGTGCCGTGATGGGTGGTGCGGGGGCTGTTGCCGGCCTCTCGACGCTCGTCCGGAAGGTCCAGAACGGGTACGTCCGTAGCTACGGGCTCACCATGGTCGGCGGCGCGCTGCTGGTCGGCGCCATACTGATCCTCGGCCGGATGGCCTGAGGGGAGGAGAAGAGATGACTTTCCCCCTACTCACTGCTGTGGCGCTGGTGCCGATTCTCGGCGCCCTGCTGCTCACCTTCATCAAGGGCAGCAGCGGACGCCTGCTCGGCTTCGTGGTGTCGTTGGCCACACTGGCGCTCGGTATCGCCGTCTACGTCATGGGTGGCACGAACGACCTGGCCGAGAAGGTGTCGTGGATCCCCTCGATCGGTGCGTGGTACGCCCTCAGTGCCGACGGCATGGCGCGAACGATGGTGCTGCTGACGGTCATCCTGGTGCCGGTGGTCCTGCTGGCCGAATGGAACATCGGCAGCGAACTCGAGGGTCGGTGGAGCACGTCCACCTTCTTTGCCCTCGCGCTGCTCCTTGAAGGCCTCGCGCTCTTCGTCTTCCTCGCGGACGACACGCTGTTGTTCTACCTGTTCTTCGAGGCGACACTGCTGCCGATGTACTTCCTCATCGGTGGGTGGGGTGGGCCCAAGCGCGGGGCGGCGGCGCTCAAGTTCCTCCTCTATTCCCTCGCGGGCGGCCTCGTGATGCTTTTCAGCGTCATCGGTGTCTACGTGCAAACCGCAGCCACCGGGACGCCCAGCTTCCTCATCGCCGACATCGCCGCGCTGAACATCAGCGGCGATGTGGCCACGTGGTTGTGGCTCGGCTTCTTCGTCGCCTTCGCGATCAAGGCACCCATGGTGCCGGTGCACACGTGGCTGCCCGACACGGCCGAGCAGTCGTCACCGGGAAGCTCGACCCTCCTGGTCGGCATCCTCGACAAGATCGGCACCTTCGGGATGATCAAGTTCTGCCTCGGGATGTTCCCCGAGGTCAGCAAGTGGGCGGCCCCGACGGTCATCATCTTCGCCCTGATCTCGATCCTGTACGGCGCCCTCATGGCCATCGGGTCGAAGCACCTCATGCGTCTGATCGCCTTCACCTCGATCAGCCACTTCGGCTTCATGGTGCTGGGCATCTTCGCCTTCACGACCCAGTCGATCACCGGGTCGATCTTCTACATGATCAACCACGGTTTCTCGACCGCGGCACTGTTCCTGGTGATGGGCTTCCTCATCAAGCGGCGTGGTTCGGCCGACATCAACGCCTTCGGCGGTGCGCAGAAGACCGTTCCCGTCGCGGCCGGCCTCTTCCTCGTCGCCGGCTTGTCGGCGTTGGCGCTGCCGGGCATGTCGAGCTTCGTGAGCGAGTTCATGGTCATGGCCGGCGCCTGGCAGCGTCACCCCTGGCAGACCGCAGTGTCGACCCTCGGCACGGTCCTCGCCGCGCTCTACATTCTGCTGGCCTACCAGCGGACCATGACCGGTCCCGTCACCGACCAGGTGGCGGAACACGTCTCGGTCGACCTGTCCACCCGCGAGAAGGCGGTCCTTGCGCCGCTGATCGCCCTGATCCTCTTCTTCGGCTTCTTCCCGAAACCGATGCTGCAGGTCATTGAACCCACGTCGAAGGCAACCATGTCCCACATCGGCATGACTGATCCGGCACCGGTCGTGAAGGGAGCCAAGTGATGGACGCCCTCACGTTGTTGATCGCGGCCCCCCAGATCGAGTACGACCGACTGGCGCCCCTCATCATCCTCCTGGTCGGCGGGTGTGTCGGCGTCCTCATCGAGGCACTCGTCCGACGCCAGTGGCGGGACGAGTTCCACCTCGGCGTGACCAGCCTGTCGATCCTCGCGGCCCTGGCCATCACGATCTCGAACTGGCAGCACGACAAGCTGGGGCTGGCGGCGATGGGCTCGCTCTCCATCGACGGTCCGTCCTACTTCATCTGGACCGCGCTCCTCATCTTCGGGCTGCTCGCGATGTTCCTGTTCGCCGAGCGTCGCGTCAACGGGGGCACGACCTCCTTCACGCCCATGGCTGCGTCCGTGCCCGGCTCGACGCTCGAGGCAGAAGCCGGACGCGCGCGCTTCGAGCACACCGAGGTCTTCCCGCTGTTGTTGTTCGCGCTCCTGGGCATGATGATGTTCCCGGCGTCCAACGACCTCATCACGATGTTCGTGGCCCTCGAGATCTTCTCCCTGCCGCTGTACCTGCTCACGGGTCTCGCCCGTCGTCGGCGCCTGCTCAGTCAGGAAGCTGCCCTGAAGTACTTCCTGCTGGGGTCGTTGTCGAGCGCGATGTTCCTGTACGGCATGGCCCTGCTCTACGGGTACTCGGGCTCGTTCACCCTGGCCGACATCGACAAGGCCATCGCGCTCAACACCCAGTCCCAGACCCTCCTGCTCGCGGGTCTCGGTCTGGTGGCCATCGGCCTGCTGTTCAAGGTCGGGGCGGTCCCCTTCCACTCGTGGACGCCCGACGTCTACACCGGCGCACCGAGCGCGGTGACCGGCTTCATGGCCATCTGCACCAAGATGGCCGCCGTGGGTGCGATGCTGCGCATCTTCTACGTCGCGCTGGGTGCCGCGCGGTGGGACTGGCAGCCGCTGTTCGCGACGATCGCCGTGCTCACCATGGCCGTCGGCGCAGTGGTCGCCATCGCGCAGACCGACGTGAAGCGCATGCTGGCCTACTCGTCCATCGCCCACGCCGGCTTCCTGCTGGTCGGCCTGGTCGGCGCCACCACCGCAGCGAACGGGCTCCCCTCGGGCCAGGTCGGCTCAGTGGCGGCCATCCTCGTCTACCTCGTGGCCTACGGCTTCGCGACGCTGGGGGCTTTCGCCCTCGTCACCATGGTCCGCAAGTCGGGCGGTGAGGCAACCGGCCTCTCGCAGTGGCAGGGCCTGGGACGCAGCAATCCCGTCATCGCCAGCCTGATGACGCTCTTCCTGCTGAGCTTCGCCGGCATTCCCCTGACCGCAGGCTTCGTGGGCAAACTGCTGGTCTTCATCGCGGCCTGGCGGGGCGGCTACATGTGGCTCGTCTTCCTGGCCATCGTCTTCAGCCTCGTCGCTGCCTTCTTCTACGTCCGGATGATCGTGCTGATGTTCTTCCGCGAGAAGTCCGACGACGAGGTCGAGGTCGTGCGAACGGGCGCCGGCACGTGGGCCGTGGTGTGGGTAGGCGCGATCATGACCGTCGCACTGGGCGTGTACGGTGGCCCCCTCGTGGACCTCGCTGTCAGGTCGGCCACCTTCCTGCGCTGAACGAACCACGACGGAATTGGGACCGTCGGGACAAGGCACTAGTCTGATCGGGGGCGCCAGCCATGGCGTCCCCGATCTGTGTGTATCCAAGACCGTGTGTATCGAAGACCGTGTG
>ERZ795044.5094-NODE-5094-length-10674-cov-5.017233_pt1 | contig 10674 bp, 5 predicted proteins | sample MGYA00375128_ERZ795044 | MGnify/ENA primary metagenome ERZ795044 (study PRJEB30173, sample SAMN05720213) | anaerobic digester metagenome | isolation source: active sludge of municipal wastewater-treating anaerobic digesters | place: USA | collected 2014-12-22 ... | reverse complement strand
TATTCATAAGGAATGACAATTCAGAATGAGGCATGACAACGTGCTTTTGAACATATAGATCGGTCCCACCGCTGACAAAATACTCCGGCTTAGAAATATCATTTGTCCTATTTGCAGTAGGCTGAATCATTGCCAGTTTGTCTTTTATGTTCTCAAAATACGCAGGGAGAATTTTGTTCTTTGCAACAAACTTTACAACATCTTCATCCGCTCGTTTCGAACAAATCTCAGCGATCTTCGAAACAGCTCGTTGAATTGATTTATATCCGGTGCATCGACAAATATTTCCATCGATAGCAGCAAGAGCTTCCTTATGATAATCGACAACATCATCACGCAGACAAAATCCGGCGAGTGACATTACAAATCCGGGAGTACAGAAACCGCATTGTGTTGCACCTTCATCGCTCATTGCTTGCTGAACAGGATTCAATATATCCATGTTAACCCCTTCAATGGTTACGATGTGCTTTCCATTGGCATTAGCGAGTGGCATCAAACAAGAAGTCATGGAACGATATCTCATTTTGTCCTCAATAATTTCACCAACGAGAACAGTGCAAGCTCCACAATCCCCTTCCCGACAACCGATCTTTGTACCGGTAAGATTTTTCAGATAACGTACATAATCAAGAACCACAACACCTGGATGACCGGTATATTGAACTTCTTTTTCATTCAGAATAAATTTAATCACTTTCAGTTTCTTTAATTTAGACAAAGCAATGAAATTACTTTTTTCCAAGAACGAGAGATTGTCTACTTTGCGCTCAAGGAAGCATTGCTGTCTTATTTGACAAAAATAAAATTATTTCACGAAGTGAGTCCACAACAAAAACAAATATATTTCAAATTAATAGCACTTTGGGTCATCTGCGAGGCAATGTTAGGTGGAATTATCCATGGATTCAAGCTTCCAATTTCAGGATTAGTGATAGGAAGTTCAGCTGTTGTCTGCATAAGCCTAATTGGATATTTGTTACCGCACAGAGGAGCGATTCTAAAAGCGACCATTGTAGTTGCCATTTTTAAGATGTTACTTTCTCCACAGAGTCCTTTCCCAGCTTATATAGCTGTTCTGTTTCAAGGTATATGCGGAGAATTGATTTTCTCAGGAAGAAAGAATTTCAAAGCACGATGTTATCTCCTCGCCTTTTTAGCTTTGATAGAATCAGCTTTTCAACGAGTTATAGTTCTGACCATTTTATTTGGTGTTGATTTCTGGAAAGCAGTGAATGAATTTATCAGTGGACTTACCCAAACAGATCCAAGCACAAATTACAGTCTGTATTTTGTGATAACCTATGTTGCCTTGCATTTGATTGCAGCGTTTTTCATTGGCAGATTTACGAGCTCAATTCCAAAACTTCTTAGTTTTAGTAAAGAAGAATTGCAATCATATATGCTTCCTTTGAACTCAGGCGAAATATCAGAGATCAACAAACCAAAGAAGAAATATCCGAACTTTCTAGTCTTTATTTGGATCGGACTTTTGGCAATATATGTCTATACTCTAATTTATCCTCAAGGAGTTTTTGCATCAGGTCATGCTTCGCTCAAATTTATTTTTCGCTCAGCGATCATTCTTCTCACCTGGTATCTGATTTTTGCACCTATTCTATTGCGCCTACTTAGATCATGGCTTGAAAAAAGGAAAGGGACATACAAAAAAGAGATCGAAGAAGTGATACTTTTGCTTCCTTCAGCAAAAATTTTAATTAGAGAAAGCTGGACAAAGAGTGGTGTTAAAAGTGGTTATTCCAGGCTAAAGCTATTTTGGAAATATCTGATCATAAATACCGTTTTTACCCCAATTTTATAAAAGAATCGTGTTTTAGAAGTCACTTTCAGAAGCTCGATAACCAAATTTCTCAACCCTGTCATTTGTATTGTATTTTTTGTATTTTTATCAGACAGATACTTTAGATTACGATTGCTTAGTTATTTCTTTTTTACGTTTTAAAATAATCAAGGAGGAAAACTCATGAAAAAAAAAGAAGTTTTTATTTTATCAGGTGACATTAAATCAGGAAAAACCACGAGCCTATCAAAATGGAGTGCAACACGTAATGATGTTTACGGAATCCTGACACCAATTGAAAATGGCAAACGATTTTTTATGGATATTTCAAGTGGTGAAAAATTCTCAATGGAAGCCAATGCTGATGAAATTGCTACCATTCAAGTAGGCAAGTATTCCTTCAGCATGAATTCCTTTTCAAAAGCAGTAGACATCTTATCATCAGGAGCATACAATAAAAATGGCTGGTTGGTGATCGATGAAATTGGTCCATTAGAAATTTCAGGTCGCGGATTTGACGAGGTACTTAAAGAGTTTTTACAGAGCGAATCTCAGAATTTGAAACTGATTCTTGTTGTCCGGAGTTCAATCAAAGACGCTGTCATTGCACGTTATTCATTGGACAAACATTTAATCAAAAAAGTTAACTTTCTTAATGGGCAGGATGCCCTTGTTTGATAAGTCAAATATTCTTTGCATATTGAATCCCTTTTAAAAATGTATTTATGGATGATTTCATGAAAGCTGCTATCGATGAAGCCCGTCAAGGCCGAAAAGAAGGTGGTATTCCAATTGGTTCTGTACTTGTAAGAGACGGAAAAATAATAGGCCGCGGACATAACAAAAGAGTTCAGGATGGCGACCCGATCACGCATGCCGAAATTGATTGCTTAAGAAATGCCGGACGTGTAGGTGACTATAAAAATGCAGTTTTATATTCAACGTTAATGCCCTGTTATCTCTGCGCAGGAGCTGTTGTTCAATTTAACATAAAAACTGTTTATGCCGGAGAGAACGAAACATTTTCAGGAGCAAAAGAATTCATGGAATCACATGGTGTAAAAGTCATCAATATCGATTCAGATGAATGCAAAAAAATGATGGCAGATTTTATTAAAGCAAACCCTAAATTGTGGTTTGAAGACATCGGAGAATTATAGTTCAAAATTCTTTAACTTTATTCACTCAAAACATAATCAAATGTCAATCTTAATAAAGAACGGGAAAGTTGTCACTGCAGGTGAGGTCATGGATGCAGATGTCTACATCGAAGGCGAAACCGTTCGTGCAATAGGTAAAGATCTGCCTTTCAAAGCAGATAAAGTCATTGATGCTTCAGGAAAGATCGTTATGCCAGGTGGAATTGATCCTCATGTTCATTTGGACATGCCATTTATGGGAACATTTTCAAGTGACAATTATACGACAGGGACATCTGCAGCTTTATTTGGCGGAACGACAATGGTCATTGACTTCATTTTGCAAACACAAGGTAAATCGTTGTATTCAGCATTACAAGAATGGCAAGGAAGATCGAATAATAATGCTTGTTGCGATTATTCGTTTCACATGGCTGTTACTGATTTCAATGAAAACACGAAAGCAGAGATCACTGACATGGTCAACAAAGAAGGCATTACTTCATTCAAAACATTTATGGCCTACAAGGGAGCATTGATGATTGACGACAGACAAATGGTTGGATTGATGAATGAAGTAAAGAAACAAGGCGGAATGGTTACGGTACACGCAACGAATGGCGATGTGATCGATTTTCTTATTGCAAAACATCGTGCAGAAGGAAAACTTGAACCACTATACCACTACCTTTCCCAACCAGAAATTACAGAATCAGAAGCATCCGGTCGATTTGCAGATATGGCATTTCACACCGGCGTTCCGGCATACATTGTTCATATGACATGCGAAGGTGCATTAAATCAGATCAGAGATGCAGAGAAAAGAAATCAGCGGGTATTTGCTGAAACATGTATTCAATATCTTGTACTTGACGCATCACTTTACGAAAAGAATTTTGAAGGAGCGAAATGGGTTATGAGTCCGCCGTTGAGAGAGAAAAAAGATCAAGCTGCCTTATGGGCCGGTATTAACCAAGGAAGCATTCAAGTAGTAGCTACAGATCATTGTCCATTTAAGTGGGATCAAAAACTGATGGGCAAAGATGATTTTTCGAAGATCCCGAATGGGCATCCTGCAATTGAGCACAGAATGGAATTGCTTTTTTCTGAAGGTGTGAATAAAGGAAAGATCTCTTTGAATAAATTTGTAGAAGTTACATCGACAAATTCAGCGAAGATCTTTGGCATGTATCCGAAGAAAGGATGCATTGCTATCGGTTCAGATGCAGATATTATTATTCTGGATCCAAATGAAGAGCATATTATTACCGCAGACAAGCATCATATGAATGTTGATTACAGCGCATATGAAGGGTGGAAAGTAAAAGGAAAGACAAAAACCGTTATTTTACGTGGTGAAATTGCAATTGACAATAATGAAAGAAAAATTTCTCCGGGATATGGGAAGTTTGTAAAAAGAAATAAGGTGAATGGAATTATTTAATTTCATCAACTATAAAAACTAACAATTCTAAAAAAATATTTTATGGCAAGAATGATTCGTTCCGGTCTTATCCAAATGAGTTTACCAAAAACTGAAGGAGAAGGAACAATTCCGGAAATTATCAATGCAATGGTTCAGAAACATATTCCTTTCATTGAAGAAGCAGGAAAAAAAGGTGTTCAGATTCTTTGTTTGCAGGAAATTTTTAACACACCTTATTTTTGTCCGGGTCAAGATAAAAAATGGTATGAATCTGCAGAATCTGTTCCCGGTCCAACGACTGAACTGATGTCAACTTATGCGAAGAAGTACAATATGGTCATCATTGTACCTATTTATGAAAAAGAGCAAGCAGGATTTTTATATAACACCGCTGCAGTCATCGACGCTGACGGAACATACCTTGGCAAATATCGCAAGAACCACATACCACATACATCAGGTTTTTGGGAGAAATTTTTCTTCAAGCCGGGAAATTTAGGCTATCCGGTTTTCCAGACGAAGTATGCAAAGATCGGTGTTTACATTTGCTATGACAGACATTTTCCTGATGGAGCACGTGTATTAGGACTGAATGGTGCTGAAATTGTTTACAATCCTTCGGCAACAGTAGCAGGTCTTTCACAGTACCTTTGGAAATTAGAACAACCTGCTCATGCAGCTGCCAATGGTTATTTCATGGGTTGCATTAATCGTGTTGGAGAAGAGAAACCATGGAATCTTGGCAAGTTCTATGGTACATCGTATTTCGTTGATCCACGAGGGCAGATCTTTGCTCAGGCTTCAGAAGACAAAGATGAGTTACTTATCGCAGACTTCGATCTTGATATGATAGAAGAGGTACGTTCGACATGGCAGTTTTTCCGTGATCGTCGTCCGGAGACATATGGTAAACTAGTAGAGTTGTAAAAAAAGTGTCTTTCGTTTTCGATTGTTGGTTGGGGTGTAGTCTGCAGACTACACCCCAACCAACAATCGAAAACGAAAGACACTTTTTTTACAACTCTACTAGTTTACCATATGTCTCCGGACGACGATCACGGAAAAACTGCCATGTCGAACGTACCTCTTCTATCATATCAAGATCGAAGTCTGCGATAAGTAACTCATCTTTGTCTTCTGAAGCCTGAGCAAAGATCTGCCCTCGTGGATCAACGAAATACGATGTACCATAGAACTTGCCAAGATTCCATGGTTTCTCTTCTCCAACACGATTAATGCAACCCATGAAATAACCATTGGCAGCTGCATGAGCAGGTTGTTCTAATTTCCAAAGGTACTGTGAAAGACCTGCTACTGTTGCCGAAGGATTGTAAACAATTTCAGCACCATTCAGTCCTAATACACGTGCTCCATCAGGAAAATGTCTGTCATAGCAAATGTAAACACCGATCTTTGCATACTTCGTCTGGAAAACCGGATAGCCTAAATTTCCCGGCTTGAAGAAAAATTTCTCCCAAAAACCTGATGTATGTGGTATGTGGTTCTTGCGATATTTGCCAAGGTATGTTCCGTCAGCGTCGATGACTGCAGCGGTGTTATATAAAAATCCTGCTTGCTCTTTTTCATAAATAGGTACAATGATGACCATATTGTACTTCTTCGCATAAGTTGACATCAGTTCAGTCGTTGGACCGGGAACAGATTCTGCAGATTCATACCATTTTTTATCTTGACCCGGACAAAAATAAGGTGTGTTAAAAATTTCCTGCAAACAAAGAATCTGAACACCTTTTTTTCCTGCTTCTTCAATGAAAGGAATATGTTTCTGAACCATTGCATTGATAATTTCCGGAATTGTTCCTTCTCCTTCAGTTTTTGGTAAACTCATTTGGATAAGACCGGAACGAATCATTCTTGCCATAAAATATTTTTTTAGAATTGTTAGTTTTTATAGTTGATGAAATTAAATAATTCCATTCACCTTATTTCTTTTTACAAACTTCCCATATCCCGGAGAAATTTTTCTTTCATTATTGTCAATTGCAATTTCACCACGTAAAATAACGGTTTTTGTCTTTCCTTTTACTTTCCACCCTTCATATGCGCTGTAATCAACATTCATATGATGCTTGTCTGCGGTAATAATATGCTCTTCATTTGGATCCAGAATAATAATATCTGCATCTGAACCGATAGCAATGCATCCTTTCTTCGGATACATGCCAAAGATCTTCGCTGAATTTGTCGATGTAACTTCTACAAATTTATTCAAAGAGATCTTTCCTTTATTCACACCTTCAGAAAAAAGCAATTCCATTCTGTGCTCAATTGCAGGATGCCCATTCGGGATCTTCGAAAAATCATCTTTGCCCATCAGTTTTTGATCCCACTTAAATGGACAATGATCTGTAGCTACTACTTGAATGCTTCCTTGGTTAATACCGGCCCATAAGGCAGCTTGATCTTTTTTCTCTCTCAACGGCGGACTCATAACCCATTTCGCTCCTTCAAAATTCTTTTCGTAAAGTGATGCGTCAAGTACAAGATATTGAATACATGTTTCAGCAAATACCCGCTGATTTCTTTTCTCTGCATCTCTGATCTGATTTAATGCACCTTCGCATGTCATATGAACAATGTATGCCGGAACGCCGGTGTGAAATGCCATATCTGCAAATCGACCGGATGCTTCTGATTCTGTAATTTCTGGTTGGGAAAGGTAGTGGTATAGTGGTTCAAGTTTTCCTTCTGCACGATGTTTTGCAATAAGAAAATCGATCACATCGCCATTCGTTGCGTGTACCGTAACCATTCCGCCTTGTTTCTTTACTTCATTCATCAATCCAACCATTTGTCTGTCGTCAATCATCAATGCTCCCTTGTAGGCCATAAATGTTTTGAATGAAGTAATGCCTTCTTTGTTGACCATGTCAGTGATCTCTGCTTTCGTGTTTTCATTGAAATCAGTAACAGCCATGTGAAACGAATAATCGCAACAAGCATTATTATTCGATCTTCCTTGCCATTCTTGTAATGCTGAATACAACGATTTACCTTGTGTTTGCAAAATGAAGTCAATGACCATTGTCGTTCCGCCAAATAAAGCTGCAGATGTCCCTGTCGTATAATTGTCACTTGAAAATGTTCCCATAAATGGCATGTCCAAATGAACATGAGGATCAATTCCACCTGGCATAACGATCTTTCCTGAAGCATCAATGACTTTATCTGCTTTGAAAGGCAGATCTTTACCTATTGCACGAACGGTTTCGCCTTCGATGTAGACATCTGCATCCATGACCTCACCTGCAGTGACAACTTTCCCGTTCTTTATTAAGATTGACATTTGATTATGTTTTGAGTGAATAAAGTTAAAGAATTTTGAACTATAATTCTCCGATGTCTTCAAACCACAATTTAGGGTTTGCTTTAATAAAATCTGCCATCATTTTTTTGCATTCATCTGAATCGATATTGATGACTTTTACACCATGTGATTCCATGAATTCTTTTGCTCCTGAAAATGTTTCGTTCTCTCCGGCATAAACAGTTTTTATGTTAAATTGAACAACAGCTCCTGCGCAGAGATAACAGGGCATTAACGTTGAATATAAAACTGCATTTTTATAGTCACCTACACGTCCGGCATTTCTTAAGCAATCAATTTCGGCATGCGTGATCGGGTCGCCATCCTGAACTCTTTTGTTATGTCCGCGGCCTATTATTTTTCCGTCTCTTACAAGTACAGAACCAATTGGAATACCACCTTCTTTTCGGCCTTGACGGGCTTCATCGATAGCAGCTTTCATGAAATCATCCATAAATACATTTTTAAAAGGGATTCAATATGCAAAGAATATTTGACTTATCAAACAAGGGCATCCTGCCCATTAAGAAAGTTAACTTTTTTGATTAAATGTTTGTCCAATGAATAACGTGCAATGACAGCGTCTTTGATTGAACTCCGGACAACAAGAATCAGTTTCAAATTCTGAGATTCGCTCTGTAAAAACTCTTTAAGTACCTCGTCAAATCCGCGACCTGAAATTTCTAATGGACCAATTTCATCGATCACCAACCAGCCATTTTTATTGTATGCTCCTGATGATAAGATGTCTACTGCTTTTGAAAAGGAATTCATGCTGAAGGAATACTTGCCTACTTGAATGGTAGCAATTTCATCAGCATTGGCTTCCATTGAGAATTTTTCACCACTTGAAATATCCATAAAAAATCGTTTGCCATTTTCAATTGGTGTCAGGATTCCGTAAACATCATTACGTGTTGCACTCCATTTTGATAGGCTCGTGGTTTTTCCTGATTTAATGTCACCTGATAAAATAAAAACTTCTTTTTTTTTCATGAGTTTTCCTCCTTGATTATTTTAAAACGTAAAAAAGAAATAACTAAGCAATCGTAATCTAAAGTATCTGTCTGATAAAAATACAAAAAATACAATACAAATGACAGGGTTGAGAAATTTGGTTATCGAGCTTCTGAAAGTGACTTCTAAAACACGATTCTTTTATAAAATTGGGGTAAAAACGGTATTTATGATCAGATATTTCCAAAATAGCTTTAGCCTGGAATAACCACTTTTAACACCACTCTTTGTCCAGCTTTCTCTAATTAAAATTTTTGCTGAAGGAAGCAAAAGTATCACTTCTTCGATCTCTTTTTTGTATGTCCCTTTCCTTTTTTCAAGCCATGATCTAAGTAGGCGCAATAGAATAGGTGCAAAAATCAGATACCAGGTGAGAAGAATGATCGCTGAGCGAAAAATAAATTTGAGCGAAGCATGACCTGATGCAAAAACTCCTTGAGGATAAATTAGAGTATAGACATATATTGCCAAAAGTCCGATCCAAATAAAGACTAGAAAGTTCGGATATTTCTTCTTTGGTTTGTTGATCTCTGATATTTCGCCTGAGTTCAAAGGAAGCATATATGATTGCAATTCTTCTTTACTAAAACTAAGAAGTTTTGGAATTGAGCTCGTAAATCTGCCAATGAAAAACGCTGCAATCAAATGCAAGGCAACATAGGTTATCACAAAATACAGACTGTAATTTGTGCTTGGATCTGTTTGGGTAAGTCCACTGATAAATTCATTCACTGCTTTCCAGAAATCAACACCAAATAAAATGGTCAGAACTATAACTCGTTGAAAAGCTGATTCTATCAAAGCTAAAAAGGCGAGGAGATAACATCGTGCTTTGAAATTCTTTCTTCCTGAGAAAATCAATTCTCCGCATATACCTTGAAACAGAACAGCTATATAAGCTGGGAAAGGACTCTGTGGAGAAAGTAACATCTTAAAAATGGCAACTACAATGGTCGCTTTTAGAATCGCTCCTCTGTGCGGTAACAAATATCCAATTAGGCTTATGCAGACAACAGCTGAACTTCCTATCACTAATCCTGAAATTGGAAGCTTGAATCCATGGATAATTCCACCTAACATTGCCTCGCAGATGACCCAAAGTGCTATTAATTTGAAATATATTTGTTTTTGTTGTGGACTCACTTCGTGAAATAATTTTATTTTTGTCAAATAAGACAGCAATGCTTCCTTGAGCGCAAAGTAGACAATCTCTCGTTCTTGGAAAAAAGTAATTTCATTGCTTTGTCTAAATTAAAGAAACTGAAAGTGATTAAATTTATTCTGAATGAAAAAGAAGTTCAATATACCGGTCATCCAGGTGTTGTGGTTCTTGATTATGTACGTTATCTGAAAAATCTTACCGGTACAAAGATCGGTTGTCGGGAAGGGGATTGTGGAGCTTGCACTGTTCTCGTTGGTGAAATTATTGAGGACAAAATGAGATATCGTTCCATGACTTCTTGTTTGATGCCACTCGCTAATGCCAATGGAAAGCACATCGTAACCATTGAAGGGGTTAACATGGATATATTGAATCCTGTTCAGCAAGCAATGAGCGATGAAGGTGCAACACAATGCGGTTTCTGTACTCCCGGATTTGTAATGTCACTCGCCGGATTTTGTCTGCGTGATGATGTTGTCGATTATCATAAGGAAGCTCTTGCTGCTATCGATGGAAATATTTGTCGATGCACCGGATATAAATCAATTCAACGAGCTGTTTCGAAGATCGCTGAGATTTGTTCGAAACGAGCGGATGAAGATGTTGTAAAGTTTGTTGCAAAGAACAAAATTCTCCCTGCGTATTTTGAGAACATAAAAGACAAACTGGCAATGATTCAGCCTACTGCAAATAGGACAAATGATATTTCTAAGCCGGAGTATTTTGTCAGCGGTGGGACCGATCTATATGTTCAAAAGCACGTTGTCATGCCTCATTCTGAATTGTCATTCCTTATGAATA
>ERZ795044.5076-NODE-5076-length-10691-cov-5.892817_pt1 | contig 10691 bp, 8 predicted proteins | sample MGYA00375128_ERZ795044 | MGnify/ENA primary metagenome ERZ795044 (study PRJEB30173, sample SAMN05720213) | anaerobic digester metagenome | isolation source: active sludge of municipal wastewater-treating anaerobic digesters | place: USA | collected 2014-12-22 ... | reverse complement strand
CGCTGGGCATCGGCAGCGGCGGCGCCCCGTCCTTGCGCGGGATCTCGATCGGAATGTCGACCGGGATCGGCCGCGGCTGCGTCTCGAACACCAGCGGGAAGCCGATCACGCCGGCGACCACGAGCACCGCCGCGCCGATCAGTCGCTGGCGCGCGCGGGTGCGCGCCAGCTGCACGGCGTCGCCACTGTCGGCCCGTGGCGCCTGGCTGGCCGGGGCGCCTGTCTTGCGCTTGAAAATGGACAGCCAACCCATGCGGTGCAAGTTCCGAGAGAAGCGAGGACGCGTCGAAGGGAGTCTGCGCGGGGCCGGGCGGCGCCGCGCGGAGCGATCGTTCAGGCGGCGTGGGGGCCCGCGAGCCGCGGGACGCCGTTCTTCAGGACGCCGCCCACGGTGTAGAGCGATCCGAAGACGACGATTCTATCAGCGGGGTCGCTCGCGGCGACCGCGGCGGCCAGCGCCTGCTGGGGCTCGGCATGCACGCTCCCGCTGACCGGTCCGGGCCCCGCCAGGCCCAGCGAGGCGTGCAGCGCGTGGAGTTCCTGCGCGGTCGCGGCGCGCGGGATCGGCAGGTCGGTGAAGTACCAGGCGTCGACCAGCGGCGCCATGCGCGCGAGGATGGCGCGCACGTCCTTGTCGCGCATCGCGCCGAACACCGCGCGCGTGCGCGGGTGAAAGCCCATCTGGTCGAGGTTCTGCGCCAGCGCGGCGACGGCGTGCGGGTTGTGCGCCACGTCGAGCACCAGCGTCGGCTGGCCGGCGACGACCTGGAAGCGCCCGGGCAGTTCGACCACCGCCAGCCCGGTGCGCACCGCCTGCGCCGTGATCGGCAGGCGCTCGCGCAGCGCCTCGAAGGCCGCCAGCACGCCGGCCGCGTTGAGCAACTGGTTCACGCCCCGCAGCGCGGGATAGCCCAGGCCGTGGAAGCGCCGGCTGCGGCCCGTCCAGCCCCACTGCTGGCGATCGCCCGCGAAATGGAAGTCCCGGCCCAGCAGCCAGAGGTCGGCGCCGATGCGCTCGGCCTCGCGCGCCACGCTGCCCGGCGGCACCGGGTCGCTGACGATCACCGGCCGGCCGGCCCGCATGATGCCGGCCTTCTCGCGACCGATCGACTCGCGGTCGGGGCCGAGGAACTCGACGTGGTCGATGTCGATGCTGGTGATCACCGCGCAATCGGCGTCGAAGACGTTGACCGCGTCGAGACGGCCGCCCAGGCCGACCTCCAGGATGACCAGGTCGAGCTCGCTCTTCGCGAGCAGTCGCGCGATGGCCAGCAGCGTGAATTCGAAGTAGGTCAGGCTGGTGTCGCCGCGCGCCGCCTCGACGGCCTCGAAGTGCGGCAGCAGCGCCGCCGCCTGGACGCTCTGCCCGTTGACCCGGCACCGCTCCTCGAAGTGCACCAGGTGCGGCTTCGAGTACAGACCGACGCGGTAGCCGGCCTGCAGCGCGATGGCCTCGAGCATCGCGCAGGTCGAGCCCTTGCCGTTGGTGCCGGCCACGCTGATCACGGGCACGTCGAAGCGCAGGCCGAGCCGGTCCTTGACCTGGCGCACGCGGTCGAGCGTGAGGTCGATTTCCTTCGGATGCATGCGCTCGCAGCGCGCGAGCCAGTCGTCGAGGGTGGTGGGCAGCGCCATGGCCGCGATGGTAAGGCGGGGCGGCACGCGGCCGCCCGGCTGGGGACATGCGGGGCCGCGCGGCGCGGCCGGCGGGTCAGGCGACGGCGTCGGAACTCAGGCGCTGCAGCATCGCGATGGCGCGCGCGACGCGCCCCCGCATCTCGCGCCGGTCGACGATGGCGTCGATGGCGCCCGTCTGCAGCAGGAACTCGCTGCGCTGGAAGCCCTCGGGCAGCTTCTCGCGCACGGTGTTCTCGATCACGCGCGGGCCGGCGAATCCGATCAGCGCCTTGGGCTCGGCGAGGACCACGTCGCCCATGAAGGCGAAGCTCGCCGAGACGCCGCCCATCGTCGGGTCGGTCAGCACGCTGATGTAGGGCAGCCCGGCCTTGGCCAGTCGCGTCAGCGCGGCATTCGTCTTGGCCATCTGCATCAGGCTGAGCAGCCCTTCCTGCATGCGTGCGCCGCCGGTGGCGGTGAAGCTGACGAACGGCGTCTTCTGCTCGACGGCGGTCTCGACGCCGCGCACGAAGCGCTCGCCGACCACCGAGCCCATCGAGCCGCCCATGAACTCGAACTCGAAGCAGGCCGCGACCACCGGGATGCTGTGCACCGCGCCGCCGAGCACCACCAGCGCGTCGGTCTCGCCGGTGTCCTCGAGCGCGGCCTTCAGACGCTCGGGGTACTTCTTGCTGTCGCGGAACTTCAGCGCGTCGACGGGCAGCACCTCCTGGCCGATCTCGTAGCGCCCTTCCGGGTCGAGAAAGGCGTCGAGCCTCGCGCGCGCGCCGATGCGGTGGTGGTGACTGCACTTCGGGCAGACGAAGATGTTCTGCTCGAGGTCGGTCTTGTACAGCACCGTCTCGCACGACGGGCACTTGATCCACAAGCCCTCGGGCACCTGGCGGCGCTCGGCAGGGTCGGTTTGCTGCATCTTCGGGGGCAGCAGCTTCTCGAGCCAACTCATGGATTCGGTCCTTTCAGCGAACGGCGATCGGGCGTCATGCATCGAGCGCGCGGCGGATGTCGGCGATGAAGGCGCCGGCCGCCGGGGCGACAGTATCGCGCGTCTGGGTTTCGAGCTTCTGCACCAGCGCCGAGCCGATGACGACGGCGTCGGAGACCGCCGCCACGGCACGTGCCGTGGCGCCGTCGCGGATGCCGAAGCCGACGCCGACCGGCACCTTCACGTGCGCCTTGATGCGCGGCACCGCCTGCGCCACCGCGTCGGTGTCGAGATGGCCGGCGCCGGTCACGCCCTTGAGCGACACGTAGTAGACGTAGCCGGTGGCGATGCGGCCGACGTCCTTCATGCGCTGCTCGGTCGAAGTCGGCGCGAGCAGGAAGATCGGGTCGAGCGCCCGCCGCCGCAGCAAGGCGGCGAAGGCTTCGCATTCCTCGGGCGGGTAGTCGACGATGAGCACGCCGTCGACCCCGGCCTCGGCGGCGTCGTCGACGAAGCGCTCGACGCCGTAGCGCTCGACCGGGTTCGCATAGCCCATCAGCACCACCGGCGTGGCGGCGTCGTGGGTGCGGAAGCCCCGCACGATGTCGAGCACCTGGCGCATGCCGATGCCCTTGGCCAGCGCCCGCTCGGCGGCCTTCTGGATCACCGGGCCGTCGGCCATCGGGTCGGAGAACGGCACGCCGAGCTCGATGACGTCGGCGCCGGACCGGGCCATCGCCCGCATCACGTCGACGCTGGCGTCGGCAAACGGGTCGCCCGCGGTCACGTAGGGGATCAGCGCCTTGCGGCCCTGCGCCTTCAGCGCGGCGAAGGTGGCGGCGATGCGGCTCACAGGATGACCCTCCGCACGGCGTGCTCCAGGATTCGCACTTGGGAACGTCCCGGGGTGCTCATGCGACCACCTTCACGACGCTTTCGGCGCCGCCCTTCACGGTCTGGCCGCGGCACGAGGGCCGGCAGTAGAACTCGGCGCCCGACAGGTCGGCCACGGTGCCGATGTCCTTGTCGCCGCGGCCGGACAGGTTCACGAGCAGGTGCTGGTCGGGGCGCATCGTCGCGGCCAGCTTCATCGCGTAGGCCACCGCGTGGCTCGACTCGAGCGCCGGGATGATGCCCTCGGTGCGGCACAGGCGGTGGAAGGCCGAGAGCGCCTCGTCGTCGGTGATGCCGACGTACTCGGCGCGGCCGATGTCCTTCAGGTAGGCGTGCTCGGGACCGACACCGGGATAGTCGAGGCCGGCGGACACCGAATGGGTCTCGATGATCTGGCCGTTGGCGTCCTGCAGCAGGTAGGTGCGATTGCCGTGCAGCACGCCCGGCGAACCAGCCGACAGCGAGGCCGCATGGTGCCCCGTCTCGATGCCCAGTCCGGCCGCCTCGACGCCGATCAGGCGCGTGCCCTCGTGCTCGATGTAGGGATAGAAGATTCCCATCGCATTGCTGCCGCCGCCCACGCAGGCGATCACCGCATCGGGTTGACGTCCGATCATCTCCGGCATCTGCACCAGGCATTCGTCGCCGATCACGCGCTGGAAATCGCGCACCATCATCGGATACGGGTGCGGCCCCGCGACAGTTCCGATGATGTAGAAGGTGGACTCGACGTTGGTCACCCAGTCGCGCAATGCCTCATTGAGCGCATCCTTCAATGTCTTGCTGCCCGATTCGACGGGCACGACCCGGGCACCGAGCAGGTTCATCCGGTAGACGTTCGGCGACTGGCGCAGCACGTCGGCGCTGCCCATGTAGACCACGCATTCCAGTCCGTAGCGAGCGCAGATCGTTGCGGTCGCCACGCCGTGCTGGCCGGCGCCCGTTTCGGCGATCACTCGCGGCTTGCCCATCCGGCGCGCAAGCATCGCCTGCCCGATGGTGTTGTTGATCTTGTGAGCGCCGGTGTGGTTGAGATCCTCGCGCTTCAGGAAGATCTGCGCGCCGCCCAATTCCCGGCTGATTCGTGCCGCGTGATAGATCGGGCTGGGCCGCCCGACGAAGTGCGCCAGTTCCGACCGGAACTCCGCCATGAACGCCGGATCGGCCTGGGCCTGGGCATACGCCTCCTTCAGTTCGTCCAGCGCATGGATCAGCGTCTCGGCAACGAAAGTGCCGCCATAGGGACCGAAATGCCCGGTGGCGTCGGGCTGGTGGTATTCGAACATCGTGGGTTCACTCTTCAGTTTTCATTCGCTGCGATACGGGCGTCTGCTTCACGCACCTGCTCGCAAAACCGGCGCATCGCCAAGGCGTCCTTGACGCCCTTGGCCTGCTCCACGCCGGAGCTGACGTCAACGGCCCAGGGCCGGACCCGAAGAATGCCTTCGATCACATTTGCGGCATGCAATCCACCAGACAAAACGAGGGGACGGGACACGTTTCGAGGGATGAGCGACCAATCGAAGACCTTTCCACCGCCACCGTAACCGTCGATGTGGGCATCGAGGAGGATGGCTTGCGCATCCGGGTGGCGAAGCGCGAATTTTAGCAAATCGAACCCTGCGTCCATGCGCGCCGCCCGCAGATACGGCCGCCCCGGCGCCTGACAGGCGCCGGGGGTTTCATCACCATGGAACTGCAGCAGCAGTTGCGGCATGGCCGCCGTGGCCTCGGCGATCAGTTCGGCATCGGCGTTGACGAACAAGCCCACGGGCGTCACGAAGGCGGGCAGGCGCCGCGCCAACTCTGTCGCTCGCCTGACATCGACGAAACGCGGGCTTTTTTCGTACAGAACGAATCCGATGGCATCGGCACCGGCCTCGACAGCGTCGTCGATGTCCTGTTCTCGGGTCAATCCACAGATCTTGATGCGGGTTCGTGCGTTCATCCCGCAAGTGTCAGGGCAACCAGTCGGTTGCGGGAGGGCGCTTCGGGATGCCATGCCGATCGTCGTAGTAGGGCCCGGTGAAATACAGGCCGTCGGGCGAGAAAGTGGGCGCCGCCAGTTCGCGCCGACGGGAAGCCAGCACCTCGCCCATCCACGACACCGGGCGGCTGCCGTTGCCGACGGCTGTCAGGCAGCCGACGATGTTGCGCACCATGTGGTGCAGGAAGGCGCCGGCATCGAAATCGAGGCGCCAGTAGGCGCCGCGCCGACTGATTTCGATCGACCGCATCTGCTTGACCGGCGAGGCAGCCTGGCACTGCGAAGAGCGGAACGCCGAGAAATCGTGCTCGCCCAGCAGCAAAGCTGCCGCCTGCCGCATCGATTCGCCATCGAGCGGGCGGAATGTCCAGCCAACCCGCCCCGCTTCGAGCGACGGACGCACCGGAGATTCCAGGATCAGGTAGCTGTAGCGTCGGCCGATGGCGCTGAAACGCGCATGGAATTCAGAGTCGACGCACTGGCACCACTGGATGGCCACGTCGGCAGGCAGGTACCGATTGGTGCCCCGCACCCAGGACACCTCCTCTCGATCGACAGGAGCATCGAGGTGCACCACCTGATTGAGCGCGTGCACGCCTGCATCGGTGCGCCCGGCACAGGTTACGGTCATCGGGAGATCGACGAACTGCGAGAGCGCTCGCTCGACACAACCCTGGACCGATACCGCGCTGGACTGGCGTTGCCAGCCGCAATAGGCCCCTCCCCGGTAGGAAATGCCCAGCGCGAGTCGATTCATCCGGGAACGTGGAGCCTCACCGCATGGCTGCGGTGATCAAGAGTCAATCGAGGTCCGCAAGCATGCCCTGGGCTTTTGCCTTCAGCGTGCCTTCTGCCTTGTTGGCGACTTCCTGCAGCAGGTCGCGTGCACCCTCGGTATCGCCGATCTGCCGGAACTCCTCGGCCAATTCGAGCTTGCGCGCCAGCGGATCGGCGTTGTCGTCGTCGGCTTCGTCGTCGACCACGCCATCGGTCTCGATCTCAATGTCCGTTGCGCCCGCTGAAGCGGGTGCTGCGGGAGCATCCAGATCGAGCGAGATCGACGACATGTCGAATTCAAGGGGTGACTTCGAATCGGGGCCCGGGGCTGCGGCCGAAGGGTAGAACGCCTGGGCTGCGGACGGCGTAGGCGAAGGCTCGAAGTCGAACGATTCGAGCGGTGGTGGTGACGGCGGCGCAACTGCTGCAGGAGCCGACTCCAGGGCATCGAGGTCGAGGTCGAAATCGATTTCCTCGGCTGCGCCCTCTGACGCATTGCCCAGCACTTCGGTGGGTGTCTCGTTGAAGCTCGACTGGGTTGGCAGCACCGACTGCGGCATGGTGCTGGCACCGAGCGGCTCCGACATCAGCCCTGAATCGCTGGCCGACATCGAATCCGGCGATCCGCCGGGCTGGTAGAGCGTGTTGTCGGGGTCGATGTCGAGCCCGAGTTCCTGTGCCTTTTCCCAATCTTCACCACTGCCACCGGTCAGGGCGAACAGTTGAGTGGCAAGCAACTCGAATCCCTTGGTGTCGCGACGCTTGGCGTACACCTCAAGCAGCTTGGTGCGGATCGCCATGCGCTCCGGGCTGCTGCGCATGGCTTCCTTGAGGATCTCTTCTGCCTGCAGGTCGCGTCCGTAAGCGAGGTAAACGTCGGCCTCGGCCACCGGATCGACGTCGCCGATGGCATCAAGCTGACTCAACGAGTAGCTCATCGACGACGGCGCTCCCGAAGCGGCCTCGCGGGTGTCGATGCGCTGACCGCCGCTGGCGCCGAAGAACGAGTCAGGCTGGAGGCGGCTTTCGAGGAATGAGGTTTCTCCGGTGTCCAGCTTGGCGCGCCGGGCCCGGTAGACACCGAAACCGAGCAACGCGAGGATGGCTCCACCACCGACACCGAGCATCAAGGCGTTGCCTTCGAACAGTTCGCTGAGGAACCCGGGCTCTTCGGCCTCCTGCGGCGCGGCGGCCTTGGCAGGCGCCGGCTTCGAGGCAGAAGCCGCTGCAGCGGCCTTCTTCTCCTCAGCTACCACCGTGGCGGGAGGCTCGGCCGGCATGGAAGCCACGACCGGGGCAGTTGCAGGCGCTGGTGCCACTGAAGCGGCAGGTGCCGGAGCCGGAGGTGCCGCAGCAGCAGGTGTGCCGCCGTTGGCATTGGTGGCGCCAGAAAGCTTCTTGAGTTCCTCGACGTTCTTCGACAGCTCGGCCACGCGAACGGCTGCGTCCTGCTTTTCCTTGTCCTTTGAAATCTTGACTTCAGGGGCGCCCGGCTTGGCAGCCGAAGCTCCCTTGCTCAGGGTCAGCTTGTCGGGCGCAACCGCGTTGGTCGTCTTGCGGTCATCGACGCTCGCCTGCACCGTGCCGGCGTCCTTGCGGGCCGGGACGTCGGCCTGCACCGCAGGCACGCCAGACGCGAGTCGTTGCCGGAAGCTGCCGAAATCGGCGCTTTGAGCCTGGATCAGCTGACGCGCTTCTGCAGCGTCGACAGCTGCTGCTGCCTCGGCACTCGGAACGCTCAGCAGTGCTCCGGCCTTCAGGCGATTCATGTTTTCGCCGACGAACGCCTTCGGATTGCCGCGGTAGAGCGAAACCAGGGTCTGGTCGAGCGACACGCTGCCGCGACGAGTGCGCGAGGCGATGCCAGTCAGGGTGTCACCGCTTCGCACCCGGTAGGTGTCTCCGACCGGCTCGGATGGTGCTGCGGGCGTCGCCGCCGGCGTGGCGGCCCGTTCAGGAGCTGGCGCCGGGGCCTGCGCGACTGGGGCGGCAGGCGCAGCCGCACGGGCCGGACGCGGCGCGGGTGCCGGCGCGGAAATCACTGGGGCGGTAGCGACCGCGGATGGCGGGGCCGAGGCTGCGGCCTGGGGCCGATCAGTTGGCGGATCGAACAGCAGCGTGTACTCGCGCACCAGCCGGCCGGTCGACCAGGACAACTCGAGGATGACGTCGACGAAGGGCTCCTGCACCACCCGATCGCTGGTCAATCGCAGGAACGGGCGACCATCGGCGCGCTTGAGCAGCGTTGCCTGTGTGGAAGGCAACACGACGTTGTAGTCGACGCCGGAGGCGCGGTAGGTGTCCGGCGCTGCGATCCGGATCTTGAGGTTGCCGGCCTCTTCCGGCGTCAGGCTCGTGACATCGATCTCTGCCCGCAGCGTCTCGCCGAGCGAGGACTGCACCGAGAGGCGCCCCAGCCCCAGGGCCCAAGCGTTGACGGCACCCAGCGAAAGTGCAGCCACGGCCACACTGGACAGGGCAAATCGCCCGAGCTGCTGCGTAGTGTTTTTCAAGGCGTCTCCCAACCCCAGTGTTCGAGCCGCCTTGCGGCACCGACCAGACGACCTCAGCCGCTTTCGAGGCGGCATTGGTCAAGAAGATGAATATCGATAAATCACAATAGCATCAAGCAGATACGGTGACAAGCTAATGCATCGCCTGAAAAGCAAGGAGCCACCACATCAGTTCCGGCGACCACCGCGCTGTCGTGTCAGGACAACGGCGCGGCAGGTTTATCGACAGGCTCAGGCCTCGATCAACAGGCGCAACATCCGACGCAGCGGTTCGGCAGCACCCCAGAGCAACTGGTCACCGATGGTGAACGCGCCAAGGTATTCCGGACCCATAGCCATCTTCCGCAGGCGCCCCACCGGGATGCCCAGCGTCCCGGTGACGGCGACCGGCGTCAGTTGCCGAATCGTGTCTTCCCGGTTGTTTGGCACCACCTTGACCCAGGCGTTGTCGTTCGAGATCAGTTGTTCGATATCGGCCAGAGGCACGTTCTTCTTGAGCTTGAAGAGTAGTGACTGACTGTGACAGCGCATGGCTCCGACGCGCACGCAGAATCCGTCGACCGGCACCGCAGGCTGGTCGAACCCATCGCCCTGGCCCAGGATCTTGTTGGTCTCGGCACCGCCCTTCCATTCCTCGCGGCTGACACCGAACCCATCGTCATCGCGGCCCTTGCCGATGCCGAGGTCCTTGTCGATCCACGGGATCAGCGAGCCAGCCAGCGGCACGCCGAACTGCGCCGTCTCCGCTTCGGTCAGACTGCGCTGCTTGGCCAGCAAACGGCGGTCGATCTCGAGAATGGCGCTCTTCGGGTCATCGAGCAGGCCGCGCACCTCGGCATTCAGCGTGCCGAACTGCGTCAGCAGCTCGCGCATGTGCTGAGCACCGCCGCCCGAAGCGGCCTGGTAAGTCTGCGTGCTCATCCACTCGACCAGCCCGGCCTTGTAGAGCGCGCCGACGCCCATCAGCATGCAGCTCACGGTGCAGTTGCCGCCGATCCAGTTGCGACCGCCGCGTGCCAGCGCGTTCTGGATCACCGGCAGGTTGACCGGATCAAGCACGATGACCGCATCGCTCTTCATCCGCAACGTCGAGGCCGCATCGATCCAGTGACCAGCCCAGCCGGCGGCCCGCAGCTTCGGAAACACCTCGGTCGTGTAATCGCCGCCCTGGGCGGTGATGATGATGTCGCAGCGCTTGAGCGCATCGATGTCAAATGCGTCGCGAAGCGTCGCCTCGTTGCGTGCCTGCACCGGTGCCTTGCCGCCCGCGTTGCTGGTGCTGAAGAACATCGGCTCGATCAGCGGGAAGTCACCTTCCTGCTGCATTCGATCGAGCAACACCGAACCCACCATCCCGCGCCATCCCACCAATCCGACCAGCTTCATCGCCTTGCCTTTCAAACCCGAATTTCTTACCTGTTCGACTTACGCCGCCGCGACGGCAGCAACGACCGCCGACCCCATTTCGCGCGTGCCCACGCGCTGCGTACCTTCGGACCAGATGTCCGCCGTTCGCAAGCCACTCTCGAGCACCCGCGTCACCGCCGCTTCGATCCGCGCCGCGGCTTCGGGCTGGTTCAGCGAAAAGCGCAACATCATCGCCAGCGACAGAATGGTCGCCAGCGGATTCGCGATGTTCTTGCCGGCAATGTCTGGAGCACTGCCGTGACTGGGCTCGTACAGCCCGCGATTCGCCGCGTTCAATGATGCCGACGGCAGCATGCCGATCGACCCGGTCAGCATCGCTGCTTCGTCAGAGAGGATGTCACCGAACATGTTGCCGGTGACCACCACGTCGAACTTCTTTGGCGCCTTGACCAACTGCATCGCGGCGTTGTCGACATACATGTGGTCGAGTTCCACATCCGGATACTGCGCATGCACCTCGATCATCACGTCGCGCCAGAACTGGAAGGTCTCCAGCACGTTGGCCTTGTCGACACTGGTGACGCGCTTG
>ERZ795044.5070-NODE-5070-length-10698-cov-4.236400_pt1 | contig 10698 bp, 6 predicted proteins | sample MGYA00375128_ERZ795044 | MGnify/ENA primary metagenome ERZ795044 (study PRJEB30173, sample SAMN05720213) | anaerobic digester metagenome | isolation source: active sludge of municipal wastewater-treating anaerobic digesters | place: USA | collected 2014-12-22 ... | reverse complement strand
TCTGGAAGCCGGTGATGCCACCACCACCGGTGTAGAAGTCAGCCGCCGACTTGGTGCGGCCAGCCGCCCACTTGGTAATGAACAGGGTGGCCACCACAAAGGTGCCAAACATGCCGATAGCCACCCAGTTGGTGGGTTGCTTTTCAACCTGGCCCAGATCGGCGCCCGCGGCTTGTGCCACTGCCGACGCGAGGAGTGCGGTCAGGGCGATGAGAAATTGGGTTCCAGCCTTCATTTGGACGCTTCCTTCAGGATTTCAGCGGTCAGGCGGTCGTATTCGCCATTGGCACGACGCACATAAATGCCAGTGATGACGATGGTGAAAACGATGACGAACATGCCGATGGGAACGCCCACCGAGGTGACGCCAGCGCCTATGGGCTGCGCCAGGAACGGCTTGTTGAAAGCGATCAGCGCGATGTAGCCGTAATACACGACCATCATGATGATGGTGAGCAACCAGCCAAACGAATTGCGCTTGCGGCGCAACTCGTGGTACTTGGGGTTGGCCTCTATCTTGGCCACTATGGGGTCTGTCATGTCTTTCCTTTGAAGGTTGAAGTCAGCGTGCGTAACCGCCCGTAAGAGCCGTCGCTGGGGGTGGATCATGTGTTGGGGGTCTGACAAAGTCCTTACGGGTTGGTCGGAAATATGGGGGATTTCCCTATGCGAATCGGCTCAAAAAATCTACTCCGAAACGCAAAAAACAGCACGATTTTCACAATAAGAAATAGTTTTTGCGGGTTTGTGTGTAGTTCGTAAGCCTGCATTCAGTTCCCAGTAAGTTGCCGTTAGGGGGGTGTCAGAACCCGGTCAGAACGGACATCGATAGTCCGTCCACCCATCCGTATCGGCTGGTCGCATTTAATTCAATTTGGAGACAAAACTATGAGAAGCGCAACAACTGCTGCTGTCGCCGCACGGCCGATGTCAGCGGAAGAGAAGAAGGTTATCTTCGCTTCCTCGCTGGGTACCGTGTTTGAGTGGTACGACTTCTATCTGTATGGCTCGTTGGCTGCCATTATTGCCAAGCAGTTCTTCAGCGGACTGGACGAGGGTTCCGCCTTCATCTTCGCACTGCTGGCGTTTGCGGCCGGTTTCATCGTGCGCCCCTTCGGCGCGCTGGTGTTCGGCCGCCTGGGTGACATGATTGGTCGCAAGTACACCTTCCTGGTGACGATTTTGATCATGGGCTTGTCCACTTTCATCGTGGGTATCCTGCCGAACTACGCCACCATCGGTGTCGCGGCCCCCGTGATCCTGATCGCACTGCGCATGCTGCAAGGCCTGGCGCTGGGCGGTGAGTACGGTGGTGCTGCAACCTATGTGGCCGAGCACGCGCCACAGGGCAAGCGTGGTGCCTACACCTCCTGGATTCAGACAACAGCCACTTTGGGCCTGTTCCTGTCCCTGATGGTGATTCTGGGAACCCGTACCATGATCGGCGAGGCAGCGTTTGCTGACTGGGGCTGGCGTGTTCCGTTCATCGTGTCCATTCTGTTGTTGGCCGTGTCGGTCTACATCCGTTTGAGCATGAATGAGTCGCCCGCTTTCACCAAGATGAAGGCTGAAGGCAAGACCTCCAAGGCACCCCTGTCCGAATCTTTCGGCCAGTGGAAAAACCTGAAGATCGTGATTTTGGCCCTGATCGGTTTGACCGCTGGTCAAGCCGTGGTCTGGTACTCCGGCCAGTTCTATGCGCTGTTCTTCCTGACGCAAGCCTTGAAGGTGGATGGCGCGACCGCCAACATCATGGTGGCGATCTCCCTGATCATCGGCACACCGTTCTTCATCGTGTTTGGCGCCTGGTCTGACAAGATTGGCCGTAAGCCCATCATCATGGCCGGTTGCCTGTTGGCCGTGGTGACCTACTTCCCCGTGTTCACTGCTTTGACCAAGGCTGCCAACCCTGATCTGGCCGCTGCTCAGGCTGCCAACAAGGTTCTGGTAACTGCAAACCCTGCAGAGTGCTCGTTCCAGTTCAACCCAACGGGTACGGTCAAGTTCACCAGCTCGTGCGACATTGCCAAGCAGGCGCTGGCCAGCTCGTCTGTGAGCTATGAAAATGCTGTGGCACCTGCCGGTGCAACCGCCACCATCACTGTGGGAACCACCGTGATTGAAGGCTACACCGTCAAGGGTCTGTCCAAGGAAGATGCCAAAGCCAAGGGCGACGCTTTCAAGAAGTCTCTGGCTGATGCTTTGAAGGCCGCTGGCTACCCTGCCAAGGCTGACATGGCCAAGTTCGACAAGGTGACCGTGATTGCCATCCTCACCTACCTCGTGATTCTGGTGACCATGGTGTACGGTCCTATTGCCGCCATGCTGGTGGAAATGTTCCCAACCCGTATCCGTTACACCTCCATGAGCTTGCCATACCACATCGGTAACGGCTGGTTTGGTGGTCTGTTGCCAACGACTGCTTTTGCCATCGTGGCCCAGACGGGTAACATGTACAACGGATTGTGGTACCCGATCATCGTGGCCGGCATGACGTTTGTGATTGGTATGTTGTTCGTCAAAGAAACAAAAGACGTGGACATTTACGCCAACGATTGATGGCCCGAGTGAGTTGATGGCCCCGGTCCGAACAGGCCCGGGGTCTTTTTTTTAGGAAAATGGTATGTGGAAAATTGTTGTTGGTTTTGCAGTATTCGCCGGTTTGGCTCTGTTCATCTTGAGCAAGGGCGGCGACATTGATATGAGTGGCGAGAAGCATGGCTCTGAGGCCACCCATGCTCCCGAAGTTGCGGCATCCGCGCCTGCTATGGCGGCGGTATCGGCACCGGCAGCGCCGGCGTCGCAAGCGTCAGCACCTGCAGGCAAATAGAAGCATTGCGCCACAACCAAAAGTGGTGTGAGAGCTTTGGTGAGGGTTATTATTCGGCAATAAGGATCCTCAACCATGAAATACGTCAAAACAGAGAGCGGTCAGCAGGCGTTCAAGACCCGTTCGCCCTTGTTTTCGGCGCGCCAGCGTACGGCCTTCATCATGTTCGATGGCAACCGGTCGGTTGCGCAGGTGGTGACGGCTGCAGCCGGTCTGGGCTTGACCCAGGAAGATGTGGACCACATGGTGGGCCATGGCTTTTTGGCACCAGCGGCGGGTGAATCTGTTTTGGCACTCGCCAGGGCGGAGAAGGCGGCTGCGCAGGAAGTCGTGGAGCAATCGTTTCTGGCTCATTCGGCCCAGGATCGATACAAGGAGGCGCTGCCGTTGGCAACCAAACTGACCGCCAGTTTGGGTTTGCGGGGTTTTCGGCTGAACCTGGCGGTTGAGGCCGCTGCTGGCTATGACGAACTGTTGGCTCTTTTACCCAAGATCAAAGAGGCTGTCGGTGCCCCAGCTTGTGCCGAATTGGAGCGCACGCTCACGCAATAGCGCGCATTAGCGCTTGAACCTGCCATCGGATCCGAATACAGGCAGGTCGTCGAAACCCGGGGATGCCCGGTTGCAAGACCCCGCAACCAGGCTGGTGCGGGTGAGTCCCTAGAATGATTGGCCTCATTCAAAAAGACAGTACACCATGACCCAGGGAACCATCCGCATTCGCGGCGCGCGCCAGCACAACTTGAAAAACCTGGATCTGGACATTCGCACCGGGGAGTTGACCGTGGTCACCGGCCCCAGTGGCTCGGGCAAATCGAGCCTGGCGTTCGACACCCTGTACGCCGAAGGCCAGCGCCGCTACGTGGAAACTTTCTCCGCCTACGCCCGCCAGTTTCTGGACCGCATGGACAAACCGGCTGTCGATAAGGTGGAGGGCGTACCCCCTGCCATCGCCATCGACCAGACCAACCCGGTGCGCTCCAGTCGCTCCACCGTGGGCACGATGACGGAGCTCAACGACCACATCAAACTGTTGTATTCCCGTGCGGCCAATCTGTTTGACCGGCAGACTGCCTTGCCGGTGCAGCACGATACACCCGAGACCATCTATGCGGAGCTGGTGCGGCGCGCGGTGCAGGCCGGTGATCCTCGATTGGTGCTGACCTTTCCGGTGGAACTGCCCGCCAGCACCACGGCCGAAGAGGTGACCCAATGGTTGTCCGCCAGCGGCTTTACCCGTATCCACGCCGAGCGTGAAGTGGACAAGCGAAAAGTGCTCGATGTCGTTGCCGACCGTTTCCGCATCGCCAGCGTGGAAAAAGCCCGCGCTTTGGAGGCCATAGAGCTGGCCCTGAAACGTGGCAGCGGCCGGCTCAATATTTATGTATCGATTGAGGCTCCAGCACCCGTCGAATATACGCAAGATGCTATCGGAGTAATAGCAGGCGGCGATAGCACGGTATGGCGCTTCTCCACCGGGCTGCACTGCCCGCAGAGCGACATCCGCTACGCCGACCCGATTGCATCCATGTTTTCGTTCAATTCCGCCGTGGGTGCCTGCGAAGCCTGCCGTGGCTTTGGCCGGGTGGTGGGAGTGGACTTGGGGCTGGTCATCCCCAACGACAAGCTCACGCTGCGCGCCGGTGCCGTCAAGCCCATGCAGACCCCCGCCTGGCAGGAGTGCCAGGACGATCTGATGCGCCACGCCGAGGCTGCCGGCATCCCGCGCGACACGCCCTGGTACAAGCTCACGCCCGAGCAGCAGGGCTGGGTCATCAATGGCTCACCAAACTGGAACGGCAAGTGGAACCAGCACTGGTTTGGCATCAACCGCTTCTTTGCCTACCTGGAGACCAAGGCTTACAAGATGCACATCCGTGTGTTGCTGTCCAAGTACCGCAGTTACACGTCGTGCGGCACCTGTGCAGGCGCGCGGCTGAAGACAGAAAGTCTGTTGTGGCGCATTGGTACCAAGGATCAGGCGGATGCTGTTCTGGCGCCTTCCAAGCGGTTTATGCCGCAAGGGGTTGGCTGGTCGCGGTCTCAACTGGAGGCGCTGCCAGGGCTGTGTTTGCATGATTTGATGCTGATGCCGATTGATCGGCTGCGACGTTTTTTTGACCCGCTGCAGGCGGGGTTGGAGGGTGCGGGATTGCCGGATGCCTCATACGGCCCAAATGCGGCCGCCAAATCGGCAATCGACAACCCCGCACCCTCCAACCCCGCTGTTGCTCCGGCTACGTCGGAAGCTGAAGCCAAGACCCTCAAGCTTCTGCTGGAAGAGGTTTGTACACGGCTTAAATACCTGTGCGACGTCGGTATTGGCTACCTGACTCTGGACCGGCAGAGCCGAACACTCAGCGGCGGAGAAGTGCAGCGCATCAACCTGACCACCGCGCTCGGTACCTCGCTGGTTAACACGTTGTTTGTGCTGGATGAACCCAGCATCGGCCTGCACCCGCGCGACATGCACCGCATCATTGTGGCCATGCAGCGCCTGCGCGACGCGGGCAACACGCTGGTGGTGGTGGAGCATGACCCGGCGGTGATGCTGGCGGCCGACCGCATGATCGACATGGGCCCCGGCCCCGGTGAGAAGGGCGGCCAGATTGTGTTTGACGGCAGCACGGATGCATTGCGCAGTGCCGACACCCTGACCGGCGCCTATCTGGGCGGGCGAAAACAGGTCGGCATGGGTTTCAAGCGCATGGTGGCCGAGAACACGCCGCGCCTGATTCTGGAGGGCGCCACCGAGCACAACCTGAAGAATGTGAACGTGGAGATTCCGCTGCAGCGCCTGGTGTGCATCACCGGTGTCAGCGGCTCCGGCAAATCCACGCTGGTGCAGGACGTGCTGGCCCCGGCGCTGTTGCGCCACTTTGGCAAGGCTACCGAGACGCCCGGCGCACACAGTCGATTGCTGGGGGCTGAACAGTTGAGTGAAGTAGTGTTCGTCGACCAGTCGCCCATCGGCAAAACGGCGCGTTCCAACCCCGTCAGCTATGTGGGCGCCTGGGACGCCATTCGTGAGATTTTTGCCGGGGCTGATCTGTCACGTGAGCGCGGCTACACCGCCAGCAAGTTCAGTTTCAACGGCGGCGATGGGCGCTGCCCAACCTGTGGTGGCTCGGGCTTTGAACACATCGAGATGCAGTTCCTCAGCGACGTGTATTTGCGTTGCCCGGACTGCGATGGCAAGCGCTACCGGCCCGAGATTTTGGAAGTCGTCATCGAGCGCAAGGGTCGGCGCGTCAATGTGTCCGATGTGCTGGACCTGACGGTGAGCGAAGCTGCAGACTTGTTCAGTGCCGACCGCGATGTGATTCGCGCCCTGCAGCCCATTGTGGACGTGGGTCTGGAATATGTGAAGCTGGGCCAGCCCGTTCCCACGTTGTCGGGCGGAGAGGCGCAGCGGTTGAAGCTGGCAGGTTTCCTGGCCGAAGCAGCCAAAAGCAGCACCGCCAGCCGCCAGGCCGTCGCCCGGCGTGGCACGCTTTTCATGCTGGACGAGCCCACCACCGGACTGCACTTTGACGATATCGCCAAGTTGATGCGCGCCCTGCGCAAGCTGCTGGATGCCGGTCATTCGCTGTTCGTGATTGAACACAACCTGGATGTGATTCGCGCATCCGACTGGTTAATTGACTTGGGTCCGGAGGGGGGTGATGCCGGAGGCGAGGTAGTTGCGCTCGGTACCCCCGAGGAGGTGATGCTGCACGCGACGTCACACACAGGCAAGGCGCTGCGGGAATATGCAGCCGCTATGGGCGTTGTGCATGAAGTAGCCGAACCAAATGCAAAGTATCTGGCACTTGCTGCTGCGGACGTTGTTGCGCGCGCTGCCGGAGATGGGGTCACGCCGGGTTCCTCATACGGCCCAAATGCGGCCGCCAAATCGTCACCCGGCGCAACCCCATCCCCGGCGGATAACTCCATTCGCATCGTCAATGCCAAAGAACACAACCTCAAGTCTTTGTCGGTGGATATTCCACGCGGCAAGTTCAACGTCGTCACAGGCGTCTCCGGCTCCGGCAAGTCAACCCTGGCCTTCGACATCCTGTTCAACGAAGGCCAACGCCGCTATCTGGAATCGCTCAACGCCTATGCACGATCCATCGTTCAACCCGCAGGTCGCCCGGAAGTGGATGCGGTGTATGGGATTCCGCCCACAGTTGCGATTGAGCAGCGCCTGTCGCGCGGCGGGCGCAAATCCACGGTCGGCACCACCACCGAGGTCTGGCATTTCCTGCGTCTGCTGTACGTGAAGCTGGGCACGCAGCATTGCATCCATGATGGTGCAGCGGTGGAACCACAGTCGGCGGACCGCATTGCGGCGCAGTTGTTGAAGGATTTTCGGGGCCAGCACATCGGCCTGTTGGCGCCGCTGGTGTCGGGGCGCAAGGGTGTGTACACCGAATTGGCCGACTGGGCACGGCCGCGTGGGTTTACGCATCTGCGGGTGGATGGGAACTTTTTGCCCACTACCAACTTCCCGCGCATCGACCGGTTCAAGGAACACAACATCGAGCTACCGGTTGCCAGCCTGGATGTGAACCCTGCGCAAGAGGTGCAACTGCGAGAAGCGCTGACGACGGCGCTGGTGCATGGCAAGGGAGTTGTGCATGTGATGAGCGATCTGCTCGGATTGAAGGAAGCCATGCTGGCCGGTACGCCCGCCGCGGGCATTGGCAAAGTGCAGGTGTTTTCCACCAAACGGGCCTGCCCGGTGTGTTCGACCTCGTATGTGGAACTGGACCCGCGCCTCTTCAGCTACAACAGCAAGCACGGCTGGTGCCCGGATTGCGTGGGCACCGGCGTCGCACTGACTAAAGACCAGCGCAAGGTGTTTGATGATTCGGTGAAGGACGACGACAACAAGGGTCGCGAGCAGACCTTTGCGGAGGCCGATATCGAAGACCTGCATGACGCGACCTGTCCCACCTGCCAGGGCACACGTCTGAACGCCACGGCGCGCGCTGTGCGTTTTGCCGGTGTGGGCATCGCGGACATCGCGCGCCTCTCGGTGACCGATGTGCGCAAGTGGGTGCAGACGCTGCAGGTCATCGGCGGCATGACCACGCGTGAGGGTGACATTGCCCGCGACCTGGTGCCGGAGATCAAGAGCCGACTGGAGTTTCTGGAAGAGGTGGGCCTGGGCTATCTGACGCTGGATCGGGGTGCGCCCACACTCAGCGGTGGTGAGGCGCAGCGCATCCGGCTTGCCGCGCAACTCGGCAGCAACTTGCAGGGTGTGTGCTATGTGCTGGACGAGCCAACGATTGGGTTGCACGCGCGGGATAACAAGATTCTGCTGGGTGCCCTGCGCTCGTTGAGCGACAAGGGCAACACGCTGGTGGTGGTGGAACATGACGAGGACACCATTCGCCATGCGGACCACATCATTGATATTGGACCCAGTGCGGGCAAGCGGGGCGGGCGGTTGGTGGCCGAGGGTTCGGTTGCGGATGTGCAGAACGCTGTTGAGTCACAGACCGGAAGGTATTTGTTGCATGCGATGCGGCATCCGCTGGCTTTGCGGCGGGCTATGGTTTCCCATGCCGAGACTTTGGCGCTGGACGCGGCGGAAGCGCTCACACCGGGCGCCTCATACGCTCGCGTTGCGAGCTCGAAATCGGCTTCCGGTGCAAGCGCTCCCGCCGCGAGTACTGGCGCTAAACCGGCCAAAAAGCTAAGTGCCAAGGCCGCAAAGGCGGCTGTCGAAGCGGCTCGCATTCTGGACAGCGCAGCCGCCAACACCGAACTAGCCGAACGCACCAAGGTAACCGCCGAATACGCAGCACTAGCCAACCGCTCCACTGCTCGCACCTCTATCGCAGCAGCGGCAGACCAATCGCCTCCTGCCCCAGGGCTACCCGCTGCGGGCACAGCAATTTCGCTGCCGAGAATTGACTGGTTAACGGTATACGGTGCCAACCTGCACAACCTGCAGAACGTCACCGCCAACGTGCCGTTGAAACGCCTGGTTGCCATCACCGGCGTCAGCGGCTCCGGCAAATCGACATTGGCCAGAGATGTTCTGCTGACCAATGTGCAAGCTGGCGTGCAAAAGCGCAGCACCAAGGCGGGCCGCGATGCACTGGACGCAGGAGAGCAAATCCCCTGGACCGGCTGCGAAGGCGTGACCGGATTCGAGACCATAGACCGCGTGCTGGAAGTGGACCAGACCCCCATCGGCAAGACCCCGCGTTCCTGCCCCGCAACCTACATCGGCTTCTGGGACACCATCCGCAAACTCTTTGCCGACACGCTGGAGGCCAAGGCGCGTGGCTATGCGGCGAACCGCTTCAGCTTCAACACGGGCGAAGGTCGCTGCCCGGGATGCGAAGGGCAAGGCATTCGCACTATCGGCATGAGCTTTTTGCCGGACGTGAAGGTGCTGTGCGAAACCTGCAGGGGCGCTCGCTTCAACCCCGAGACACAGGCCGTAACCTGGCGCGGCAAGAACATTGGCGATGTGCTGCAGATGGAAGTGGACGAAGCGGTGGAGTTCTTCGCCGCCATGCCCAGTATTGCGCACCCGCTGCAATTGCTCAAGGACGTGGGCCTGGGTTACCTCACGCTGGGTCAGCCGTCGCCGACGCTCAGTGGCGGCGAGGCGCAACGCATCAAACTGGTGACGGAGCTCAGCAAGGTGCGTGACGATGTAGCCAAGCGCGGCAACAAGGTACCGCACACGCTGTATGTGCTGGACGAGCCCACGGTGGGCCTGCATATGGCCGATGTGGAGAAGCTTATCCACGTGCTGCACCGTCTGGTGAATGCCGGCCACAGCGTGGTGGTGATCGAGCACGACCTGGATGTGATCGCCGAAGCCGACTGGGTCATTGACCTGGGGCCGGACGGCGGCAATGCCGGTGGGCGGGTGGTGGCCGCTGCCACGCCCGAAGCGGTGGTGCAACAGGGTACGCACACCGGCGTGGCGCTGGCAGCGGTGCTGGCGCGCTAGCCCTGCAGGGCATCTGGTTGCTATTACTCTGATAGCGACTTGTGTATATTTTACGAGGGCTACAGCATGATTTCACCATCAAATTCGCTGCAACTGCTGGTTGACGCCCTGCGCGCCTTCGCTGCGGAGCGACAGTGGGAGCAGTTCCACACCCCCAAGAACCTGGCCTGTGCGCTGTCGGTGGAGGTGGCGGAACTGCTGGAGCACTTTCAGTGGATGAACGAAGCGCAAAGCCAGGCGCTCACGGATAGCAAAAAGGCAGAGGTGTCGGCTGAAGCGGCGGATGTCTTTTTGTACCTGCTGCAACTGTGCGACAAACTCGACATCGACCTGGTAGCCGCCGCGCGCGCCAAGATGCAGGTCAACGCCGAAAAATACCCCACTGCGCTGGCGCGTGGAACAGCCGCCAAGTACACCGATTTGTCACCAGAGTGACCCGCAGCCGCCCCCCATGCGGGTTAACCGCGTAGCAGGCTGCGCAAGAGTTCGCTCTAATTTTGTTCTCAGCCACAGAATCAGGAGCGCACCATGCATCGCCGCCACGCCATCCAACTCGCCGCCACCGCACTTGCCGCACCGCTGATGGAAGCGCATGCGCAAGCGACCCCATTTCCGGCCAAGCCCATCAAGCTGGTCATTGCGTTCCCGGCCGGTGGGCCGACCGATATCACCATGCGCGCCCTGGCCGATGCGGCGGGCAAAATCCTCGGCCAGCCGGTGGTCGTGGAAAACAAGCCCGGCGCGGGTGGCACCATGCCCGCACAGCAACTGCAGACCGCCCCTGCGGATGGCTACACCGTGGCGCAGATTCCACTGGGTGTGTTCCGCCTGCCATACACCACCAAAATCAACTGGGACCCGGTCAAGGACATCAGCTACGTGCTCAACGTCACGGGCTATG
>ERZ795044.5069-NODE-5069-length-10698-cov-5.212440_pt1 | contig 10698 bp, 8 predicted proteins | sample MGYA00375128_ERZ795044 | MGnify/ENA primary metagenome ERZ795044 (study PRJEB30173, sample SAMN05720213) | anaerobic digester metagenome | isolation source: active sludge of municipal wastewater-treating anaerobic digesters | place: USA | collected 2014-12-22 ... | reverse complement strand
AAAGGCTATAAGTCATCTTTTCTCCTTCATCTAGATAGATATTTTGAGAAGGAGAAAAGATGACTTATAGCCTTTATATTGAAAACGGAGCAAACGAAGATTTAGAGGTTGTTGATGTATATACAAGCAATCCAACAAAACTAGATGTTGATGATATTGATTATCCTGATACTGTTCCTGACCTTTCAGTAAGAACAGTAAGAATCTATCTAGAAGCTGACTCAGTAAATGGAGATATGATTCTTCTTTTACTGTTACTGTTAAAGCAAGATATCCAGGTTCTTCAATATGTACAAAAACTTACAAAGTAAACTATAACATAAGTGAAGAAGATGAGGATTATGAGGATGTTAGTTGTTCAGACCTAGATTTCTCCAACACAAGCTTTACAATTAATGATGACGAGACAAGCACAAGAAAAGTAAAACTAAAGAACAACTCATATGATTATGATTTTGAAATTGATGATATAACAATAAACAATAGAGATGGCTTAGATGCATATATAGAAGATGCACCAAGAGTTATTGATTATAGAGATTATGAATATGTGGAAATAGAATTTGATGCTGATGACTTTGATTACGATATTACAAAATACTTGACTTTAAATGTAAAAGGTGCTTTTGTTGATGGCTCACACGAGGTAAAAGAATGTACAAGAAAAGCAACAATAACTGTAAAGATTGAAGATGATGGCGATAACGATTCTGGTAACAATGAAACAAGCTGTAATGATATTTCTCTTTACACAAGAGACATTAGCCAAGCAGAGAACAGCACAAATTATTTTTCTGAAAATAATGGTTTCTATATTTTAAATAATTCAAATAGGACCTTTACAATAACAAGCCTAAGTTTAAATGATAATTCTAGCTTTGTAGATATAAGCAATCTTAAATATTCCAAAACAATATCTTCAGGAAACACCAGCTCCTTAAATTTTACTTTAAAAACAAAAAATGTAAACACAACAGAATATGCAAGAGGCACATTATCTGTTGCAGGTAAATTTTCTGATGGCACAACCTGCAGTTCTTCAAAGATAGGTGTAAAATATTTTGATATAGTTGTAAACGATTCAACAGGAACAACCCAAACAACCCCTACAAACAACACCTCAAACTTTTCTGGAACAAGCTGTAATCTTGATATTGTTGCTCCATCTACTGTTTCAGTAAACAACAGACAAGAATCAATAAATGTTTATTTCAAGAACTATACAAGTAGGAACGGAAGAGTTGAAATAATCTCTAATGGCTTAACAACAAACCCAAGTGTTATTTTCCTAAGCGGTTATGATGATTTCTCACAAAACATTGCTCTTTCAAATTTCAATAACCCAACAAGCATTACATATGTTGCTTATCTAAATGGCTGTTCTTCAAAATCTACCTTTACTAACATCATTAATAAAATTTCTGAATCTGACAGGATAACTTTGGTTTCCTATCCAACTTTTATTAGTCCATTATCTGGCAATGCAAAGATTTCAGTAAATGTGAATAACAGCTTTACTGTTCCTAAAGAAGTAACTATAAAGTTTGCAGGTCTTCCAAGCACTTTTAGTTCCTCTCCCAAGTCAGTTACTATTTCATCACATGAGACCAAGCAAGTAGATTTGGAACTATCAATTCCAAAGAATGCTCAAAAAATTGATTATCAAGCATATATTGAGTTATATTCTGGCAATCTTTTAGTTAATAAATATCCAATAACAATTAGCCTATCTCCTGCAATATCGGAGATAACAATAGTTTCTAGTTCCAAGCAATCAGCATCTCAAGATAGAACATACACAATTACTTTAACAATAAAGAACAACACAAATAATATTCAAGAAGGAGTAGTTGATTTTGGCTTGCCTGACACTTATGTGATTGATGGTGAGAAAAACATCTCTCTTCTTCCAAACGAAGAGGTTACAAAAACCTACAAGATTGTTTCTCCAACAAGATTAAGAGAAGACAAGGAAATAGACATAAAGATAAAAAATAAGGCAACAGGCAAAGAGCTAGCAAATGAAAAGATAACCTTAGATTCAGGCAGAGCTCCATTAAGTGCTTTCTTTTCTTTAAGAAACACAAGCTTTATTCTTTTAGGTGTTGTTGCACTTATTGTTTTATTTTTAATTTTTAGAAAGAGATGATTTTCTCTTTTTTTCTTTACTGTTTTTTTAAAAAAAGAAGCATATAAAAAAGTATTGCCTAAATATATTTGTAGTTTTAAAATAGGGTGAGTGTAGCTATGAGTAAGAAAGGGCAAGTTGCAATAGAAGTGTTGGTGTTAGTTGGCATAATAGTTATTGGAATGGTTATTTTTGGATTATTTTATATAGGCAAACACCCTGATCAAATTTCTGAAATAGATGAAGTAACAGAAGCTGGTATGGCAAGGTCTGTTATTAATTATTCTGATGTAACAACTCCATCTAGGATAGTTTGTGGAAATCAAATTTGCGAATCAGGAGAAACCCCTGCCAATTGCCCACAAGATTGTCAACCATCTTCAGGAAATCAAACTAATTGTGGAAATGAAACCATAGATTCTGGAGAAGAATGTGATGGCCTAGATTTAAATGGCCAAACATGTATTACTCAAGGTTTTGATGGTGGTAATTTATCTTGTACTTCTAATTGTGATTTTAATACTAGTGCTTGTTATAATCTACCGCCATCTGAGTGTGGCAACGGTATTAGAGAAGGCACAGAGGAATGTGATAGGGATGATTTAAACAAAGAAACATGTGAAAGCAAAGGTTATCAATTTGGTACATTGTCTTGTTCTCGAGAATGTGAGTTTGATTATTCAAATTGTGGTTATGAGGGTGATAGTAATTGTTCAGTATTTAGTAGCAAGGGCTGGAGACCATACGATACCAATAATCCTACCTGGTATGTAAGTGGGCGAATGTCTACTTGGCCAGATAAAAATGCACTTTGGCTTTGCCCAAAAGATGATTGTACTCATATAACTGATTATTATTTTTTGTATAATTCTTTTAAGCTTTTTAAAGACACAAATGTAACAATATCTGCTCTTGGTGATGATGAGACAAAAGTATGGGTGTGGCCTGATAGAAATATCTCACGAGAAGAAGTAGTTATTCCAAAGCATGTTTGGACAAATGGTTGGACTTCTGGATCAATAATGTTAGAAGGCAGTGAAAGTGGAACTGAACATGCAATAGTTCAATTAATTTACGACACAAAACAAGTAGCAACAGGTGCTATTCTATCTGTTAGAGAATCAGATACTGACGAAGTTATCTTAAATACAATTTTAACTTCTGGCTGGCGTTATTTTAGCACAATGACACAACTAGAAGAAGAGAGATACTCTTCTGATAATGCTTGTTCAATAGTATATTCTGATCAAAAATGTGGAAATAACAAAATTGAAGGAAGCGAGCAATGTGATGGCACTGAATTAGGAGAATATGGTGCACAAACCTGTAGTGATTATGATTCTTCATATTATGATGGAGAATTAAAATGTCATGAAAAATATTGTTATATTGACACCAGAAATTGTAAATCCAAAATAAAATTAACAGTCGCTCCTGCGTCAGGAACAACAAGAAGAAACAAAGACTTTTCAACAACTGTTTCTGTAACTGGGAAAAATGATGATGAATTTGGTTTGGTTGCTTCCATTTATTTGAAAAACACAACTACAGGAGAATATGAGCCAACAATAAATTGCAAGTATGTTTCAACAGGTGAATATAACGATACATTTGATTTAGGCGGATTTAAAATTCCAATAAACCGCAGTTATAGTTTTAATTGTAATAAAGCAGGAGAATATAAGCTTACTTTTACAGGGACAAACCAAGAAGATGTTGTTTCTGAAGCATCATCTATAAGAAAAATAACATGAATAAAAAGTAACAAAAGTAAAGAATATCTTTTCAATTTCAAGAAAATTACCAATAACAAGCAAAGACAAGTAATCTTCTCTGTTTTTAAACATTTCTTTAATATTATATTTTAATTATTTTGGTGATTGAATGATGGTTAAAAAAAAGAAAGCTCAGGTTGCTTTAGAAATATTGGTTATTTTTGGAATTCTTGTTATCGGTGCTGTTATTTTTGCATTGTTTTATTCAACTAATATTAGAAGCAAAGTAGACATTTCTTCAAATGTTCAGGGTAGCTATTCAGATATTGAAAAAAATTTACTAAGCGAAGATCCACAACAGCCAATAGAAATTTGTGGTAATGGTCGTTGTGGTCCAGGAGAAAACAGCGCAAATTGTCCTGATGATTGTGGTTATCCAAATTCACTTTGTCCAACAACCCCATTAAACATATCTGTTAAAATGATACCAAATGAAGGTGTACCAGCAGGTGCTCCTGGTCATAATACTTTTGATTTAAAAGTAAGTGCTATTAGACAACCAGGATATGATGATAAAGAAATAATTGTTAAAAAATTAAGAATAAAAAATACAATGGCCACTAATGCGATTTATTACAATAACAACAATTTACCATTAGATGGTGTTGAAATTGATAGCGAAATGAATATAAGCGCAGAAAATTATTTTAATTATACAATTTCTAATCTTTCAAGTACCCGTTCTGGAAGCTATCCATTTGAAGTTTTAGTTGAAGTTCCTGGTTGTGAGGGATTAGATACAATTGGTTCAACAGTTGTTGATATAAAAGGTTTATCTGCAAGATTAAGCTTATATCCTGATGGGGGAAATTATCAAGATGAAAATTTTGGAGTTAATGTAGACGTATTTGGTTATAATTCAGGTAGTAACATAAGTATTACAAATATATTTGTAGCAGATGCGCTAGGCAATTTACTTAATAACGTTTGTTCTTATAAAAAAGAGAGAATACCTATTTCTGGTAAAAGTGTAGATTTATTACTTGATAAAAGAAATAATAATTATAATTATTTATTTACTAATAATTTTGCTTGTTATCAACCAGGCGAATATAAGTTTATATTTACTTTACATGATAATGATGAAAACACAGATTATGATTATAATGCTACAATTTTTAAAAGTATAAAAGATCGTTGTTTATATTTAAGAAATGCAGGAGAAGGAACAAAATCAAATCCATATATAATTTCTACTCCTGGTGATTTAGATTGTATAAGATACAATCTAAGTAAATATTTTAGATTAGGGGCAGATATAGATTTAAATCACGAACTTTTATCTGACAATTCAGAGTATTATTGGTATGATGATATATATGGTTGGAATCCGATAGGCACAATGGATGCGCCATTTACTGGTTCATTTGATGGTGCAGGCTATACAATACGAAATTTATATACCAGAAGAAACAATGTAGACCCAGTTAATGGGGTAATAACTCCTATATTATTTACAGGAGATATTTACAATTCTTTATTTTTAAATGTAAGTGATGCTAACTTTAATAATTTAAATTTATCTGGTGTAGATTTAAATGGTTGGCAATCAGGATCATTAGCTTATTATTCAACCAATTCTAATTTTAAAGACATACATGTTAATGGAGATGTAGTAAGTTATTATTTTGGTGGCGGAATAGTATCATATGCGCAAGATTCTAATTTTAGTGGTTGTTCATTTGATGGTAATTTAAATATAAAAGGTATGGGTGGCGGATTAATAGGAGAAGCAAAAAATATTATAATAAATAAGTCTACAGCAAACGCCAACATAATTGGCAAATATATGATTGGTGGGCTAGTTGGTGTGATTAGAGATTTTGATAATCTATCTTTGATTAAAGAATCATCTAGTTCTGGAATTATTAGTTATGGATCAGGGAGTATAGGGTGTATAGGTGGTTTGTGTGGTTCTTGTGCAAGTGTTATTGTAAATAGTCATTCTGATGTTGATATATCAAAAGGCTATTTAAGTATAGGTGGTTTGTGTGGTTCTTGTGTATCAATAATAAACAGTTATGCTACAGGAGATATAAATTCGTTAGAAATAACAAGTGGTATTTATGCGAGTGGACATTTACCTAATTATATAGGTGGTTTAGCAGGTGAAGTTTCAGGAGATGTAAAAAATAGTTATGCTACAGGAAATATAAATCTAATTTCACAACCAAATAACAATGCATTCCGTATTGGAGGATTAATTGGTGCAACTTCTGGTTTTTCTACAACTCCACTAAGTGTTAGTAATTCTTATGCCAGAGGCAATATAACAATAAATGGAGTAGCAGAAGAGATTGGGGGGTTAATAGGTCATCCAATGGGATCGTTAAAGCCTCAAATTCTTAATTGTTATAGTACAGGAAATATAGCAATTTCAGGAGAAAATAGCTTAGTAGGCGGATTAATTGGTGGTAATAATGACGCAAATACAACTTCAAGTTATTGGGATACTCAAACTTCTGGCCAATCTACAAGCTACGGTGGTTTAGGCAGAACAACAGAAGATATGACTTATCCAGAATACCCAGAAACCTATGAAGGTTGGGATTTTAAAAATATTTGGATAAACGATATGAAAAAAACAAATGATGGCTATCCGTATCTTAAGTTAAATATTGTAGGTCTGGAAAGAGGCAGGGATTTAATCCCTGATTCAGAGGATATTATTGCTTCTTTCCCATATATTTATATTTCAGAAGATGGAGAAACAATAGATCCTGATTTGATTAATAACTAGTTTATTAATCTCTTTCTTTTTTATTATCTTAATTATTGAGATCATCTATTTCTGATTTTTTAATCATATATTTATTTACTAAATATTTAGTAAGTGAATAGTTATTGGTTTTGTAGAAATCCTTTTTTAGTAAATTAATCTAGCAAATCAAAAATTTCTCGCAATTTCATTAATTAGTCCATTTCTCTGCGATTTTTGATAATATGCATTTACATCATGGTAATTTTATCGATGCGGGGTTTTCATAATAATGTGTGCAGTAAAAAACTCATGCATTTATAAATGGTTTTTTAAATATATATATAATTTAGTAGGTGTAATAATGAAAATTGGGATGTGTGGATTTGGAAGAATAGGTAGGCAAATATTTGAAGCACTGTTAAAAGAAAAATGTATCGATACCATATTTATATATGACCCCCAATTGTCTAAATCTAACTACGATTATTTATTACAATCTGAGTTGGGTCAAGATTATAATAAATTTAAATTTAAAATCAACAAAGTAAAAATAATAAGCATAGAAAATAAATTTTATAATCAGATAAGGGATATAAATATATTAATCGAGTGCTCGGAAAAAATAGATCTGAAAAAAATATTACATTATAATTCTAAATTAAAAATAATTACAACTTATTTTTATAAAGACTCTGATGTAAAAGTAGCATTAGGTTACAATAACATAAAAAAAGACGCGCAAATTATTTCGGGATTGACTTGCGATACAATTGCTATTTTGCCAGTGTTGAAAACATTTTTAGAGTTTGATATTCTTTTTTTATCCATTGCATCAATTCATCCGGTCTTGTCTTATCAAAAACCGCTAGATAATTTGTATTTTGTTAATAAATCAATAGATTTAGCTAAAATAAGAGGTTTTGTAAATTGTGCAATCCCAAGAGATACATCAATAGCTAACATTATTGAAATTGTTTGTCCGAATTTAAAAGGGAAGGTTTTTTCGTATCAATTGAGGATACCAACTACTGAAGTCACATCTGCATTTATAACATTATCTACAAAGAAAAAAATAAATATTAATACTGTTAAATCAAAAATAAAAAAAAATAAATACTTGTGTTTTAATAAAGATTTGAAAATATCTAGCGATTTCGTAAAAGTTTCATTTTCTGCAGTAATTGATTTAAGGTTTTTTAAAGTTCATGAAAATAATTGTGCATTTTTAATGTGGTATGATAACGAATATGGGTATTCTCAAAGAATTATAGATGTTGTTAAAGAAATTGGCGATGGTAGTGAATTTAATAAATAAACACAAATCTCAGTGTTTAAAAATTATAGATGTTTTAAAACGGGATTTAAAAAAAATAAAAGATATAAAATTAGCATTTGTAATAGGTTCCTATAACAAAAAATATTTTTCTATATGTAGCGATTTGGACATAATAATTATATTAGATGAAGAAAAATTAGATACAATTATTAAATTAAAAACAATGAGAACCAAATTAAAACAAGCATACAAAGTATCAATTGATTTTATGATAAATAATATTAGAGAATTAAATATTAATTACCCAATGGGCGAACTAAATAATTTTGTAATAACAAATTTCAACCAAAACAAATATACTGTTTTGGTAAATAATTTGTCAGAAAAACACATTTGTAATAAACCCCCTCTTGAATCTATAATTTTAGATAGCAGATATTATTTTAATAAATTACGGTTCATATTATTGAATGAATCTTTTTTTATTAGAGATGTACAAAAAAAGGTAGTTGGATATGAAAAAACCAAAATATCTGTGTCTACATTATTTAATTTGGTGCGAAGGTATATTTTGTTAAAATGTAATTTGTATGTTGAAGAATATGAAGATGTAATAAACATAATTAAAAAAGAATCCTTGCAAGATTCAAAACAACTAGAGTTGTTTTGGAAATTAAAAATTAACAAACAAGAAATATCTAATGCACAGTTTAAAAAATTATATGACCTATCAAAAAAAATCTATTTTGAAATATTGCAACGAAATTTAGGAGAATCAAGATGTCAGAAAAAATGATTGTTTTTATAAATGGACCAACTGCTGTTGGTAAAACCACCGTTTCTAGAATTTTAAAAGAACAACACGGGGCGACAATGGTAAGCATAAGTACCATTTTACGAGAGGAAGGCAAAAAAGTTGGTGCAAAAACAGCTGCAGATTTTGTTGAAAAAAACCTTAAGGGATCAATAGAAAAAAAATTGGCGTGTATTATAAATAATTTAAAACCAATTGTTGCAAAAAATAATCTTATATGTATTGAGAGTGCATATAATCAAATAGAAATTGATGCAATAAAAAAATATTTTGGGAAGAAAGGTTCTGTTGAATTTAAAGCCGTTTATTTAACTGCCGATTTAAATAAAAGAATAAATAGATTAATGCGTAGAGAGAATATAAAAGATAGGCGGTGTGCTTTAATTCGCACATTATTAGTAAATGCCATTAGATCAAAAATGGGAATGACAAATATAAAATATGATATAGTTCATAAAAACAATTCAAAAAAAGCACCCAAAAAGTTAGTTAAAAAAATAATTAAGCCAACAAGGAGGAGGTTATAATATGAGAATATTATTTATTTACCCCTACATGCCTGCGGGAATGAATGTTCATTCAAAGAATGTGATGTCTGCTATAAATAAACACTACACAGATATGATTCTTACAAAATGGGAATATAAAGAATTTACAAATATTGATGATTATAATTTTGAGAATAAATCTTTAATTGATTTTATAATAAATAACAAAATAGATTTAGCACACATAGAATTTGACTTTGGATATTATGGATTTGATTTTGGTTGTGTTCCTTTTGTAGATTTAATTAACTTGTTTAAACAAAACAATATAGAGTACACATTATCGATACACAACCCACCAGAAACATTTATACAATCTATGAAGGTTTTAAATAAAGATGTGAAAAAATTTAGTGAAGTTATTGATTATTTAAATAAAGAGCCAGATATACGAAAAATAGTTCACAACCCACTATTTTTAGGGCATTTTGCACCTTTATTGCCTGTGAAAGAAAATTTTTACCAGGTTAGAGATTTAGATTTTAAAAATAAAGAAAAAATAATTATAGGCATTGTGGGATTTTTACATAAAGCAAAAGGATATGAAGATTTATTTAAATTTGCTAAAAAATACAAAGATTTATTTGTAAATCAAAATATATTAATTAAAGCTCTATTTTTTATGAGAGGAGATAGAAAAACACCTGACAGATTAGAATATAAAAAATTTATAGAAGGATTTAATGATAGTCATATAAGCATTCAAATTATTGATGAAAATTTAGATGCGTATTGTTCTTTTTTTAATGAAATAGATGTCGGATTTTCTACTCATTGTACATTAACCGAAAGTGCAACAATAACTGATTATGTTTATTATGGGCTACCTGTTATTGCAAAAGAGCATTTTAATTTATTGTATTTAGATTTTATATTGATGTATAATAATTGGGACACATTATATGGGTATATATCTAATATTAGAAAAACATTAATGGAATATGATTTTAATAAGCAACGTTCTTTTTGTAATATATTCAATTCAGAGTATGTTGCAACTAAATATCGTTTAGCATTTATTAAAAATGGCATCTGTTCTTTTAAACATAGACCAGTTGTTGGTTGTCTGTGTTATTATAATGGAAAACAAATTTTATTTAAAAAAAATAACGTCCCTTTTTTTGATATAATGCACGGAGGTATTGAAAAAAATGAAACTGATAAAAAAGCTTTAGAAAGGGAAATTTTTGAAGAGTTGGGATTAACTTCAGATCAAATAATTATTAAAGAAAAAATTTGCTCTTTTGAATACTCAAAGCCAATCAAATTACAAATTAAAGTATCAAACAAAGGATCAAAAATGAATATATATTATGTTGAATTAAAAGAGTTACCTAAATTACCTACTATCGAGATAGAATCTTATAGTGTTTATTTTAAAGACTTATTAATTTACGAGAGTACAAGAGCTTTATTAAACACTATCTCTAAAACATAATACAAGCAATATTCCAAA
>ERZ795044.5068-NODE-5068-length-10699-cov-5.751033_pt1 | contig 10699 bp, 6 predicted proteins | sample MGYA00375128_ERZ795044 | MGnify/ENA primary metagenome ERZ795044 (study PRJEB30173, sample SAMN05720213) | anaerobic digester metagenome | isolation source: active sludge of municipal wastewater-treating anaerobic digesters | place: USA | collected 2014-12-22 ... | reverse complement strand
AAGGAAGAAAGTTCAAATCGTATCGCGGAATGGGCTCGATCGAAGCCATGCGTGAAGGATCGAAAGATCGCTACTTCCAGGCACAAACTGACGATGTAAAGAAATTAGTACCTGAAGGTATTGTTGGACAAGTGCCATATAAAGGCTTGGTAGGTGAGGAGTTATATCAGTTAGTTGGAGGATTACGTGCGAGCATGGGTTACTGTGGAGCAGCTACAATTAACGAACTTCAAAAGGCATCATTCATCAGAATCACTTCAGCAGGTGTACGCGAAAGTCATCCGCATGATGTGGCTATTGTGAAGGAGGCGCCGAATTATCATCGTTGAAAATTTAAACACAAGCTCACTAAAATTTTTCACAAGAACACATATACATTGTTCAAAGCGAGAACCACTTAGTGTACTTGCTTTAAATTTTAGTGAATTGAGTGTTTTATTTTTATGCGTAATTTCCTAGTGCTGATAACTTTTTGAATTTATTTTCGACCAGAAAAATAGGCCCAGCATTCATGTAAAATCCCTCCAATGGATATTAATTTATTAAAAATCAATCAAATACAAATTGTACAATAATTTATCCAATTTCACCTTCCCATCATTTCCCCATCTTTGTTTTTTTTCAAATTTGCGAAGTTTTGATACCAACAATTGATTGCTAAATTTGCGCTCCCTTAACCAAGAACAACCTCTATGAAGAGAAATTTCCTTTTATCAGCCGCTCTAATTGTCGGTCTAAATGCAAGCCTTCTTGCTCAGGTAAACAGTGATCCTGTTATTCTAAAAATTGCAAATGAACCGATTTCGAAAAGTGAATTCGAAAGAGTTTTCAAGAAAAACAATTCGAAAGAAACTAAATTCGATAACAAAGCCGTGAATGAATATTTACAGCTTTATATCAACTACAAATTAAAAGTTAAAGAAGCACTAGAGCTTGGAATGGATACAGCTAAAGCGTTTAACGACGAATTAGCAGGTTACCGTAAACAACTTGCTCAGCCTTATTTGGTCGACAAACAAGTTAGCGAGAAACTTCTTCGTGAAGCTTACGAACACATGAAAACGGATGTTCGTGCAAGTCATGTGCTGATCAAATGTGATCAGAATGCATTGCCGTCTGATACACTCGCTGCCTATAATAAGGCAATGAAAATTCGTGCAGAGATCACAAAAGGTGGTGACTTCGCAACGATTGCTCGTCGTTCTTCTGATGATCCTTCTGCAAAAGATAACGGTGGCGACCTAGGATATTTTTCTGCTCTGCAAATGGTTTATCCTTTTGAAGAAGCAGCTTACAATTTGAAAAAAGATGAAGTGTCAATGCCTGTACGTACTCGCTTTGGTTATCACATCATCAAACTTACCGATAGTCGTCCAGCACAAGGTGAAGTGAAAGTTGAACATATCATGATCAAAGCCGGAGCAGGAGTGAAAGGCGAAGATTCAGTTAAAGCGGTTGCAAAGATCAATGAGATCTATGCAAAATTAAAAGCAGGCGAAAAATTTGAAGAGCTGGCACGCCAATATTCAGAAGATCAGTCTACAGCGAAAAATGGTGGAATGCTACCTGCTTTCGGAACAGGAAGAATGGTTCCTGAATTTGAGAAGGCTGCATTTGCTTTGAAATATCCGGGCGATTATTCAGCTCCGGTAAAAACTTCTTACGGATGGCACATCATCAAATTGATGGAAACAAAACCGGTTGGAACGTATGAAGAACTTCAAGCTGAATTAAAACAAAAAGTACAGAAGGATTCTCGCTCTGAATTGAGCAGAACTTCATTGATTGCACGAGTAAAAACGAAATACAACCTGAAAGAAATGCCGAAAGCCAAAGATGAATTCATGACTACAATTGATTCTTCTTTGTCGACAGGAAAATGGACTACAGAAAAAGCGGCCAATTTGAAAAGTACAATGTTCACAATTGGTACGAAGACATACACGCAGCAAGATTTTGCTACATACGTGAATGACCATCAAGTAAAGCGTGAAACAGGAATTCCTGCTAAAGTGATGGCTAACAATTTCTATAACGACTGGGTCAACGAATCGGCATTAGCATATGAAGAATCTAAACTGGATTCACTTTATCCTGATTTCCGTAATCTGATGCAGGAATATCGTGATGGTATTCTTTTATTCGAACTGACAGACAAAAAAGTTTGGTCGAAAGCGGTTAAAGACAGTGCTGGACTTAATGAGTACTACACTAAGAATAAAAGCAACTACATGTGGGGCGATCGCGTTGAAGCAACTGTTTACTCTTGTGCGAATGCAGATGTAGCAGCTGAAGTTCGTAAGCTGATGAAAAAAGTTGACGATGATGATACTTTAATGGCAAGAGTCAATAAAAGTTCTCAATTGAATCTACAAGTTAAATACGGTAAATTCAGCAAAGGAGAAAATGAGGCAGTCGATAAAGTAACGCACAAAGTCGGAATGAGTCCAAATCTTGAACTGAACAACCAGGTTGTATTCGTTAACGTAAAGAGTCTGGTTCCTGCCGCACCAAAGCAATTGGATGAAGCAAAAGGATTGATCACTGCAGACTATCAGAATCAACTTGAAAAGGAATGGATAGCATCGCTTAGAGCTAAATATCCTGTTGAAATCATGCAGGATGTAGTTGATTCTATAGCCACAAAATAATTTAGAAATAAGATTACAATTCAGCTTCGAAGGATTCACGAGTATTTGAATCCTTCGAAGTTTATTAGTTTTAAGGAATCTATCTAATTCAGGAATTTGAAGCAAATCTCCCTCTTCATTTTACTCATTTTGCAGTTTTCCGCTTGCAGTTATTTCAAGCGCGATACTACGGAAGGCAAAGACGCTGTTGCAAGAGCTTACGATTACTATTTGTATCCGGAAGATCTGCAAGGACTGGTTCCGGTCGGTGCAAGTAGAGAAGACAGTATTACGATTATCAAGAATTATATCGACAATTGGTTTCGTCAGAAAGTTGTACTTCGGAAAGCAGAACGAAATCTTGACGATGAGAAAAAGGACGTTGAGAAAAAGCTTGAAGAATACAGGAATTCATTGCTGACTTATGCTTATGAAACCGAATTGGTCCGACAAAAACTGGATACTGTTATTAACGAAGAAGAAATTGCTCAATTTTATAAGAATAATCAGGACAATTTTGAGTTAAAGGATAATATCATTAAAGTAATTTATCTGAGACTGAATAAAAAGTCACCCAAACTAAATAAAGTAAAGGACTGGTATAAAAGCAATGTAAAAAAGGACAGACAGTTACTCGAAGATTATTGTCGTCAGTACGCTCTTAACTATTTCCTTGATGATAATACCTGGCTTTTATTCGACGATCTTTTGAAGGAGATACCTATCAAAACCTACGACAAAGAGCAGTTTTTGCAGAATAACAGGATCGTGGAAATTGAAGATTCGAGTACGATCTATTTAGTGAATATAAAAGGCTTTATGGTAAAGAATAGCATTTCGCCATTAAGCTTTGAAAGAAATAATATCAAAACGATCATTACCAATCAGCGGAAGCTGAAATTGATCGAACAAATGGAGAAACAGGCTTACGAAGATGCCAAAAAGGGCAATGATGTGGAAGTCTATTAATCTGTTAACTTTGCAGCAAATATGAAAAGAAATAATAGTGTGTTTAAATTGTTTGCCCTTGTCGGATTGATTTCTGTGAGTACACAAGCATTCTCTCAGGATCTAGTCGATAAAGTTGTTGCAATTGTTGGAACAAAGGTCATTTTGCATTCTGATATTGAGAAGCAATATGTTCAATATGTAGCTCAGGGTGGAGTTGAAACAAGCGATGTACGTTGTACAATACTTGATCAGTTACTTTTACAAAAGCTAATGATCAACCAGGCTGATATAGATTCAGTGACTGTAGCAGATGCACAAGTCGAAGGTGAATTGGATCGACGGATGCGTTACTACATCAAGCAGATCGGTTCAGAAGAGAAATTGGAAGAGTATTTCCATACGAGTATCCGACAGCTGAAATCAGAATTCCGTGATATCATTAAAGAACAATTATTGGTTCAGACAATGCAGTCACGTATTACAAAAGACGTATCTGCTTCACCAAGTGATGCCAGAACTTATTTCGAAAGTATCCCTGTTGATAGTTTACCGTATATGGATGCTGAAATGGAGATCGCTCAGATCGTAAAAATGCCTGTTGTAACTCCTGCAGAAAAGCTTGCCGTAAGAAATGAACTGGAAGAGTACAGAAAAAAAATACTGTCCGGTGAAGGAGATTTTGCTGTTTATGCAGCATTATATTCGAAAGACCCTTCGTCAGCAAAAAAAGGTGGAGAACTTGGATTCTTTGAGCGCGGTACGATGGTTCCTGAATTCGAAGCCGCAGCATTTACACTTAAGCCGGGTGAAATTTCACCGGTGATAGAAACCAAATTCGGTTTTCACATTCTTCAACTGATCGAGCGTCGTGGCGATCAGATCAATATCCGTCACATCCTTCTTCAACCTACGACAGATGATGCAGCGCTCGCTGCCAGCGTCAGACAACTGGATAGTCTGAGAACGCAGATCATTTCAGGAACGATCACTTTTGAAGATGCTGCACAGAAATTTTCCAGCGACGATGAGACTAAGAATAATGGTGGACTACTGATCAATCCTGAAACCAATACAACGAAGTTGTCACCTGACAAAATCGATCGTTTGCTTTTCTTTCAAGTAGATTCAATGGAACTGGGAAAAGTTTCTGCACCATTGATCATGAATACACCTGATGGTAAAACAGCGTATCGTTTAGTAATGTTAAAAAGCAGAACTCAGCCTCATAAAGCAAATCTCCGTGATGATTATACAAAGATCCAGGAAGTTGCCACCAGTGAAAAACAAAATAAAGTAATGAGTGAGTGGGTAGCAAAAAAGATCAAAACAACATACATTCAATTCAATGACGATTCCATTAATTGCGCTCAATTAGACCACTGGAAAAAACAAACCAACTAAATAACTAATAACTAAAGATTCTATGTCTTCAAAATATAATTCCGATGTCGAAGCGGTACAAGATCTGGTTCAGAAATACAATAAACTTCGTGCGGAGATCGGTAAGGTCATCATCGGTCAGGATGAAGTTGTACGTGATGTTCTGATCTCTATTTTCAGTCGTGGTCATTGCCTTTTAGTAGGTGTACCCGGACTAGCAAAAACATTGCTTGTAAATACGATCGCACAAACGTTAGGACTAACATATAACAGAATCCAGTTCACGCCGGATCTGATGCCTTCAGATATCATCGGTACAGAGATCCTTGATGAATCACGTCAATTCAAATTCATCAAAGGTCCATTGTTTGCAAATATCATTCTCGCCGATGAGATCAATCGTACACCGCCTAAAACACAATCTGCTTTGCTTGAGTCAATGCAGGAGTATGCTGTTACAGCTGCAGGCAAACGTTATGCATTAGAGCAACCGTTCTTTGTATTGGCGACACAAAATCCAATCGAGCAGGAGGGAACGTATCCATTACCGGAAGCTCAACTCGATCGTTTTATGTTCAATGTGTTTCTAACGTATCCGGAATTTGATCAGGAAGTAGAAGTAGTAAAAAATACAACATCCGATTATCGTCCGAAACTTGAAAAGATCATAAGCGCAGAAGAGATTCTATATTTCCAGGAATTAGTAAGAAGAATTCCTATTCCTGATAACGTATTGAAATACGCCGTTGGACTTGCATCTAAAACAAGACCGGGAACACCATCAGCAACTGCAGAGATCAATTCGTATTTAGCCTGGGGAGCAGGCCCGCGTGCTTCTCAATACTTAGTGATCGGTGCTAAATGTCATGCAGCACTTAAAGGCAAATTCTCACCGGACATCGAAGATGTAAAGGCAGTAGCTGTTCCGATTCTTCGTCACCGTATCGTTCGTAACTACAGAGCGGAAGCGGATGGGGTGACGATTGAAAAGATCATTGCTAATTTGTTTTAGTAACTAAAAGTAGTTTAAATTGTTTAAGGGGTTTAATGTGTTTCGAGACACTTTAAACCCTTTATTTTTTTTAACCACTTAAACTTGTTTTTCTTCAGCAACTTCCAAGTTAACAATATTTACTTCTGCCATAATATTCCCAAAATTCACCCACACAATATTCTTCTTGATCTTTTCGACGGTGCCTACATTTTTACTGCGAAGCATTCGTACTTTTGAGCCTACTTTAATTTCAGCGGAAAGTTTTTCGATGAGTTCTTTTTTGCGTTTGGTGAGTTTTTCCGGTGTGTTATCTGCAGCACGTTTCTTCTTTTCTGCAGTCATGGAACCGACAAACTTCTTGATGATCTCTTTTTTGTCTTTCGTCTTTTCCCATTCGATAGAAAGTGCCTGAGTTTTTCGTCCGAGTTCAACAAGCTTGCGAATCTCTTCACGTTTCTCATTGTCCTTTTCCAGCTTCTCTTTCATTTTATCTGAAAGGAGGTTGTACTTTCCTGTCGCAGCTTCCGATTTTTCACGACTATCTTTCAATGCTTTCAATTCTTCTTCCAGCTGATTCTTTTGATGATGAAGTTCAGAAAGCATATTATTCAACTTCAATTTATCTTTCTTGATCTTCGTCCGGGCACGATCAATTACATGTTTTGGCAAGCCAATCTTCTCAGCAACTTCAAATGTATACGAGCTACCGGGCTGACCAACGATCAATCTGTACTTCGGCATTAGCGTTTCAGGATCGAAAAGCATTGAACCATTGAAAACACCTTCCAATTGATCTGCAAGTAATTTTATATTCGTATAGTGTGTAGTGAAAATTCCGAAGGCTTTCCTTTTGTTTAATTCCTCAAGTACGGTTTCAGCGATAGCACCTCCAAGTTCAGGATCGGTTCCTGTTCCGAATTCATCAATGAGAATCAATGAACGGTTGTTTGCAATACGTAAAAACTGATTCATGCGAATTAACCGCGAGCTGTATGTACTCAATGCATATTCGATCGATTGACTATCACCAATGTCAGCCAGGAAATGATTGAAAAAGCACATCTGCGATTTCTCTTCTGCCGAGACAAGTAGGCCACTTTGCAACATCAACTGAAGTAAGCCAAGTGTTTTTAAGGTAATTGACTTACCACCGGCATTGGGTCCACTAATAATTAGAATACGTTTTTCCTGATCAAGCTTTAAAGTCAATGGAACTACTTCCTTATGCTGAGCTTTATTTTGTAAGAAGAGTAGTGGATGAACAGCATTGTACAATTCAACAATGCTATTCTTATTCAGTTGCGGCAAATTTCCGTTGATGTCAATTGCAAAGAGAGCCTTTGCTCTGACGAAATCCAATTCACTTAAGAAATTGTGATAGTTTTTTATCAGGAAAGCATGGACTCTTAGGCTATCTGTAAGTTCACGAAGCAATCTTCTGATCTCATTTCTTTCGTCTTGTTCCAACTCAGAAATGTCGTTATTCAATTCAACCAGATCGTCGGGTTCAATGAATGTTGTTTTGCCGGTGTCACTTTTTCCGTGAACCAATCCTTTTACATCGCGACGATATTCAGATGGCACAGCAAGCACTCTTCTGTTATTATAGAAATTCTCTTCATTGTCCCGAAGCCAGCCTTTCTTCTTCATTTCATTGATGAAAGCTCTGAAGCGTTTATCTGCTTCACGTCTTTTTGAAAAAAGGGATGAACGGATCTGCTGTAACTCGGGCGAAGCATTATTCTTCATCAACCCATGAGCATCTATTATTTCGCTGATCAGATCGATGATGTCATTCGTTGGATATACTTTTTCGGCTAGCAATTTTAGTGTGACAAATGAGTCAATTCTCTCTTTGAAGAATTCCAAAATTCTATTTACGGTAGAAGATGCGGACCGAATTCGACTAAATTGAATTTCACTTAGAACTGAATTTGAGATCAACAGTAAATCGGCCTCTGTCTCAAAGTCTTCAAAAAAAGTGTCCGGAAAATAGCCCCGGATGGCAAGAGTCTGTTTATACTCATCCGTCTGCTTAAGCATGATCGTAAGCTGATCACGACTGGTCACAGGACCCAGATTCTCAGCCTTTTCCTTCGATGAACGGCAACGACAATATTCCAGGACATGATCTCTGATCTTGTCAAATTCAAATAATTCTAATGTATCTGTTCCTGAAATGTTCATTTATTCTGCGGCTATTCTGCGAATTCTGCGCTATCTGCGGGAAATTTTTTCTCTAACAATTTTCCTTATTGCGATAGTTGCAAAGATAACTTCTTATTTCAAAATTTTATCAATTTCCTGATCGGTTTTTCCTCGTATCTTCGGCTCCAACTCATTCCTCGTTTTGAAAAAAAACATTGCAGTCATTGGTGCCGGTGCCGCCGGATTTTTCGGAGCGATCCGAATGAAAAGTCTACTGCCTGAGGCTAATGTAATTGTCTTTGAAAAAAGCAATAAAATGCTTGCAAAGGTAAAGGTCAGTGGTGGCGGAAGATGCAATGTGACTCATGCTTGCTTTGAAGTTTCGAAACTCATTAAAAATTATCCAAGAGGCTCAAAAGAATTGCGATCTGCTTTCATGCAATTTGCCTGTACCGATACAGTAAATTGGTTCAATGACAGAGGAGTCGAATTAAAAATTGAATCGGATGGTAGAATGTTTCCCGTCTCAAATAATTCTCAAACGATAATTGATTGTCTGATGGATGAAGCCGAACGATTAGGCGTTCAATTTTCATTGGGGACTTCAATCAAAAAAGTAACCGGAAAAGAAGGAAAGATTGAATTACTTTTTGAAAATGATTCAACAATAGAATTTGATGCAGTATTAATTGCAACCGGTGGTCATCCAAATAAAGAAGGATTCAAATGGCTGGCTGCAACAAATCATTCGATAGTCGAACCTGTTCCTTCCTTGTTTACATTCAATTTCAAGGATAAAACTATTTCTGCTTTAATGGGAGTGAGTGTTCCCGATGCACAGGTAAAAATAGTCGGAACGAAATTGGAATACAGTGGTCCATTATTGATCACGCATTGGGGAATCAGTGGTCCGGCAGTACTTAAACTTAGTTCATTTGCTGCCCGACAACTTGCCGAAATGAAATACGAATTTACGACTTCTGTAAATTGGTTAAACAGAAAAGAGGAAGAGGTTCGGGAGCTCATTCTTCAAGTAAAAAAGAATTTTCCGAAACGGACACTTTTCAGAGTTAATGAAATTGAATTACCTAAACGGTTATGGGAATATATTTTGTATAAACTCAAAATCGATGGTGAACAAATCATTGGAAATCTCTCGAAAGATAATTTGAATCGCATTGTCAATACACTCATCAATGACCAATACGAAGTCAAAGGCAAGACCACTTTCAAAGAAGAATTTGTTACATGTGGTGGAATCGACTTGAAGGAAGTTGATTTCAAGACCATGGAAAGTAAACTTGTACCAAACTTATTTTTTGCGGGAGAGGTACTGGATGTTGATGCCATCACCGGCGGTTTTAACTTTCAAGCAGCCTGGACAACAGGATATATAGCCGGCAGTGAAATAGGAAAAAGGTTCTCTGTCAAGCACTAAGGCCACCCTGATTTTATTCACAATTTGTGAAAAAATAAACCCTTAATTATTGATAATTTTTGCTTTCTTTTGAGGCCCTTTCAGGCACTTCCTTGTGACTGGAAAGCAACTTGAAATCATGAAAAAACTAGTACTCTCAATTCCATTTTATTTCATCGCCTTATTTGCAAATGCTCAACATACTGTCAGTGGTATTGTCACGGATAAATATGATGTCACACTTTTGTTAGAAGGCGTAAATGTTTTTATTCCTGAGTTGAATAAATCTGATGTCACCAAAGAAGGTGGAACATACATCGTCAGAAATGTTGGTATTGGCGTAGTTCATTTGCAATTTTCAAAATCAGGTTATAAAACAGAAGTAAGGACTATATCGACAAAAGACAGTGCAGTGGTTGTGAGTATTGATATGGAGAAATCAATATTGATGCCTGATGAGATCACACAAAGTAGTCTTAACAGTAGTCTTTCAGGAAATACCATTTTCCCTCTTGCAGTTTATTCCTCCAAAGAACTTTCAAAAAATGCAACACTTGATCCTTTGTCTGCACTTTCTTACAATGCAGAAACAGAAGTTGTGAATGATGGCAACAGTAATATTCATTTAACGATCCGAGGATCCGGTTTGGATAGGATTGCATATTATACTGAAGGAAATCGAATGAATAATAATGCCTGGGACGATAAATATTCGTTGGGTATAAATTTCAATGGAACACAATCGCTTGAGGTTGTTACCGGCCCTGCTGCTCTGATATATGGTTCAAATGCTTCGTCAGGTGTGCTGATCATGCATGAAGAGAAAGCGGAGATTTCCGGAAATAGATCAGGAGATGTGAAGTTCAAATTTAATTCGAATACAATGGGATTGGATGGCGAAGCCGGTTTCAAAGGAACATTTTCTGATGGCTGGTTTTATTCGCTACGTATCGGAGCTCAGTCACACACTAGTTATATTCAAGGTGAAGGCGATGAAGTAACATTGAATACAGAAGAACGCCCATTTGCTTCCAACAGCAAATACAATTCAACCAATGGGAAGTTTGCTTTAGGCTTGAACAAAAAATGGGGGATGAGTAAGATCTCTTATTCCCGCTTTGATCAGAAGAGTGGTGTAATTCAGGTTCCGGAAGAAGCACAAAATCTGGCTGATGGTAT
>ERZ795044.5063-NODE-5063-length-10704-cov-5.234858_pt1 | contig 10704 bp, 10 predicted proteins | sample MGYA00375128_ERZ795044 | MGnify/ENA primary metagenome ERZ795044 (study PRJEB30173, sample SAMN05720213) | anaerobic digester metagenome | isolation source: active sludge of municipal wastewater-treating anaerobic digesters | place: USA | collected 2014-12-22 ... | reverse complement strand
CCGAGGTCGTCGAGGTGGCGCGCGATGCGCAACTTGTCGTTCACCGAGAGCCTCAGACCCTCCTGCTGCGCGCCGTCGCGCAGGGTCGTGTCGTAGACATGGAAGTGCTCGGGAGCGAGAGGGGCCTGGGTCATGGGCCCCAGTGTGGGGGTGCCCACGCGTTGATACTCCTGATCTCAATTCTTGGGACGCCGATGCCCCGAGGGGGGCGTTTCAGCGCAGGAAGAGCTTGGTCAGACGCCGCGTGGCGATGGCGATCCCAAGGACTGACATGGCGACGAAATAGGACGTGTGAGCCAGCGTGCGTCCGGTGATCACGCCCTGAGAGAGTTGGCGCATCAGCTCGACCCCGTGCCACAGCGGCAGCGCCATGATCCCCCACTGGATGGCGGTCGGGTAAACGTCGATCGGGTACAGCGTGGCCGAGAACAGGAACATGGGGAGCATGACCAGCGGCACCATGTCGAGCTGCTGGAAGGTCTTCATGTAGCTGGTGACGGCGAAGCCGAGGGCCGCGAAACCCAGGGCGATCAGCAGGGCGACGGGAATCATCGCCAGCGCCCACCACGACGTGGCGAGCCCCATGATGCCGATCACGCCGAGGAATCCCATCGCGTACAACAACCCCCGGAACAGGGCCATCCCGATCTCGCCCAGCGCGACGTCGAGCGGACCCAACGAGGTCGAGAGCATGGCCTCGTAGAGCTTGGCATAGCGCAATTTGAAGAAGACGTTGTTGACCGAGTCGTAGATCGCGCCGTTCATGGCCGAGGTCGCGAGCAGGGCCGGTGCGATGTAGGCGGCATAACTGATCGGACGCTCACCCGGACCTGTCACGTCCCCCACGAGCGGGCCGAGGCCGATGCCCATGGCGAGTAGATAAAAGACAGGCTCGAAGAAGCCGGACGCGATGACCCCCCAGTTCGCCTGACGGATGACTTTGAAGCCACGCTCGAGAACGGCGGTTGCGTTGTGCGAGTAGAGCGCCTGCAGGGTGCTCATGAGATCAGCCGCTTCGCGAAGTTCCGGTGCGAGAGGGCCAGGCCGCCGACCAGGAGGGTGACGAGGAATCCTGAGTGGAGCCCGATACGGGCGATCGAGAGGTCCTGGCCGAAGCTGACGGCCCTGGACAGCTCGGTGCCGTGCCAGATCGGCGAGATCCAGCCGATCCATCGTAGATAGGACGGCATCGACTCGAGAGGGAAGAAGGTGCCGGCGAACAGGAACATCGGCATGACGATGAAGCGTCCGACGATGTTGAACTGCAGCCCCTCGTCTTCGAGGGTCGCGGAATAGGCCATCAGCGGCGCAAAGAACGCCAGGCCCGCGAGGGTGGCGATCGGGACCACCAGCCACGACCATGCGTCCGGGAAGGCGCCGAAAGCCAACCCCACAAGCCAGAACACCAGACCTTGGGCGAGCAGTCGGGCGCCGACGGCGACGGTCTGCCCGTCCACGATCTGCCCGGGTGTCAGGGGCGTGGCCCCTGCAGAGAAGTAGTACTTCTCCCACTTGAACCCGCTCATGATCGGCCACATGCCCAATCCGGACGCGGTCGTGACGACCGTCGACACCAGTAACGCGGGCGCGACGAAGATGAGGTAGTCCACACCACCCACCTGCTGCGTGATCATGCCGCCCAGGCCTATGCCCATGGCCGCGAGATAGAGCACGGGATTGCCCAGTGCCGTGGCCACGATCGTGCCGGCGAAGGCCCGAAACCCCTTGATCTGGTACTCGGCGAAGTACCACCATCCCCAACGGTTGACGCGTGCGGCGTCCGGGGTGACGCGTGAGGGGCGGGTCGCGAGGTCAGTCAACGAGGCTCCTCCCGGTGAGGCGGAGGAAGACGTCCTCCAGCGACGAGCGGCGCACCAGCGACGTGAGCGGGTTGAGGCCGAGGTGGTTGATGCCCTCCAGGACGTCCTCGCCGTTGTCGGCGTAGAGCAGGACGCGGTCGGGCAGGAGTTCGAGTCGCTCGGCCAGGCCTGCGAGTTGGTGCACCATGGCCTCGTTCCGGTCTGACCCGAAGCGCACCTCGCAAACCTCGCGAGAGGCGTACTGCCTGATCAGGGACGCGGGCGATCCTTCCGCGACGATCCTGCCCGCGTCCATGACCACGAGGCGGTCACAGAGTTGCTCGGCCTCGTCCATGAAGTGGGTGGTCACCACGAGTGTGACCCCGTCCTCCTTGAGTCGGAAGAGCCGGTCCCAGAGGATGTGGCGTGCCTGCGGGTCGAGGCCGGTCGTGGGTTCGTCGAGCAGGAGGACCCGCGGTTCGTTGACCAGCCCGCGAGCGATCGTGAGTCGCCGCTTCATGCCGCCGGAGAGCGCGTTGACCTTCGATTTCGCCTTCTCGGTCAGCTGGGCGAACTCCAGCAGTTCTTCGACGCGGGGCTTCAGGTAGCTGGCGGGCAGGCCGAAGTAGCGTCCGTAGATGTAGAGGTTGTCGCGGGCGTTCAATTCCTCGTCGAGGTTGTCGGTCTGCGGCACGACACCCAACTGGGCACGCACCTGGGGACCGTGCTGTTCCGGGTCGAGCCCGGCGACCGTGAGGGTGCCGGACGTCCGCAGCGACGTGCCGCCGATCATGCGCATGGTGGTCGACTTGCCCGCACCGTTGGGCCCGAGCAGCCCGAACGACTCCCCCGGCTCGACGTCGAAGTCGATGGCGTCGACGGCGGTGAAGTCCCCGTACTTCTTGGTCAGGCTCCGGGCTTGGATGACAGGCACCTGCGCAACGTTAGCGGCCACCACCGACACAATCGAAGCGGGTTTTCCCGCCGAGGCGTCAGCAGATCGGGGTCAGCCAGTTCCTGGTGTCGGCCGTGCGTCCGTACTGGATGTCGAGCAGGTGGTTGCGCAGCCGCATGGTGGCCTCACCTGGTTCGTCACCCCAACTGACCTCGTCGGACGCCGACCGCAGCGCCCGGATGGGCGTGATGACCGCGGCGGTTCCGCACGCGAAGGCCTCGCTGAACGCGCCGCTCCGGGCACCTTCGACGACTTCGTCGATCGAGAGCGGCCGCTGCTCGGGCTTGAGGCCGAGGTCGCCTGCAACCTCGAGGATGGACGCGCGCGTGACCCCTTCAAGGATGGTGCCGGTCAGTTCGGGCGTGATGAGCCGACCGTCAGAGGTGACGACCATGAAGTTCATGCCACCCAGTTCCTCGATCCAGCGCTTCTCGACGGTGTCGAGGAAGAGCACCTGCGAACAACCCTGGGCGTAGGCCTCCTCCTGGGCCGCCAGCGAGGACGCGTAGTTGCCGCCGCACTTGGCGGCGCCCGTGCCCCCGACCCCGGCGCGCGAGTAGTCGCGCGTCACCCAGATGTCGACGGGCTTCACGCCGCCCGAGAAGTAGGCACCGACGGGCGACGCGATGACGCTGTACGTCGCGGTCTTGGTGGGCCGGACGCCGAGGAACGCCTCACTGGCGATCATGAAGGGACGAAGGTAGAGGCTCTGCTCCCCCTCCCCCGGCACCCAGCGGGCGTCCAGTCGGGTGAGCGCCACGACGGACGCGACGAAGTCTTCGATGGGCAGCTGCGGCAGCGCGAGTCGGGCCGCTGACCGCTGGAAGCGGGCGGCATTGGCCTCGGGGCGGAACGTCCAGATGGAACCGTCCGCGTGGCGGTAGGCCTTGAGGCCCTCGAAGATCTCCTGACCGTAGTGGAGGACGGCCCCGGCGGGGTCGAGCGGAAGGGGACCGTAACCGACGACGCCCCCGTCGTGCCAGCCCTCACCCTCGGTCCAGGTGGCCAGCACCATGTGATCGGTGAAGAAGCGTCCGAAACCCGGGTCGGCATGCACCTCGGCGATGCGCGCGTCCGTGGAGTAGGTGGGATCGTTCGGGAGGGAGAGGGGCAGGGCCATGGCGCCCAAGTTAGCACTGGACACGCGAGCAACGGAGGTGAGCCCGGCGTCCATCCTGCAAGACGAGATGTCTCGACATCCGGACGCAGGGACCCCCTTCCCTAGGCTGGAGGGCATGTCTTCCACGCAGACGATCGCGGTCATTGGCGGCGACGGAATCGGTCCAGAGGTCACGGCAGAAGCCCTCAAGGTGCTCACCGCGGTGACCGGCGACACCTTCAGCTTCGTCAACTACGACCTGGGCGCCGAACGGTGGCTGCGGACGGGTGAAGTGCTCCCCGACTCGGTCCTCGACGAACTCAAGGGTGTGGACGCGATCATCCTTGGCGCCGTGGGCGCTGCCCCCGGCTCGACCGAGATCCCCAGCGGCCTGCTCGAGCGCGGCCTGCTTCTCAAGCTGCGCTTCGCGTTCGACCACGCGGTGAACCTGCGTCCGAGCAAGCTCTACCCCGGCGTCCCCACTCCCCTTGCCCCCAGCGTGGTCGAGGGGAAGACCGTCGACTTCGTCGTCGTCCGCGAGGGTACGGAGGGTCTCTACGTCGGCAACGGCGGACGCTTCCGCGCCGGCACTCCTCAGGAGGTCGCCACCGAGGTCAGCATCAACACCGCTTACGGTGTTGAACGGGTCGTCCGGGATGCCTTCAAGCGCGCCACCCGCCGCCGCAACCAGATCACCCTGCTGCACAAGCACAACGTGCTCACCAGTGCCGGCGCCCTCTGGAACCGCATCTTCAACGCCGTCGGCGAGGAGTACCCGCAGGTGGCGCGCGACTACCTGCACATCGACGCGGCGATGATCGCCATGGTGGTCGACCCCGCCCGCTTCGACGTGATCGTCACCGACAACCTGTTCGGCGACATCGTGACCGACCTGGCGGCGGCCGTGACCGGCGGCATCGGGCTGGCGGCGTCCGCGAACATCAACCCGACCCGCGAGTTCCCGAGCATGTTCGAGCCCGTGCACGGCTCGGCGCCCGACATCGCAGGCAGGCAGATCGCCGACCCGACGGCCGCCATCTCGTCGATGGCGCTGTTGCTCGACCACCTCGGACGCCGAGCGGACGCCGAGCGGATCGAACGCGCCGTCGAGGCCGACATCGCATCCCGGAGCGGTCAGCGACGCACGTCCGAGGTCGGGGACGCGATCGCCGCGTCGGTCTGATCACCCCGGTTCTGCGAGGCCCCAGCAGTCAGGACTGCCCGCCCTGGGCCCAGGATGGTGGGGGCGGCGCGGACGTCGGCGGTGGGGGCGGAGGCGCCGTGAACCCCTCGGGTGCCGCGGGGGCCTGACTCGGGGCGTGGCCGGCGCCCGGTGGCGGTGGCGGAGCCGCCGGACCGGCCTGCTGGTGCACGGCGCCCTTGGACTCGAGGTCCCTCAGCAGGCCCACGAGGTGCTCCCGCTCACCCGGGGCGTGCGGACGACCCACGGCCTCGTCATAGGCCAGGCGTCCCAACTCCTTGAAGTACCTGTCGGCTTCGCTGGCGCCGGGCACCCCCAGCCCAGCGCCGGACAGCGCAGTGTCTGCCTTGGACGCGAGGTCGTTGGCCGCGGCCTTGGCCTTGTCGAGGAAGCTCATGAGGATTCCACCCTTCCTGGTGCGGGGAACGGATTCCGTCCCACACCTGAAGCCTACGCAGGCCACGCACGAGTGACTATCGTTCCGTGTGAGGACTCGTCGCACCGGGCTGCGGGACCTTCGTCGAGGAGGACGCGATGGCGATCTACGGCTCACTGTTCACCGAGTTCAAGGAGACTGCATCGCCCGACCCGTTTGCGCTCCAGAACAGCAAACTGTTGAAGGTTCAGATGCAGTACGGACCGGTCTGGGCCAGGGCCGGATCGATGGTGGCCTACCAGGGTGATGTGCGCTTCGAGAAGGCAGGTTCCGGTGGACTCGACAAGTTGGTGAAGTCGGCGTTGAGTGGCGAGGGTTTGAAGGCCATGCGGTGCACCGGGAGTGGCGAATTGTTCCTCGCCGACGACTCCCGCGAGGTGCAGATCCTCTATCTCGACAACGACGCGATTTCGATCAACGGCGCCAACGTGCTGGCCTTCTCGGCCTCAGTCGACTGGGACGTCCAGCGCATCTCGGCCCCCGGCGCGGCGATGGCGGGTGGCATGTACAACGTCGTGATTCGCGGCACCGGCTATGTGGCGATCACCACCCGGGGAAATCCCGTCGCCCTGGACGTTGCGAGCGCACCGACGTTCGCCGATGCCCACGCTGTGGTGCTGTGGACCTCTGGTGTCCGGATGGACGTGCGGATCGACACCGGCGGCATCAAGACGATGCTGCGTGGCGGTTCGGGCGAGAGTTTCCAGATGGCATTCGGCGGTCAGGGCCACGTGTTCGTCCAGCCGAGCGAATCGGTCACCCAGGGGGCGGGGCAGGCGAGCGGTGCGTCCGGCATCGGGGGGCTTTTCGGCTGAGCATCAAGCCTGACTCATCCCCGGAGGAACTCCAGCCAACGCGGCAGTTCCGCCATCGCCTGGTTCAGGCCGGCGTCGTAGCTGGCCTGCAGCCTCGGGACGCGTCTCTCCTGATTCGTGACCGGCATGCGGTCGGGAAAGAAGAGCTGGGCACGTCCTTGGGCCTCGAGCGCTTCGAGCTCGTCCAGCGTCCGGTTGTAACCCTCGTGACGGTCGAGGATCCCCTGGGCAACCAACGGGTAGCGACGGAAAAGGGCCTTGTAGATGCCCGGTCGCGACGGCGGACGCTTGCGATAGCCGCGAGGTCGCGTCAACACCACGAAGTACCTCTCGTACCCGTCGGCCCGGGCGGCGTCCAGTGCGATGCCCCCGCTCGGACCGAGCGCGCCGTCAACGTAGTCCTCGCCATCGATGCTCACCGTGGGCATCAGCCCGGGCATGGTCGAGGAGGCCCGCACCCGCCGCATCAGGTCGGGCAATGTGGGCATGTCGTCCTTGCCCCAGTAGACCTCGCGTCCGGACGCGCAGTGGAACGCCCCGATGCGCACGCGCGCGGGGTTGGCCGTCCACGCGTCCCAGTCGAACGGCAGGGCCTGACCCGGATGACCGGTCTGCTCGTAGAGGTATTCGGCATTGAAGACGCCCTGTCCGCGCACGAACGTCCGAAGGTCGCCGAACTTCGGGTCGGACGCGAGGTCGACGAACGTCCGACGGGCACGCTCGGGGTCGCGGCAGACGTAATTGCACGTGTTGGACGAACCCGCCGAGATGCCGCCCACCCAGTCGAAGAACACGTCGTTCTCGACGAGCACCTTGACGGTCGCGGCCGTGTAACTCGCCCGCATGCCACCGCCCTCGAAGATCAGGGCGGTGTCGTGAATGGTGTTCACCAGCGGCTTCACGGTCGTGAGCCTGCCAGCCGCACGAGTGGGTTGGCAGCCGGTACCAGTGACCGGACGCAGTACGGCCCGGCAGGGTCTCCCCCGCCGGGCCGCTCAGCAGCCATGCACACGATCAGCGCTGCGCCTTGCCCTCGACGTAGTCGGAATCGCTCGACTTCACCCAGCTCATGAGCTTGCGGAGTTCGCGTCCGGTGGCCTCGATGGGGTGCGCCTCGCCCTGGGCGCGGAGGGCCTTGAATTCCGGGGCGCCGGCGTCCTGGTCGTCGATGAAGCGCTTCGCGAACGCCCCCGACTGGATGTCGGCGAGCACGCCCTTCATGTTCTCCTTGACGTGGGCGTCGATCACGCGGGGGCCCGACACGTAGTCGCCGTACTCGGCGGTGTCGGAGACGCTCCAGCGCTGCTTGGCGATGCCACCCTCGTAGATCAGGTCGACGATGAGCTTCAGTTCGTGCAGGCATTCGAAGTAGGCGACCTCGGGCTGGTAGCCGGCCTCGACCAGCGTCTCGAAACCGGCCTGCACAAGGGCGGACGCACCGCCACACAGCACGGCCTGCTCGCCGAACAGGTCAGTCTCGCACTCCTCGGTGAACGTGGTCTCGATGCCACCGGCGCGCAGGCCACCGATGGCCTTCGCGTACGAGAGCGTCAACGGCCAGGCGTTCCCGGACGCGTCCTTCTCGACGGCGACGATCACGGGGACGCCGCGTCCGTCCGCGTACTCACGACGCACCAGGTGTCCGGGGCCCTTGGGCGCGACCATGCAGACGTCCACGCCCTCGGGCGGGGTGATGTAGCCGAAGCGGATGTTGAAGCCGTGGGCGAAGAACAGCGCGTCCCCGGGGACGAGGTTGGGCTCGATGTCCTCGGCGTAGATCTTCCGCTGGTGCTGGTCGGGCGCGAGGATCATGATCAGGTCGGCCTCTTCGACCGCCTCGGGGACCGTGACGACCCGCAGGCCCTCAGCCTCGGCCTTGGCGCGGGACGGGCTGCCCTCCCGCAGGCCGACGCGGACGTCGACACCGGAGTCCCGCAGGCTCAACGCATGGGCGTGACCCTGGGAGCCGTACCCGATCACGGCGACGCTGCGTCCCTGGATGATCGACAGGTCGGCGTCGTCGTCGTAGAACATCTTTGCCATTGCTTCTCCTAGCCTTGCGCGCGACGCTCGTTGCGTCCGCGGTCGTTGATGGTCTTGCTTCCCCGGCCGAGGGCCACCTGGCCGGACTGCACGAGTTCGATGATTCCGAAGGGCGCCAGCATCTCGAGCAGGGCATCGAGCTTCTCCCGGCTTCCCGTCGCCTCAACCGTAATGGACTCGTGACCGACGTCCACCGCCTTCCCACGGAAGAGATTCACGGTGTCGACGATCTGGCTGCGGTTCGAGACGTCGGAACGCACCTTCACCAGGACGAGTTCGCGACGCACCGCGGACTGTTCGAGTTCGAGGATCTTGTGCACCTCGATGAGCTTGTTCAACTGCTTGACGATCTGCTCCAGGACGAGGTCATCGTCAACGGTGACCACGACGGTCATGCGGGAGAGATCATCCCGCTCGGTCGGGCCCACCGTGAGGGACTCGATGTTGAAGCCACGACGGCTGAAGAGGCCCGCGATCCGGGCGAGGACGCCCGGACGGTTGGCCACCAGGACGCTCAGTGTGTGGGTGTTCACAGGTCTTCCTCTTCCCAGGCCGGCGCCATGTCGCGGGCGATCTTGATGTCGTTGTTGCTGGTACCCGCGGCGACCATCGGCCAGACCATCGCGTCCTTGTGGACGACGAATTCGACCACCACCGGGCGATCGTTGATCGCCATGGCCTGGTTGATCACGTCGTCGACCTCGTCCATCGTCTCGGCGCGCAGCCCGACGCACCCCATGGCCTCAGCCAGTTTGGGGAAGTCGGGAATGCGGCTCGAGTGCAGGTCGGTGTTCGAATAGCGCTCGCCGTAGAAGAGGGTCTGCCATTGACGCACCATGCCGAGCACGCCGTTGTTGATGATCGCGATCTTGATCGGGATGTCGTTCAATGCGCACGTGACCAATTCCTGATTGGTCATCTGGAAGCAGCCGTCGCCGTCGATCCCCCACACCACCTGGTCGGGAGCGCCGACCTTTGCACCCATGGCGGCAGGGACGCAGTAACCCATCGTCCCTGCCCCACCTGAGTTCAACCACTTCCCCGGACGTTCGTGCGGCAGGAAATGCGCCGACCACATCTGGTGCTGACCGACGCCCGCGGCGAAGATCGTGTCCGGACCGGCGATCTCGCCGATCCGCTTGATCACGTACTGCGGCGACAGGGTGCCGTCGTCCGGCTCGTCATAGCCCGTCGGGTAGCGACGCTTGAGCATCACCAGGTAGGCGTGCCAGGCGGTGATGTCGTTCATCTCGACGCGCTTCATGGCTTCGAGGAGTTCGACCAGAACCTCCTTCGCGTCGCCCACGACGGGAAGGTCGGCGCGACGGTTCTTGCTGATCTCGGCCGGGTCGATGTCGGCGTGGATCACCTTGGCCTCGGGTGCGAACGACTCGAGTCTGCCCGTGACCCGGTCGTCAAAACGAGTGCCGATCGCGATGAGCAGGTCGGACTTCTGCAGGGCACCGACCGCCGCGACCGTGCCGTGCATCCCGGGCATGCCCATGTTCAGTTCGTCGGAATCGGGGAAGACGCCCCGGGCCATCAACGTCGTGACCACGGGAATGCCGGTGTATTCGACGAAAGACGCCAGTTCGTCCCACGCCCGCGCCTTCACCACGCCGCCACCGATGTAGAGCACGGGACGCGATGAATCGGCGATGAGCTTGGCGGCCTCACGGATCTGCTTGATGTGCGGGTGCACATTGGGCCGGTAACCGGGAAGGCCGACATCGTCGGGCCAGATGAAGGGCGCGGAATTGACGAGGGCGTCCTTGGCGATGTCGACGAGCACGGGCCCCGGACGTCCGGTGCTAGCGATGTGGAAGGCCTGCTTGATGGCCAGCGGGATGTCCTCGGTGTGCGTGACGAGGAAGTTGTGCTTCGTGATCGGCATCGTGATGCCGCGGATGTCAGCCTCCTGGAAGGCGTCCGTGCCGATGAATGCCGAGTTCACCTGGCCCGTGATGGCCACCATGGGCACCGAGTCCATGTAGGCGTCCCCCAGGGGCGTCACGAGGTTGGTCGCTCCGGGGCCCGAGGTGGCGATGCAGACGCCCACGCGTCCGGTTGCCACGGCGTACCCCTCGGCCGCGTGCCCGGCACCCTGCTCATGGCGCACGAGGATGTGACGCACTCTGGAGTCGTAGAGCGGGTCGTAGGCGGGAAGGATCGCCCCGCCGGGATAACCGAAGACATCGGTCACACCGCGCAGGACCGGATGCGCCTTCTGCGCCTCTTCGATGATTCCCCGCGCGCCTTCTTTTTTGTGTGCGCCGTGATGATTCACCCAAGTCTCGCCGAGCACCTGCCGGCCGAAACCGCCCATGACGTCAGTTTGCAGCTGGCGCGGGCCGCA
>ERZ795044.5056-NODE-5056-length-10714-cov-5.842387_pt1 | contig 10714 bp, 12 predicted proteins | sample MGYA00375128_ERZ795044 | MGnify/ENA primary metagenome ERZ795044 (study PRJEB30173, sample SAMN05720213) | anaerobic digester metagenome | isolation source: active sludge of municipal wastewater-treating anaerobic digesters | place: USA | collected 2014-12-22 ... | reverse complement strand
TCGAGCAGGAGCAGCGCGACAGCTACGCGCAGCTCGTGTACCCGCTCACCCAGACCGTGCAGGTCTCGGCCGGCGCACGCCGCTCGGAGGTCGATGACGACAACCGCGGCAACGACATGCAGAACGGCGACGGCGCCACGGTGACCACGGCATCCATCGCCTGGTATTTCCGCCCCGATATGCGCCTGCTGCTGCGCCGCGACGAAGTGCTGCGCTACGCCAGCGTCGACGAAAACGGCTACACGCTGCCCGGCGTCGCGTTCCTCGAACCGCAGACCGGCGCCTCGTGGGAGGGCGGCCTCGAGTGGTTCGATCCGCGCTTCAACGGCCGCGCGATGCTGTTCGACCTGGAACTCGACGACGAGATCCTCTACGACCCCAGCGCAATCGGAAGCCTGGCCGAGTTCGGCATCTTCGGCGCGAACATCAACCTCGACTCCTCGCGCCGGCGCGGCGCGCTGCTCGAGTGGCGCTGGCAGGCACTCGAGCGCCTGAGCCTGGGCGGCAGCTACACCTGGACCGACGCCGAGATCACCGCCGGCACCTTCGACGGCAACGAAGTGCCTTACGTGGCCGAACACGTGGGCGCCCTCAACACGACCTGGGACTTCGGCAGCGGCGTCAGCGCCTTCGTCGAATACGCGTACAACGGTTCGCGCTACGCGCTGGGCGACGACGCCAATGCCTACAGCCGCATCGATTCCGAGGGCGTGCTGAACATGGCGCTGCGCTGGGCATCGGGGCACTGGAACGCGACGCTGCGCGCGAACAACCTCAACGACGAGGAGTACGATTCGCTGACCAGCGTGCTGTACGGCGAGCGCAGCGTCTACCCGGCGCCCGAGCGAACCCTGTACCTTACGCTCGGTTACAAGCTCTAAAACCGTGGGCCCGGCTCCCGTGGGTCCGGATTCATCCGGACATTGTTTCGCCGCCGCTGCATGTCCGCATGAACGCGGACCCACGCACGGCCGTAGGTCCGGATTCATCCGGACATTTCTTCTCTTGTCCGCATGAACGCGGACCCACGGACGAAGTGAGGGACAACGATGGGACACCGCCTCTCGAAGATCTACACCCGCACCGGCGATGACGGCACCACGGGGCTTTCCGACGGCAGCCGCGTGCGCAAGGACTGCGCGCGCATGCAAACCATCGGCGCCATCGACGAGACCAACTCGCTGCTCGGCCTGCTGATCGCGGAACTGGAGGCGCAGGATCCGCTGGCGGCGGTGTTCACCGCGATCCAGCACGATTTGTTCGACCTCGGCGGCGAATTGTCGATCCCGGGTGCCGCGATGGTCGGCGCCGGGCGCGTGAGCTGGCTCGAGGAGCGCACCGACGAACTGAACGCCGAGCTGCCCCCGCTGAAGAACTTCATCCTGCCCGGCGGCTCGCGCGCCGCCGCCACCTGCCACCTCGCGCGCACCGTGTGCCGGCGCGCCGAGCGCGAGATGGTCGGCCTGGCCACGACGGAATCGGTGAACGCCGACGGCGCACATTTCCTGAACCGGCTCTCGGACCTGCTGTTCGTGGCCGCGCGCGTGATCGCGCGGCGCAACGGCGGGCAGGAAGTGCTATGGCAGCAGCGGAAATAGCCAGGCCGCGCCCCTGACCCCGCTGGAATCGCCATAGCGCGCCGGCACCAGCGCCGTGCGCACCACGTCGGAAAAGACCTGCGCGCCCCAGCGCGCCGGCACCTCGTCGTAAAGCCGTTCGATATTGCTGAGCCCGCCGCCGAGCACGATCACGTGCGGGTCCAGCACGTTGATCACCTGCGCCAGCGCGAAGGCGAGTTGGTCTACGTAGAGATCCAGCGCGGCGCATGCGGCAGGATCGCCGCGTGCGGCCAGTGTGGCCACCGCGGCAGCACCGGCGGGTTGTCCGGATGAATCCGGATCTACAGCCGTGCGTGGGTCCGCATTCATGCGGACATGCAGCGGCGGCGCAGAATGTCCGGATGAATCCGGACCTACGGAGGCGGATCGCCCGGATTCCGTGGGTCCGCATTCATGCGGACAGCCGCCTCCGATCTCGCGATAGGTCCGCAACAACCCCGCCCCCGACAACCACGTCTCGACGCAATCGCTGCGCCCGCAATAGCACGCGCGCCCTGCCGCCAAACCGCCGCGCGGCCCGCCGAACAGGTTGTGCCCCCACTCGCCGGCAATCGCGTTCGGCCCGGCGAGCAGCCGGCCGCCGACGCAGATGCCGCCGCCCACCCCGGTACCGAGAATCACGCCGAACACCGTCGCAGCGCCCGCCGCGGCGCCATCGGTGGCTTCGGACAGCGTGAAACAGTCGGCGTCGTTGGCGATGCGCACTTCGCGCCCCAGCCGCGCGCACAGGTCCTCGCGCAGCCGCTCGCCGTTGAGCCAGGTGGAATTGCAGTTGCGCATGCGCCCCGACACCGGCGAGGCCGCGCCCGGCGCGCCCACGCCCACGCTGCCACCCTCGCCCAGCCCGGACTCGATGCGCCGCACCAGCGCGGCGATGGCGTCGAGCGTTTGCGCATAGGCGGATTGCGGCGCCGGCACGCGTTCGCGCCACAGCACGGCGCCGGCGGCATCGAGCGCGATGCCTTCGATCTTGGTGCCGCCGAGGTCGATGCCGATGCGGATCACCGCGGGCGGAACCTCAGAAGATCATCGCCAGCGCGGCGATGATGGCCAGCCACACCAGCAGCGCGCGACCGTTGAGGTTCTCGATGGCCTGCAACTCGCGCGAGCCGCGCGCGATCAGGGTGTCGGTGGCCTCTTCCGCCGCGGGCGCCGCAAAGGTGAGTGCCGCGTTGCCACAGCGCTCCAGCGCCTCGGCGGTGGCGAGCCGCGCCTCGGCCATCACGCGTTGCCAGGCGTAGAGGCAGGCATCGAAGTCACCGACCAGCGCGAAGCTGATGCCGGCCAGGCGCGCCGGCAGCCACTCGACCCAGCGCAGCAACGCGCTCTCCTCAACCGCCGCGGACACCGCCTCCAACGCCGGCTCGGCGACGGCGGCCGCCACGACATCGTCCAGCGACTCGACCACCGCAGTCGCCGCCACATCGTCCACCGCACCGCCCACGGGCTCGACCACCGCAGCCGACGCGGGCCCCGCCGGCATCCCGGATTCGCCGCGCGATGCCTCGCGCTCGAGCACCGCGATGCGATAGGCCAGCGCGCCGGCCGGCCCCAGCACCACGAACCAGAACAGCACCGCGAACAGCCGCTCGAAATGCCGGTAATAAAGACGGCGGCGCGCCAGTTCGTGCAACGCCTGCGGATGCACGACGGCGTCCGGCTCGGGCGATCCGCCAGCCGCTTCGGTGCTCAACTGCCGGAACGCAGCCTGGAAATCGCCGCGGCTCCAGCGCTGCAGGTAGTCGGTGAGTGCCGCAGCCAGGTTGCCTCGACCCAGCGCATACAGCAGCACCAGCACGAACAGGGCAAGCTCGGCGAGCCCGAACAAGCGGCCGCTGGCCGCGCGCTGCAGCAGCACGACCGCGATCACGGGCACCAGGATCAGCGCGGCCTGGCGCGGGATGCCGTGCAGGCGCGCCGCGATCCAGCGCCGGTACCCGGCGTACCAGCGGTCCTGCTGCAGCGGCGTGCTGCCGCGCAACTGCAGGATCCCCAGCGCGACGAGAATGGCCAGAAACTCCACTACAGCTCTCCTTGCGCACCCGCCAATCCGGCTCGGTCGCGAGCCGCCAGCGCCGCGCGGTAATGCGCCCAGTCGAATGCCCTGCCCGGGTCGCTCTTGCGTCCCGGTGCGATGTCGCAATGCCCCACGATGCGCTCGGCGGTGATCGCCGGATAGGCGCGCATCAGCGCGCGCGTCACCCGCGCCAGCCGCGCATATTGGGCCTTCGTGTACGGGCGCTCGTCGGTGCCCTCGAGCTCGATACCCACGCTGAAATCATTGCAGTTCCCGCGCCCCGCGAAGCTCGACTCGCCCGCATGCCAGGCACGAAGCCCGAAGGGCACGAACTGCGTCAGGCGCCCGCGCCGGTCGATCAACAGATGCGCCGAAACACGCAACCCGCGCAGGCGCTCGAACCACGGATGCATCGTACAGTCCAGGCAATTGAGGAACAATTGCTCGACGAAGCCACCGCCGAAACGCCCCGGCGGCAAGCTGATGTTGTGGATCACGAGCAGGCTGATCTCGCCCGGATCGGGGCGCTCGTTGGCATTCTCCGACGGCAAGCGCCGCGCCCCGCGCAGCCAGCCGGATTCGATGGAAAGAGGCGTTCGCTGTCGCAAGCTGGGGATCCGGGCGCGGAATGACCGGCTCATTCTACCCGCTCAACCGCGACCCCGTGGGTCGCCATTCATGGCGACAACGGCATTGGGCATTGCCGCGAACCCATGTCGGCATGAATGCCGGCCTACGTCAGAGGCATCGACCCGCTTTAATCCCCCGCTCACGCCGCATGGCGCGCGCGCCGAACTTCCCAGCCCTCGCAGGCAAGCGAAACGACACGTGGAATCGGTCGGCTTCCTGTGCGGTAGTGCGCAATCATGCGCCGCGTCATGTCGAGTGCGTCAGCCGCGGCATTGAGCGAGAGGCCGTTGCGCTCCATCCACGCGTTGAACGCCTCGGGACCCCACTCGCCGGCCTGAGTGCGTGCCAGTTCATAGAGCGCATCGGCACCCATGTCGATATTGCCGGACCAGCTAACGGCGTGGCCCCACTCATCGGCCTTGGCCGTGGCAAAAACCGCGGAGTCTTTAAGCGGCGCGTAGAACTTGAATCGGGAGACAAGACGCGACACGTCCACGCCCAGGGTTTCGCCGCTACTCCAGTCGATCTCGAGCGTCAGTGGCGCCGTCACACGGACGGCACGAATCAGGGTTGGTTTGCTCATCGGACTATTTCCTCCCATTGGGCCATCAGCGTCTCGCGATTGGCCGCAATCCAGTCGAGAGCCTCCGCCATCTTGGAGGCCGGGCGTATGGTGCCCACGACTCTCAGCGATGCGATTTCGACCGTGCATCGATCGCCATCGCGGAACTCAACGTGCACATGCGCCGGACGATGATCTCGCGGATACATCGAGACCCGGCACTGCGAGAATTCCTTGAGTCTAGGCATGGATCCATTATGGTGTAATGGTTACACCACATCAAGGCACGCTGTTGTATGGACGGGCCATGCCCTCGACCCGACGTAGGTCGCCATTCATGGCGACAGCGCCATTGGCATTGGCATTGGTGTGGGGTGGGGTGGGGTGGGGTGGGGGGTGGGCAAATGTCGCCATGAATGGCGACCCACGTTAGCGTCAGCGCCTACCCCACCGCCCTCCGGCCGACGGACCCGACGGTGCCGTCGGGCCGGTGAGGATCACGGCTTCGCCGAACTGCATCGCGGCGGCAAGGTCGTCGCGCTTCCAGTCGCCGGCCTTGGCGCCTTCGCGGTTCACGAACAGGAACTCGCCGGTCTTCTGGAACATCGTCAGCAGCCGCGCGCGCGCCGGCGGATGGCCGGGCAGGCGGAACTCGATCCAGGTGTCCGGCGCGAGCTTATCGACCAGTTGCAGGAACTCGGGGGAAGCCGGCGGACGCACACGCACGGGGTTGGGGGGGGCGACGGGCGAATCGATCGCGCCCGCCGTGGCACAGGCGATGACCGCCTGCTCCAACGCGCCCACCTGCGCGGCGGCGGCCGCCGCATCGAGACCGAGGCGGCGCAGCCCGTCGCGCAACGGGCCGGCCAAGTCGCCAAACCCGTCGGCATCGCCGCGCGCCACCAGGGCGACGAGCTTGCCGGTGGTTTCCACGCTCGTGCCCCAGGCGGCGCTGTCGGCACCGTCCTGCAGGCGGATCACGAACAGCGCGTCGCTCCAGCTGCCGCGCAGGAAATCGGTGAGCGCGCGCGGCAGCGGCGTGCCGTCCACGGCGCCGGCAATGATCTTGCGCACGGCCTCGCGCGCGGCTTCGCGCTCACTGCGCCCCATCTCGGCGGTCAAAGTGTGCCGCTCGAGCAGGCGCGCGCGCCCCTGCTCGGTCAGCAGGTAGGCGCGCAGTTCCTGCAGGCAGATCGAGAAGATCGCCAGATCCGTGCCGAAACCGCCGATGATGCGCCCCACCAAGGACTGCAGCAGACGGAAGAACGCGTCGCCGCCCGGGTCACCCTGCGGCGCGCAGCCGATCGAGGCGGTGCCGATCTCGCGCAACAGCGCGCGCACCGGATGCTCCGCGCCGCTGAGCACATCGGGATCCTTCAGCGCCGCGCGCAGCACCGGAATCTGCAGCAGCCGCACCAGGCGTCGCACCGGCTGCACCACGTTCTGGTCGCGCAGGACGTGCTCGAACAGCAGCCGCACCAGGTTCACGGTCTCGATGACCTCGAGCGACAGCGCCAGGGGCTTGGCCTGCCCCATTTCCTCGAGCTCGGCGTTGACGAGCTCGAAGATCTCGAAGGGCAGGATGCCGGCCTTGGGGTTCAGGTTCGCCAGCGGCTTCTTGCGATCGAGCAACTGCTGCTGCAGGCGCAGCAGGATGTCGTCGAGCAGGTTGCGCGGCATCGCCATGCCCTTGCCCGGTGCCACGAGCAGCGGCGTACGCGCATTGTCCCAGGCGATCTCGGCCTGCGGCTGCACGGCGCTGGCGCGCGGGCGCTCGTCATGGCGCTCGCCGGTCGGCAGGTCCATCGGCGCCATGGCCTCGATGCCCGCGGCGCGCACCTGTTCCGCGGCATCGTCATCCTCGACGGGCAGGCCAGCCAGACACTGGGCGTAAAACGGACCCAGCTCGTCGATGATGAAACGGGAGAACACCTTGACGAAGATGAGCCGCGACTGCGGGCTGACCTCGATATCGTTGCAGACCTGCATGAAGTGGCGCGTCAGCGCGAGCGGGCCAACCGGCAGCGCGTCGATATCGACCCGCCGCTGGCCGGTCTGGGCCGAGACGTGGCGCCCGAGCGCGAGCAGGGATTCGCGATGGTCGATGCGCGCGCGACTCGCCACGTTCTCGACCATCAGGCTCTCTTCGAGGCGCTGCTCGTGCATCAAACCGAGCGCGCCGGCCTGCAGCGAGAGCGGCGCCGGTTCGGTGGGTTTGGGCGGCGCGGGAGGCGGTGGCGCGGGGTTGGCGCTGAAATCGTCGATGCCGCCCATCACCGCGGCGGCGAATTTTTCCTCGAGCGCGCGACGCTTCAGGCGCAGCTCGCGCATGGCCTCGTAAAGGTTGGCCTGCTCGCCTCGGCCCTCGGCCTTGCCCGCCAGCCCGAGCAGGTACTGCTCGGCATTGGCCAGCATGTAGTTCAGGAGATATTGCACGCCCTTGCGGGACTGCTCCCGCAACGCCGTCAGTGGCCCCTCGGGCTCGTCGCTCATCGGCGCATTCCGGTCCTCTCGCACCCACAAGGAGCCGCCGCCGCGGTCCTGCCGCCGCCGTCGCGCCGCCTCCAGGCTGGCCAGTTGTTGTGTCGAGAACGGAGTATACATGCTGACTTCAGCTTAACCCTGCAGCGGGGGCGATACCGGACTGGCGTCACAAAATGCGTATCGGCCGCGACCCCGGGCTCAGTGGTTGACCACTTCGATTTGACAGGTACTCTGCACGAGCAACGACGCACGTTTTACGGCGGTAGCCAGCGATGAAAGCCGAATATGACCTGTCACGCGTGCGATCACGCAAGAATCCTTATACCTCCAGGCTCGAGAAGACCGTGACAGTCGTCATCGACGACCAACTCATGAAGGAGGTGCTGCGCGCCACCGGCCTAAAGACCAAGCGTGAAGCCGTGGAAATCGGCCTGCGCACCCTGCTTCGCCTCAAGCAGCAGGAGGAGATCCGGCGATTCCGGGGCAAGCTCGATTGGCAAGGCGACCCGGAGGAGACTTGGCCCCACCGTTGATACGTCAGTGAACTCGCCGATTCAGATTATCGGGGCCATCCGCACTTGACCACCCCACGTCATTGAAACCACAATGGTTTCATTATGGTTCTTTCGAGACTCCCCCATGGGCATGACAATAACCCTCAAAAACATCCCGGACGACATCTACGAAAGCCTCAAGGCCGCTGCGGAAGCGCACCACCGAAGCCTCAACAGCGAAGTGATCGCCTGCCTGGAACGCGTTCTGGTACCGACCAGGGTCGGTAACGAAACACACATGGCGCTGGCGCGGCAGATGCGCGAGGAGCTTGCGGGCAAGAAGTTCAAAGTGGCTGACATCGAGCGGGCCATTGATACGGGCCGCCCATGATCGTTGTCGATACCAACGTTCTGGCGTATTTCTATCTCCCATCAGAGCTCAGCCCCCAGGCGGCACGGTTGCGTGAACGCGACCCGCACTGGGTTGCCCCACATCTCTGGCGCAGCGAATTTCGCAACGTCCTGAGCCTTTACCTGCGCAAGGGAATGCTTTCCCTCGACCAGGCTTTCACGATCCAGACGCGCGCAGAAACCCTGCTGGCCGACTGCGAGTACGAGGTGCCCTCCCTCGAGGCGCTGCAGCTGGCCAACGAAAGCTCATGCTCTGCGTACGACTGCGAGTTCGTCGCCTTGGCCAAGCGCCTGAATGCCCCGCTTATAACTTCCGACAAGAAGCTGCTCACCGCGTTTCCGAAGATTGCCATGTCACTGGCGGAAGCCAGCGCCTGAAGCACACCCAGCTATAATTGCCCGACACTCCCGAGCGAATACCGCCCGCATGAACCGCAACCTGCTGCAACCCGACGTAATCACCGCCAACGTGCGCGCCGCGCTCGCCGAGGACGTGGGAACGGGCGATCTCAGCGCCCAGTTGGTGCCGGCCGCGCAGAGCGCGCAGGCCCGCGTGATCACCCGCGAGCACGCCATCGTGTGCGGGCAGGCGTGGGTGACCGAGGTGTTCCGCCAGCTCGACCCGGAGGTGGTGGTCACGTGGCACTGCGCCGATGGCGAGACGGTCGAGGCCAACCAGACGCTGTTCGAACTGGCCGGCCGCGCGCGTTCCCTGCTGACCGGGGAACGCGCGGCGCTGAATTTCCTGCAGCTCCTCTCAGGCACCGCGACCCGTTGCCGCCACTTCGCGGACCTCATCGAAGGCCTGCCGGCCAAGCTGCTGGATACCCGCAAGACCATCCCCGGCCTGCGCATCGCGCAAAAATACGCCGTGAGTTGCGGTGGCTGCCACAACCACCGCATCGGCCTGTATGACGCCTTCCTGATCAAGGAAAACCACATCGCCGCCTGCGGCTCGATCAGCGCCGCCATCCGCACCGCGCGCGAGCAGGCCTCCGGCAAGCCGGTGGAGGTCGAGGTGGAGAACATGACGCAGCTGGCCGAGGCCCTGGACGCCCACGCCGACTCGGTGATGCTGGACAACTTCGACCTGCAGCAGATGCGCGAGGCGGTGGCCTTCACGGCCGCTCGCACGGTGCTGGAAGCGAGCGGCGGTGTGAACGAGAGCACGCTGCGCGCCATCGCCGAGACCGGCGTGGACTATATTTCGATAGGCACCCTGACCAAGGACTGCAAGGCCATCGATCTCTCGATGCGCATACTGTGACCCGTAGGTCCGAATTCATTCGGACATGCGCGCTCCCGTAGGTCCGGCTTCAGCCGGACAATTGCTGTAGCTGACAAACAGGACCATGCACATCGCCATCCTCACCCTAAACTTCCACCTCGAAGGCTGCGCCTCCCTGAAAGAGAAGCGCCAGCGCCTGAGCGGCCTGCGCGACCGCTTCGGCCGCCTGCCCAACGTGGCGGTGTGCGAGAGCGGCGAGCCGGACGCCTGGCAGCGTGCAGAATGGAGCTTCGTGGTGGTGGCCGGCACGCGGGCGCTCGCCGACAAGCAGGTCGCCGAGATCGAGACGTTCGTGGCCGAATCGGTGGATGCCCGGGTCAGCAGACGAGAGTTGGAGTATCTATGAAGGGGACAAGGAAGATGGTGCCGGAGATAGGAGTCGAACCTACGACCTTCGCATTACGAATGCGCTGCTCTACCAACTGAGCTACACCGGCGTGAGGGCGCGCATTATAGAGGCGATGAATTTGGGCGATCAAGGGGCAATGGGAATTCGCCCGCAGATCAACTCTGCGGACATCGGCACGCGTCCCTTGCGCGTGCTGGTCATCAGCCGCAACCTGCCGCCACTAACTGGAGGCATGGAGCGCCTCGTCGCCAACGCCGTGAACGAACTCGCACGGAAACACCACGTCACGGTCATCGGCCCTGCCGGATGCGCCCAGTCGCTCCCTGCCAAGGTCGAAGCCCACGAGGCCCTTGGCCAAGGCGCCGTTGCCTATTTGACTTCCGCTTTACCCCAGGCCCTCATTTCAGCGCTTGACGAACGGCCTGACGTGATACTCGCGGGCAGCGGCCTGACGGCCCCTATCGCCCGCATTGTGTCGATGCTGGCACGCGCTCCATACGCAGTCCTGATCCATGGCCTGGATGTGATTGTGCCGAACAGGCTCTATCAATCCGTGTTCGTTCCCTGCTTGCGTGCGGCCGACGCGCTTATCGCAAACAGCGAGCACACTGCAGGACTGGCACGCTCGGCTGGCATCAGAGCGGATGCCATCACCGTGCTGCACCCCGGCGTGGAGTTCCCCGCCCCCGAGGCAAGCGGATTCCGCGAGAGATTCGGGATCGGCGCTAAGCATCCGTTACTGTTGAGCGTTGGACGCATCGTGCGCCGAAAAGGCTTACCGGAATTCATCACACAGTCGCTGCCCTGGCTGCGGGAGCGATTTCCCGACCTGATGTTCGCAATCATCGGCGAGGAGCCGG
>ERZ795044.5054-NODE-5054-length-10714-cov-7.962661_pt1 | contig 10714 bp, 7 predicted proteins | sample MGYA00375128_ERZ795044 | MGnify/ENA primary metagenome ERZ795044 (study PRJEB30173, sample SAMN05720213) | anaerobic digester metagenome | isolation source: active sludge of municipal wastewater-treating anaerobic digesters | place: USA | collected 2014-12-22 ... | reverse complement strand
CATTCATGCTCATTGAAATTTCCCAGTTGTCAGTGAACTGACCTTTTTGTTTACGTGCATCAACGATAGCAGCACCATCTAATGGAGCAAGGTGATCACGGACCGGCATGCGGATAGCGACAAGTTGAACAACTTTACCTTCTTTATCAATTGGCTTTACTGACCATAACGCTTTAAATTCACGTGGGAATTTAGAACGCACAGCATCCATTTTCATGATCTCATTTACACGGGCAGTATCTTTTGTAAGAGAAGAACCGATAACCGGACCTTTACGAAGTTCAGTTTGATTCGCTTCATTCTGCTGAATAGCCGGAGCTAATACAGCGAACAAAGGATTTTCTCTGGCGAAATCCTGGAATGATTTATCTGCTGCAGCTGAAGAATCAGTTTTAGTAGTATCACCATCTTTATTTCCCAACTGACTCATCAATGATGATGTCGTGTCTTTTGCAGTATCTACAGTTGCAACCGGAGCTACAGCATTTGTATCAGGATTACTAATTGTTGTATCACCTGAAAGTGCAGTAGCAGCAGAATCTGTTTTTACAGAACCTTTCAATAGATTATTTACCTGTTCAAGAACCGGATAAATATCTTTATTATCATACGTCTCCCAGAATTCAAGTTTTGCAGTTCCCTGAAGAAGTTTACGTACACGTTCCGGTTCTTTGATACCCGGCAATTCGACAAGGATACGGTTGTTACCTAATTTCTGAACGTTAGGTTGAGTCACACCGAATTTATCGATACGGGTTTTAAGGATCTGGTAAGTACGGTCAAAAGCAGCATCTGCTTCTTTTTGAATTACCGCTTCTACTTCAGCATTCGTCGAATTGAAATTGATTCGATCAGAAAGTTCCTTCGTACCAAAGATGGCAGCAAGTTTAGCGTTCTGGTCTAGTTTATTAAATTCTTTAACGAATAATTTTACGAAATTCTCTGAGCTGTTTGTCTGTGCTACCTGAGCATTCTCAATCGCCTTGTTAAACGTTGCATCAGTACTGAAGTTTGACATTGCGCGGATAAGATCGACAAGGGAAACTTCCATTGTCACGTTCATCCCGCCTTTTAAGTCAAGTCCAAGATTGATTTCATTGTCTTTACACTTCTTGTAAGTAAATCCTAAAAGAGGATACACCGGTTGTGTGTTGATAGAGTCGATATAACTCTTTTCTTTTGCCGGGTCGCCAGCTGCGAATTCTTTCGCATCCTTTTCGACATTTCTTGTAACAAGTGTAAAACTAAGTTGATAGAGGCAGACAAGTGCCAGCAGGATCGCAAATAGCTTTACTGCACCTTTACTTTGCATGGGTAATGAGTAAGTTTAGAATGAACTAATTGATTGTTAATTTTTAAGAGCGTGCAAAGATAGAATATCACGCTTAATTTCCAATTTTGGAGCATTTTAATATGAATAAGTTTGAAGATTAAAGTTGGCCTCGCAACTCTCTAGTAATCAAGACTTCAAAAGCAACAGATTTGCTCCGATCAGGGAAATCCAATGAATGCAAATGAAAACTGTGAATTAAACCTCAGAGATTCAAAGTGAAAAAGCGCTTATGACAAAAAGCAAAAAGGCATAAAAAAGTATGACGCCTATTTTAGAATAGCCGTTACTGACTGATTCATCCAGATAAATCGATTCTGAAACTTTGAAAGGAATTGAATTTGTTTTGTAGTTATTTCTCATAAAAATTGTGCGTTTTCCCTTTGAATCTTTGTGCGTGAGAGTGTTTTTTATTTTATTTTAAGACAACATTTAGTATTTCCAGTCCTGTTTCCGATTTTCTCAAAACATAAAACAAGAGTAGTCCGCTAAAGAATAATTGAAATAGCAAAAAAGTAATTCCGAAGAATTTACTGCTGCGCCCTGGAGAATTGGTAGATTTGTAAAGTTCTGACATTCAAATGGTTTTGATGCAATATAGTGTTGGTTTCACCTGGCATGTTTGTAAATTGGCCTAGAACCTTACAACCTTTAAAATAGAATCAGGTCAAAGGTCAAGGGTCAAAGGTCAATAGCTGTGATTGACCTTTGACCCTTGACCTTTGACCCGGTACAATTTCCGAAATCAGAGGCAAAACTTTAACCTTTATCCGAAAATCCGTACCTTGCGACCGCAAAATCTACGAAAAATGGCATTTGATTTAGAAATGATTAAAGCGGTTTATTCCGGAATGGCGGGAAGAATCAGCACGGCACGGAGAGTTGTCGGACGTCCACTAACTTTAACAGAGAAGATCCTTTATTCTCACCTTACAGAAGGTGAAGTAAGGCAAGCTTATGAGCGAGGGCGTTCGTATGTGGAATTTAATCCTGACCGTGTTGCCATGCAAGATGCAACTGCTCAGATGGCGCTTCTGCAGTTTATGCAAGCAGGCCGGCCGTCAGTAGCTGTCCCGTCGACTGTGCATTGTGATCACCTGATCCAGGCAAAGACCGGAGCTGTTGAAGATTTAAATACAGCCTTAGATAAAAACAAAGAAGTATACGATTTCCTTGCATCCGTTTCGAATAAATATGGAATTGGTTTCTGGAAGCCAGGAGCAGGAATTATTCACCAGGTGATAATTGAGAATTACGCATTCCCCGGTGGAATGATGATCGGTACTGATTCACATACTGTAAATGCCGGCGGATTAGGAATGATTGCAATTGGAGTTGGTGGTGCTGATGCATGTGATGTAATGGCAGGATTGCCATGGGAATTAAAATTTCCTAAACTGATCGGTGTGAAACTGACAGGAAAGATGAATGGCTGGACTTCTGCGAAAGACATCATTCTGAAAGTTGCAGGCATTCTTACTGTTAAAGGTGGTACAGATAAAATTTTAGAATACTTCGGTCCGGGAGCAGAGAGTTTAAGTTGTACAGGAAAAGGCACAATCTGTAATATGGGTGCTGAGATCGGTGCTACGACTTCTGTATTCTGCTATGATAAAAAAATGGCTGAGTATCTACAGGGAACTGAAAGAGCTGACATCGCTGCTGCTGCTGATAAAGTTTCAGAACATTTGCGTGGAGATAAAGAAGTTTATGACAGTCCTGAGAAATATTTTGATGAAGTGATCGAGATCAATCTATCCGAACTTGAACCGCATGTAAACGGGCCATTCACTCCGGATCTTGCATGGCCGATCTCAAAATTCGCTGCTGCTGTTAAAGAAAATAACTGGCCATCTGAATTAGAAGTAGGTTTGATAGGCTCTTGTACAAATTCATCATACGAAGATATTTCGCGTGCTGCTTCCTTAGCACAACAAGCTGTCGATGCAAACTTAAAAACGAAATCAGAATTTACGATCACACCGGGATCAGAACTTGTCCGCTACACTGTAGAACGCGATGGTTTTCTGGGAACGTTTGAAAAAATGGGTGGTGTTGTTTTAGCAAATGCATGTGGACCATGTATCGGGCAATGGGCACGTCATACGAATGATCCGAATAAAAAGAATTCGATCATAACTTCTTTCAACAGAAATTTTGCCAAGCGTAATGACGGCAATCCGAATACACATGCATTCGTAGCTTCGCCGGAGATCGTAACTGCAATGGCAATTGCCGGCGACCTTTGTTTCAATCCGTTAACAGATACACTTACTACTCCAACCGGAGAAAAATTTAAATTCAAAGAACCTCAGGGCGACGAACTACCTTCAAAAGGTTTTGCTGTCGAAGATGCGGGTTATCAAAAACCTGCTGCCGATGGCAGTAATGTAAAAGTGATCGTCTCCCCTACTTCGGAACGTTTGCAATTGCTGGATCCTTTTTCTGCATGGGAAGGAACAGATCTTACAGGACTGAAATTACTTATTAAAGTAAAAGGAAAATGTACCACTGATCACATCTCTATGGCTGGTCCATGGTTAAAATTCCGTGGTCATCTTGATAACATTTCAAACAATATGCTTATTGGTGCTATCAATTCTTTCAACGACAAATCTGATTCCGTTAAAAATCAGCTTACCGGTGATTACAATGGCGTACCACAAGTACAAAGAGCTTATAAAGCTGCAAAAGTCGGCTCTATCGTAGTCGGAGATGAAAATTACGGTGAAGGATCATCACGTGAACATGCTGCAATGGAACCACGTCATCTTGGAGTCCGAGCTATTCTTGTAAAATCATTTGCAAGGATCCATGAAACTAATCTGAAAAAACAAGGAATGCTTGCATTGACCTTTGCTGACAAATCGGATTACGACAAGATCAAGGAAGATGACACTTTTGACATCAAAGGTTTAACATCATTCGCACCCGGCAAACAACTCACTATCGTTCTGAATCACTGTGATGGAACAAGTGAGGAATTCAAAGTGAATCAATCTTATAATGAAAATCAGATCGAATGGTTCAAGGCCGGCGGGGCATTGAATATTATTCGCTCTCAGATAGCATAATTTTAAAGACCGGTAATTACAACACCGGTCTTTTTTTTAAATACCAACTCAGAATTTACTTTCATGGAGAAAGCAGTTTTAATTGAAGCAATAAAGGAAAATGCAAAATACTTTCTGGAAGAAGCAGGAGAATTTTTTCCATTTGCTGTATGTGTAAATGACGAAGACCAGTTTGTTCCGATCTATCTCGACGATGAAGAAGAATTTGAAGACGATGAAAGTATGATCGAGGAACTGAAATTCTGCGTTTCAAAAGCGATCGAAGAGGAATCATTTACTATTGGAGCAATTGCATTCGATACAATAGTTACTCTAAGTGATACGGAACAAAATGCAATCAGAGTTCTATTCTTAAAGGAAAACAATGAAATAACTGCTGCTGATTTTATATACTCAATTAAAAACAAGAAATTGAATTTTTCGTAGTGTTTTTCGCAGTAATCCGGCTTTAATTTCTCTTCTAATATTCGGAAAAATAATATAACTTCGCCTAAACCCCTCCGATTTGAAATGACTTTTTCTTCCGGTAAACATATTGTTATTATAGGCGGCGGCTTTTGCGGTATTATGACCGCTGTAAATCTTTTGATAAAAGCAGAAAGTCCTTTAAACATAACTTTGTTTAACTATGAATATCCTGAAGGACGAGGAATCGCCTATAAAACTTACACAGATAATCATGTACTGAATGTTCCCTGTCAGAACATGAGTGCTTTCTCTGATCAACCGGATCATTTTCTGAATTGGTGTAAATTGAATTCAGGAAATGCAGTTGATATAGAAGAATTGCCGGGCAAATTTCTTCCGAGAAATTTATATGGAAATTATCTTGACTCCGTTTTTCAGGAATCTCTGAAAAACAAATCTGATCATGTCAATTTCCGGATGATAAAAGAAGAAGTAACTGATATTGATAAAATCGGAGAATCGTATTTTATAACGAGCAGTTCCGGATTAAAGATCGAGTCTGACAAGATCGTTCTGGCAACCGGAAATCATGCGCCATCGCATCCACCCCTAGCCGGAACAGAATTCCATTCCAACAAAAGATATTTTGCAAATCCGTGGAAGGAGGACTCTATCAGCAATATCGATTCTACAGAACCAATTCTAATCGTTGGGACAGGATTAACAATGGTCGATGTTGTATTAGGATTGGAAGAAAAACAATTTAGTGGAAAAATTGTAGCGCTTTCACCCAACGGTTTCAATATACTTGCTCACAAGAAGCATCATCCGCAAAGATATATACTCGATGAGCTAGCGCCTCCATTTGATTTGAACAAACTTTTCAAATTATTTTACAAGCATGTACGTGAAGCGCATCTGCGGGGCGAATCCGGAGAGACCGTTGTAGATGCTGTACGTTCTCAGACCCAAGTGATCTGGCAACAACTTTCTCTCGACGACAAGAAACGATTCATGGCGCATCTTAGACACCTTTGGGGTGTTGCCAGGCACAGACTTCCGGGAGAAATACATGCAAAGATACAGTCAATGATTTCGAACAAAACTTTACAGGTAATGGCGGGAAGGATTTCAGGGATCGATGAATCAAGCGAATGTCTGGAAGTAAAAATTGCTTTAAGAGGAAGTGAGAATTCGGAAACTATTAAAGTGCAAAGAATAATTAATTGTACAGGGCCTTTGACCGATATAACAAAATTTCAAAGCAAACTTTATTCAAACTTACTTCGAAAAAAAATTATTCGACCAGACGATATGAAACTTGGAGTCGATGCAACAGCAGAAGGCCGGATCATTGATGAAAAAGGAAATGAAAGCAATTCTATATTTACGCTTGGTTCACTTCTGAAGGGCAAACTTTGGGAAAGCACTGCTGTTCCTGAGTTAAGAAAACAGGCAGAAATACTTGCTAAACTTTTGCTTACCAAATAAAGTTTTGATTCGTTCGTTTTTATAAATCCGAAATCGGTTTCCTTTCGTTTATTATAAAAAATAAATTACATGAAAAATTCAATTCTGATATTATTGTGTTTATGCGCACAACTATTTTCACTTGAGGCACAAGACCGAACAATTGAAATCAAAAAAGTTGTTAAGTCAAAAGAAGAATGGAAAAAACAACTTACTGCGGAACAATTTAATGTTACACGGGAAGCAGGAACAGAAAGAGCTTATTCCGGAACTTACTGGGACAATCACAAAACCGGAACTTACTACTGCATCTGTTGCAATCTTCCTCTATTCAGTTCAGCAACTAAATTTGAATCAGGCACAGGATGGCCAAGTTTTTATCAGCCATTGAAAAAAGCGTATGTGATTGAACATGTCGATAATTCACTGGGAATTGCACGTACAGAAGTTGTATGTGCGCAATGCAATGCGCATCTGGGTCATGTATTCAACGACGGACCTGAGCCCACAGGATTAAGATATTGCATGAATTCAGTTGCTTTGAAATTCGTCGCCGGCAAATAATAAATTTAGTGTGAAACAATAAATTTTCTACTTACAGAATTCTCACCGGAAATTAATTGCATCATGTAAATTCCATCGTGCAGACTGGAAATATCAATTTGCGATTCGATTGACCTCACTGTGCTTTTAAAAACGATCTTTCCTGCAATATCATAGATTTTGATCGCTGAATTTTGCAATGAAACGAGATTGAAAAAACGCAGATTTAATTTTTCATTTGCCGGATTTGGCGATAATGTAAACGATGGTTTTATTTTCACCGGTTCAGAAATACCGATTCCTGAATTCGATTGATACCGGACTTCTACACCGCCGGTCGACTGACCAATAAGAAGATCTGTTAATCCATCTCCATTCAGATCTCCACCACTAACTGTAATATTAAATTTTAGTCTGTCACTTTCAGAATTATCAAAAGCAAAACCCTTCAAATGAAAACATCCGCTGATATTTGCATCTATACTATCATAACTATATATCAGACCATTTTCATTTGCAACGAGGAGTCTTTTACTTCCCAGACTATCATAAAAGAACGGAACGGTATATCCATCGACAAATGACGGTCTATGAATTTCGATGCAGCCAAGTGTATCGTTAGTCGGTGCTGCATCAAAAAATGCTGAAGAAGTTGATCCGATATTTTTATACAAATTAATATATCCGTTTTGTTCACCAATGATCAGATCATTTAATCCATCGTTATTGAGATCATAGATCTGAGGAGTAGAATATTTTCCTACATCAATAGACATATAGTAAAAAGCTACGAAAGAAAAATCAGATACATTTCCGGCTCCACCGTTATTAATGAAATACGCTAATCTTCCATCTTCGTTTCCAACGATCATATCCTTATCGCCATCACCATCCAGGTCGCCGAATGCCGGATATACAGGTGAAACAAAATTGTACTGACTGATTGTAGCAACATCAGAGTCGATCAATTCAAAGGCCGGTAACGATGCTGTTCCGGTATTCCTGTAATATCTGATTCCGGTTTTATTAGACAGGGTAGCATTTACAAATTCATCAAATCCCAACATCAGATCAAGCAGTCCATCATTATCATAATCATATAAAACGGGAGCAGCATTTTCACCAGCCTCTATCATACCCTTCTGCAAAAACGATTTTGTAGTAAATTCAAAAACAGGATGCGCAGTAGTCCCATCGTTACGGTAGAACCACATCCCTTCATGATTCTCATTGAAATTCGGAACAACTAGTAAGTCTTTGATACCATCATTGTCAATATCCATATAGGAATGATAATGAAATCCATCAAAGATAGCAGACACATCATACGAAGGAAAGATCGTGTCTTGCGAACCCATATCTGCTGTAACATTAGAACCATCATTGATCACAAGCAAAGAATTATAAGATGCAACATCACCAATGAGAATATCCTTATCATTATCGCCATCGATATCTATCAGTAACATTGCAGAGACAGTATCATCCTGAGGAGCAGCTTCGCTTTGTTCGTATACAGGTTTCTCAAATTTATGAGAGGTGGTATCAACTCTTCCTTCACGGCAAGGACAATGAAAACAACCAACCTGATTTGCTCCGCCTACAAGAAGAGCGAAACTCCCCCAACATCCGGTAGCATATTCAAAGTCGAGAGAATCACAATTTCCATAACGTTCCATTGAATAATTCTTATGGAAGATAAAACGTGCATCTGCTATTGAGTTGTAACCGATAATATCCATATCGCCATCGCCATCAATATCACTTAAACCCGGCTGAGACACACCGCTGGCAAAAATATTCTGACGTAAGGTCTGATATTTTTCATCGAGGTAATCATCAACCAATGTCCATTGCAAGCCGGTTGCAATTGTAAAATCATTTCGATAAACAGCCATTGCAGAGAGTGCGACCGGCGAAAGTGTAAAAAGATCTTCTCTGCCATCGCAATTGTAGTCGTACATCAAAACCCATTGTCTGATCTCCGGAAATTTGTTATTGTACTCGGGAGCATAATCCCAGGCCAGATTGTAATTAGTATTTCCATTATTCAAAAAAACTGTATTTCTCGAATTGAACTTATCGTAAATAAAAATATCCTTTTTCCCATCTCCATTCACATCAACTTCATTGACAGCGGGAAAATTGATGCCACCTGACCATGGATTCTGCAACTGAGTACCATTTTCTACGACATTTATAGTATCAACCCGATTGAAGAATTGACTTTTCACCTGCATTGCACTGGTCAGGATCAAGAGGACTATTAAAAATTTTCTCATATTCCAAAGATAGTCAATCATCCATTTCCGAATGGAAAATATTTTCATAAATTGCGGTTCGTTATTCGTTATTCGTTAAAAAGATGCCCTCATTCGACATAGTAAGTAAAATAGACATCCAGAAATTCGACAATGCCATTAATGTGGCGGTGAAGGAGATCAGTACGCGGTACGATTTCAATCAATCAAAGACGAAGGTTGAATTTGACAAAAAAACTTTGATGGTTCATGTACTGACAGAAAACGATATGCGCATGAAAGCTGTGGAAGGTATAATTATTGGTCGTGTAATAAAACAAGGAATAGCTGCGCAGGTATTGGATTTCGGGAAAGAACTTTACGCTTCAGGCAATATGGTGAAGAAGGATATTAATCTGAAGCAGGGAATAGATAAAGAAACAGCAAAGAAAGTCGTTAAGATAATCAAGGAAACCGAAAAAAAAGTGCAGGCATCTATAATGGACGAACAAGTTCGCGTTACCGGAAAGAAAATTGATGATCTTCAGGAATTAATTTCCATACTTGAAAAATCCGATGTAGGAATGCCATTACAATTTGAAAATTTTCGCAGTTGAAAATTGCAACTGAAGAAACAAAAAAACGCAAGCCCACATTAATGTGAAAACAATTTTAAAATATTTCTCTCTACTTATTTTTTTCACCATTGTTTCCAAAAGTGTATTGGCACAGGATAAGATCGTTAAAGTAAACAACGACACACTTCGTGTAAAGATCATGCAGATAACTCTTGATAAAATAAAATTCCGCTACCATGGAATGAAGTCAGGACAGGTTATGGAAATTCCAAAAAATCAGGTAAAGCAGATCATTTATGAAAACGGATCTTCACTGACAATCGTCTATAATCTCTTTGATGTTTCAAAAGATCTAATGATCAAAGACAGATTCCGCGCAGTTAAAATTGACATTTGTGCCCCGCTCTTAAATCACATTACTGTTGCATACGAACATAAATTGCGACTCGGCATGAATTTCGAGGTTAAAGGTGGGTACATTGGTTGGCGGGTCAACAAGACTCTTGACAAAACAGAAGGATTTATAGGTAAAGTAAGTCTTCGTTTTTTGAAAAACACAAATACCATTCGGAAAGGATTGAAGTACATCCACCCAATGAAAGGAAGCTACATAAAACCCGAAATCGCTTTTTCGCGATATACATCAATTGAAGAAGGTCACAAAATCAATTTTTCAAATATCTATGCCAGCATTAATTTCGGACGACAGTACATTCTTGGCAATGTAATCTGTCTTGATTTCTTTGGCGGTGCCGGTGTAGGATATCAATTGAATTCACGCGGAGCAAATTCTTCAAATCAAGCTAAAGGCGACGATTTCAGTTATTGTTATTCGCATTTATATTTTGGGAAAAAGCTGCCGATTATTTTGACTGGTGGGTTGATGATGGGCTATGTATTCTAGACTAAAAGAAATGCACTGACCTAACCGCATTATAGCCTTACTCTTAAACTTAACGTTGGGGTGTAGTCTGCAGACTACACCCCAACGTTAAGTTTAAGAGTAAGAGTAAGGTTATTGTATGAAAAACTACGACCTCCTAATCACCGCCCCGGCTTCACTCTCAAACG
>ERZ795044.5053-NODE-5053-length-10716-cov-4.600225_pt1 | contig 10716 bp, 8 predicted proteins | sample MGYA00375128_ERZ795044 | MGnify/ENA primary metagenome ERZ795044 (study PRJEB30173, sample SAMN05720213) | anaerobic digester metagenome | isolation source: active sludge of municipal wastewater-treating anaerobic digesters | place: USA | collected 2014-12-22 ... | reverse complement strand
ACCTGGGATGCAAGGCTCGTCGAGCGTGCGCCCCGCCGGACTTTTGTCCGCGCGGCGCCCATGTCTCATACGAGAAATCACAGGGTCACTCGTGCCTCTATGGAGGAGCGAATGGGGCTTTCAACCTAGCCGAAGCTCGCCGGCTATAATAGCGAGCCGCCCGGTTGCGAAAGCAACCGGGTATTTCATTTTTATGGACACCGCGCAGGTGTTTTTTATTTTCGTATGCAATGTAACAATAATCCTTTGTAGCTCTGCTCGCCGGCAGGTAGGCTTGGTGAAACAGGATGAAATCAAGTAGTTGACAATAAATTTTAATATGGTATAATTCTAAAACTCCGAGATTCGGAGAGCACCTACAAAACGAACAGAAGAAAGGTACGCGCATGGTAATGACGAAGAAGAGAACTTCGGCCAGCTAAGAGGGCCCAAATACTCTTAGCCAAGTCAGGTAGGGAGGCTAACGCCTTCACGATGACTTGAACCCATGCATGGTCGGCCGAAAACGATTTTCGATAATCGATTCTCGCCCGGCCAACGCACTCGCCATCCAAAGGAAGGAACGCAGTGTGAAACGAAGTACCAAGGCCAGCTAGGGGGGCCGAATACCTCTGGCACGACGCGTCGACGGACAAGCGTCCGTAGGTCGGGGCACCATAAGAATGGAGACTCGCAAAAACGGGAATCAAATCTGGGTGGTCCGGCATCAGTAACTCGACGGTTGCTGGTGATGTTCGTCGGTGTGGTATCTGAAGCCCGCTTCTCGCGGAACCTGATGAAGGGAATGTGAATGACCGGCTTTCGGATTCGCCGCTGGTAGCGACGGCGTAAAACATTCGGTACGTTACTCGAGCTCGACACGATGAAGACGACGCCCACTCCGATGAAAGGATGAAGGCCAACGCTTCACATCTCGCCTCTGGTAGCGAAGGCGTCAGTGGGCTAGCGCCCACTCGGTACAACAAACGTGGGGCCCTCCCCGCCATCGGCGGGGGACTGAGCGAAGCCCCTTAGGCCAGTCCAAAGCTGGTCTTGCGCGAACGGAAAGGAGTTTATAAGTCGATAAGATTCCCTGTGCGTCTCTGGTAGCACCCAAGAGGGGTCCAGCCACTTTGAGGAATCAGCCGACGGATTACTCCGCGATCCTGAAGGATCAAAAGTTCGCAACTCTCTCCATTGAGTATAAATTGGACGTAAGCCCCACGATACGGGGCACAACTTTTATTTACCCCCACACCTAATGGAGCGTTGCCTCTGGCAAATGAATTCCATCGCTCGATTAGGTGTGTGGGTTTAGACGCCGCATCGGTGTTTTTTTTGTTTGCCAGCAATAATATACCAATATACGAATGGTACAAATTATACTAATTATACTAATCATACAAATAAGTCTAAATTCATTCGTATAATACGTATACATTTGTATATTGGTATCATATGTTTGTATTTGTTATAATTTTTCTATGGAAGTAATTCCAGCAATCAATTGTCATTTAAATGAGACTGAGTGCGTGCAAGAGAAAGTTAAAACCGCCGAAATGTTAGACGGCTGGGTGCATTTGGATATTGCCGATGGAAGATTTACTTTTAATAAAACTTGGAATTCTCCGGAAGACTGGAGAAGAATTGGTGGCGGTTTGAATTTGGAAGTTCATTTAATGGTGGAAAACCCACTTGAAGTTTCACGAGAGTGGCTACTTGCAGGAGCGAAAAGGGTAATAGTCCATCTGGAAGTTCTAAATTTAGATTTAGCCGATAGAATAATTGCTTTAGTTAAGCAATATAAGGCTGAGCCAGTCTTGGCATTTAATCCGGAAACCAGAATCGATTCTAATCCAGAAATTGAATCTAGATTTCTTTCGTTTTTAATTCTTTGCGTTCATCCTGGACTTGCCGGTCAAAACTTCTTGCCGTTAAACATCGAAAAAATTTCTGCGCTCAAAAAAATGTATCCGCAGGCAACCATTGAAGTTGATGGAGGAGTAAATAAAGAAACCGGAAGGCTAGCGAAAGAAGCCGGCGCGAATATTTTAATCGCGGCTTCATATATTTTTGAAAGCAAAAATCCACAAGGGGCATATCAGGAGCTAGTATCACTTTAGGTGCCAGAGCATTCCTGACTTGTCATATTCGACAGAATATTTTTATGTTATTTTGCGGTATAATAATCAAAAATCCCTTGTCCAGGGTAAAAATAAAAAAGCAGATGTCGTTTACAAAAAAAGTTTTAGGTTTATTCTTCGTCGGAATGCTTCTCGTCGGTGGCGTTGCTAAAGCTCAAACTAAAGCCGATTTACAAGCACAGATTGCCGCACTTATGGCGCAGATAAAGGCATTGCAGTCGCAGATGGCGACTATTCCCGATTCGTCCGGGGCTTGGTGCCACACTTTTAACAAAAATTTAAGGATTGGCGATAATAGCGCAGAGGTTGCATATCTTCGGATGGCTTTATTAAAAGATGGCTTTCTGGAAGATGAGGCTTCTAATGTTCGGGCAGGCAATCCAAGCACCGAAAATAACTTTAGTGAATCAACTTCAGCAGCCGTTACTGGATTCCAACAAAAATATGCCAGCGAGATTTTGACTCCTGTCGGACTTAAATATGGCACCGGCTTTGTTGGTGTCGGAACAAGAGCAAAGCTCAATAAGCTCTACGGTTGCGGAAATTTGATGGCGCCGATTGCCTGCACAATGGATGTAAGGCAGTGCCCGGATGGAACCTACGTTAGTCGTGTCGCACCAAAATGCGAATTCGCAAGTTGTCCCGTATATAAATCCTTAACTGTTGTTTCTCCAAATGGAGGAGAGGCTTTTTTGAAAGGATCCAAGCAAACTATCTCTTGGAAAGATGGAGGTGATGCTATTTTATGCCCAGCCGGATCAGACTGCACTAAGCCGATCCTAAGAGCATATGATATAAAGTTGGGCAGCTACGATTCTAATTGCACCGGCAATATTTGTCAGATGTCATTAATCCGCCAGCCATATATAATTGCGAAAAATGTTTCTGGAAATTTTTATAATTGGGAGACAGGAAGGATCTTGGACAGCAATCAGTATGTATCGGACGGGGCATATGTAATTCAAGTTTGCTTTGCAGGGTCAGATTCCTGCGACTCAAGTGATTCGTATTTTAAAATCACTTCGGCTTCAAGCATTGGCTCGCCAATAATTTCCGGAGTTTCCGGACCGACAACTTTAGCGGTTGGCCAGCAGGGAACTTGGACGGTTAAAGCCTCGGATCCGAGCAGTGGAAGTTTGTTTTATTCTGTTGTGTGGGGGGATGAGGCGGAGAAATATTGCGCTCCCGGAGAGTCTTGCACAACCAGCGAGCAGGTTCAAGCTCAGCAGACAGCAACTTTTACACATACCTATAGCAATGCCGGCTATTACTCTCCAAAATTTACTGTTACGAATATAAACGGCGGGAGTGCGGCGACAACTATAAGTGTTAACGTTGGGGCAGTATCTGTGCCCATATTCCAAGACACAATCACTGTGACATATCCACAGGACAGGACGGAATTAGCAAGGGGAGCTACGGCGAATCTTTCCTGGATTCAAAGCACTTTTGAGAAAAGCGTTGACTTAAAGCTCGTCCCAGCGAGCGGCATAACCAGTGCAGCTTCATATAATATTGCTTCTAGGATATTTCCGAAATCAAATAAAGAGCAAACATACTCCTGGATTATTGGTAGTGCTAATCCAGAGGCGTCTAGGGAAACTTTAATACCGGACGGGGAATATCATTTTAGGGCATGCTATTCCGGCACGGATGTTTGCGGAACGAGTAAACACACCCTCAGGATATCAACTTATAAATTAATGCTTAATAATTCATCGGTTACTCCTCTAGATAGACAGCAGATGGGTTCGGCGCTGGAAACAATGAAGGGAACACTTCTGAATATGCTAAAAAATTTCTAATAAAAGAAATTAAAAAACAGCCATGTGCAAAAATCGGCTGTTTTTTTGTATCGTGAATCTATTAATATGCTATAATTCAAACAGATGGATTCTTTACACGATCACAAAATTAAATTTTTAGAAGAAAAGGCAAATAAAATCCGTGAGGATATTATTAAAATGTTGGTTTCTGCGGGCTCCGGTCACAGCGCTGGTCCGCTTGGCATGACCGACGTTTTTACGGCTTTGTATTTTCACGCTTTAAATCACGACCCCAAAAAACCAAATTGGCCGGAACGTGACAGAGTTGTGCTTTCGAATGGTCATATTGCTCCGGTTTTGTATGCGACTCTCGCAAATGCCGGCTACTTTCCAGTCTCCGAACTTAAAACTTTGCGCAAATTAAATTCTAGACTTCAGGGTCACCCGCACCGTAAATCGTTGCCGGGAGTAGAAACGACCTCTGGTCCTCTCGGTTCGGGACTTTCGCAGGCTATTGGAATGGGCCTCGCCGCAAGATTGAATCACGAGCCGCACCACATTTATTGTTTAATGTCGGACGGAGAGCAGCAGGAGGGTAACGTTTGGGAAGCAGTGATGTTTGCCGGCAAGCACCGTTTGCATAATGTGATTGCCATAATGGACAGAAACAACATTCAAATTGACGGTATGACTGAAGACGTTATGCCTCTCGAACCTTTGGCAAAAAAATACGAATCATTTAACTGGAATGTAATTCAAATAGACGGACACAATTTTGAACAAATTGTTTTTGCGATTGCCGAAGCGCGAGCTGTAGCCGAAAAGCCAACAATGATAATTGCCCACACCATTCCCGGTAAAGGCGTAAGCTTCATGGAGGGGGACTATTTGTGGCACGGAAAGCCACCAAAGCCAGAGGAAGCCAAAAAAGCTTTGCAGGAACTTCGAACCCTTGGCGGAAAAATAAAAAGCGAACACGACTAGGATAGATTCTAGCGAATAGCCCATAGTAACTAGTAAATATAAAAATGCTAAAGAAAGAAACAAAATTAAACAGCGAGCTATTTAATGAAGACGTTATGCAGAAGCCAACCCGCGATGGTTATGGCGACGGTTTGGTTTTAGCCGGAGAAGAGAACGAAAACGTTGTGGTTTTGACCGCCGACCTCTCGGACTCTACTCGCACTGAGGATTTTCGAAAAAAGTTTCCAAAAAGATTTTTTGAAGTAGGTGTCGCCGAGCAAAACATGGCAACCATAGCCTCGGGTTTGGGTGTATCCGGCAAAATTCCATTTATTTCTTCATATGCAACTTTCTCACCGGGCAGAAACTGGGAACAAATTCGAACCACCATTTCGTACAATGATTCCAACGTAAAAATTGCCGGTCATCACACGGGCATTTCGGTTGGTCCGGATGGGGCCACTCATCAGGCAGTGGAGGATATTGCCACTATGAGAGTTATGGCGAATATGAAAGTGATTGTGCCGTGCGACTCAATTGAAGCCAGGAAGGCAACTTTAGCCGCAGCCAAAATTTGGGGCCCGATTTATTTGCGTTTTGCTCGCGAAAAAACTCCAATAATGACAACGGAAGATACGCCGTTTGTGCCGGGCAAAGCAGAAATTTTTTGGGAATCCAAAAAGCCAGAAGTTTTAATAGTTGGCGCTGGTCCGATACTTCACAACGCCATGCTTGCCGCAAAGATTTTGGAAAAGGAAAAGATTGGAACCGTTGTTGTTAACTCTCACACCATAAAACCGTTGGATAAGAAAATTGCTCAGCTTGCGGATAAAATCGGAGCAGTGGTAACCGTTGAGGAGCATCAAGTTTTAGGCGGACTAGGGGGAGCTGTTGCCGAACTTCTCGCCAAAACCAACCCTGTTCCTATGGAATTCATTGGGATGCAGGATGTATTTGGCGAATCCGGCGAACCGAAAGAGTTAATCAAGAAGTATAAACTGACTCCGGAAGATATTGCCGCTGCAGCGAAGCGCGTTTTGAAGCGAAAATAAAAATGACAACCGATATTAAAGAATATATTTCACGCTCCAGAGAAAGCGGTGTTTCCGACAACGTTATTAAAACTGCGCTAATAAATATGGGTCACAGTCGCGCAGAGATAGAGCAGGCGTATGTTTCTGTAGTCGGCGTTCAAGCTAAAGAATCCGAGTCATATTTTACACCTAATACAAACATCCAATTTGGGAATCAGCCGGCGGTTCAAACCGCGGAACAGACTGCAGAACAAGAACTGCTGGTTGAGCAAGGAAAGAAAAAAACCAAAAAAATATTAGCAATTATTGTTTTAATAGTTGCTGTTTTTGGTCTAGCTGGTTCCGGATTTGCATATTATAGCTACGTTCAAAATAACCCCAAGAATGTGATTGCTAAATTTAATCTCGCTTGGCCACGGATGGAATCGTTCAGGAGTAGACTGGTCGCCACTTATTTGTTGACGCCAGACGCTCAATCGAATAAGCAGGTAGAAGTCAGGCTCGAATCTGTTGGTGCCTTCGACTTTTCGACTTCCACCGGAACGCGGCTCGTTAATGATTTAAAGATAACCTCTGATTTTTTTGGTAATTTGAATTCAATCGGACTTAAAGCAACATATCTTAAGGATTACTTTTATTTGCAATCTTGGGATTTTGGCAAATTTCCATTTGCCGACCTTTCTAGCCTAGACGGTGTTTGGATAAGAGCGAATACTGAATCTGTGGATGCTTCCGGTAATTCTTTTGGTTTAAAAATAAATAGCGAAAGAATCGAGGGTGCGGGGGATAGGTTTAGGCAGGCAATGAAAAATCCACCGGTCGTTTTTATTAAAGAACTTCCAGGAGAAGTAATTGGTGGAATTAACACTTATCATTACTTATTTAACCTCGACATGGTGGGGCTCGAAAGCTTTTTAGCCGAGACAGGAAATTTAACTGTTGAAGAATTGGCCGAAGTTAAAGAGGTGCGAGATAGGCGTTATGAAAATATCGCAACCAGTACGCTTGACCTCTGGATATATAAAGGGAGCTATATGCCGGCAAAAATTTTAATTACGCTTGAGGGCGGGGGAATAGGCGGTTCTGGTGATTCACTTAAAATTGAAAATATTTTTAGTGACATAAACGTTCCACTTACAATTTCCGAGCCAAATAATTATAAAGATCTACAAGTGGTTTTTGAGGATGTAGTGAAAAAAGCTTCCGAAAGCAATTTAAATTCCAGCACCACAGAGACATTGTCTAGCTCTACGGCCACTTCTACAAGCAGCGGATCAGTGGCGCCAAATAAAAAATGATAAAGAAGTTATCAACCACTCAAAAAATTTTTCTCGGAATATTTTTGGTAACTATTTTTGCATATTGTTTTAATGCGTTCAAAGAGCCGGATGCGTTTTATCATTTGAAAGCAGGTCAGGTAATTCTTGAGAGCGCCAGCATCCCGAAGATTGATCCGTTTTCATTTGTCTCGAATGGCGCAGAGTGGATACCTCACGAGTGGCTTAGCGAGATCTTGCTATTTCTCTCTTATAAAATTGGTGGTTATTGGGGGGTGATTGCTTTTGTCGCCCTGCTTGGGACTTTGGCGAGCTTTATATTGTTTACAGTTTCTCTAAAGCGCGGAGTTAATTTTTACCTTTCCTTGATCGGCATACTGGCGTTAAACGCTCTAACCTTCGAGCTCTGGATAGGGCGCCCACAAGTATTCTCTTATTTATTTGTGCCGCTTCTGATATATCTACTCGAACGCTTTAAAGAAACCGGAAAGAATATAAATTTAATTTTCTCCGGTTTTATAATTTTGGTTTGGGCAAACATGCATGCAGGGTTTATTTTAGGAATTGCCATAGTCTTTGCCTATTTGCTTGGGTGGGTGGTTAACCATCGACTAAAACTTGCCTCCGCGCCGGATTTGGTTAAGTTAAAAAAACTAGCATGGCTTTTTATTATTTTGCCGTTCATCTCCCTTTTAAATCCAAGTGGCTACAAAATATTTACCTACAGTTCGGTAATTATGCCGGCGGTTGAAAAGCTAAGAGTGTCCGAGTGGTATCCAATTACCGATTTTCTATATATGGACGAAACCAAAATATATCTAATCCAGATAATCGTTTTTGGTCTCGTTGGAATATTTTGGTTTTTGCAAAAAAGGGAGCGGCGGGACTTTGCATCCATCTTTTTATTTTTAGGAATCAGCTATCTGCCATTTATTTCTATCCGTCATGTGGGATTTTGGCCGGTTGCGCTACTCCCATTCATTTTAGAGGGAATTCAAGGATTTATTTTCAAAAAAGTGGAAGATCGTTTTATTGTTAAAGACATAAGCATTTTGGCTTGGATAATTATTTTGCTATTTTTCATTCCAAAACTATTTTTCTTTCCGCGGCAATATTATAATCCAAAAACTGTGCCGAACGGTGCTGCAGAATTTATTAAAACTGAAGGACTTAAAGGGCCGATTTTTAATGTTTATAACGATGGAGGGTTTATGATTTGGAATTTATACCCAGAGAAGATTTTTATCGATGGCAGGTCAGAGGTTTACAGCTTGGATAAGATTGATGACTATCTGGCTATAACCGGAGGGGCTCCGCATTGGCAGAAATTAGTTGATGAAAAATATAAACTGGAATATTTTCTCATTGCTTATCGAATGAATCCAGAAGGTCTAATGCCTATGATTGCCAATTTAGAAAAGAATGACTGGAAGTTGGTTTATTGGGATGACCTTTCGGTGATTTATGTGAGGGATAATGAGCAAAACGAAGAAATAATCAAAAAATATGCTCTAGAATTTGTTGGTCCATTTAGAAATGCCGCCAAGCTCTCGGATGAAGATAAAAAACGGGCTTTTGCTGAATTAGGCAGAGTTCTTGAGCGGGTAGATAATTCTGAAATTATTCAGGAGTACACTAGGATTTTGATGTCCAAAAACTAACTTTCTGCTATAATTGGGGCATGTTGGATTTTTTATCTATTGGGACGGGGACGAGAGACGTATTTATTAAAAGCCAGCTTTTTAAAGTTGTCAGAGATCCAGAGCATTTAGAAAAATTAGGATTCACTACTGGTGAGGCACAGTGTTTTGCTTTCGGTGGGAAATTGGATATTGGTGAGCCTAAATTTTGCATTGGCGGGGGAGCGGCAAATGCCGCAGTCACCTTCGCAAGGCAGGGATGGCAAACTGGAGCACTGCTGCGCCTAGGAGAAGACGAAAACGGAGAGGCAATTTTGAAGACATTAAAAAAAGAAAAAATCAAAACTGTTCCAATATTTTCCAAAGATAAAGGCACTGCATTTTCAGTTGTGATGGTTTCGCCAAGCGGGGAAAGAACAATATTGACTTACCGCGGGGCGGGAGAGGAATGGCCAAAAAGCGAAATACCATTCAAAAAAATTTCTGCGCGCTGGGCGTATATCGTCCCAAGTAAAATATCTTTTTCGACAATCTCGTTAATTGTTGCTCACTTAAAAAGCCAAGGCGCAAAGATAGCTATGAATCCCTCAAGATTTTATATCGAGATGGGCCCCAAGCAGCTTAAGCCAATACTTAGCAGGCTTGATGCAGTTATTTTAAACAGAGAAGAAGCCTCGCTTCTAACTAATGTCCCATATGAACAAGAAGAAAAAATTTTTAGACGTTTGGATGAGCTAGTAGATGGTATCGCAATTATGACCGACGGCCCAAAAGGAGTTTCCGTTTCGGATGGTGAGGTTATTTATCGAGCAGGTATTTTTAAAGAGAAGAAAATAGTGGATCGTACCGGAGCAGGAGACGCATTCGGCAGCGCATTCATTTCCGCTCTGGCTGAATATGAAAAGAAGAACAGACTTCCGAATAAAACTTTTCCACCTCAAGCAATTGAATATGCCATCCGCCTAGCTTCGGCAAATGCGACTTCGGTGGTTGAATACGTGGGCGCGCAAGAGGGAATACTTACTAAAAAAGAATTTGAAAAAAACCGTCGTTGGAAGAAAATCAACATAGAATCAAAAAAAATATAAATGGATCAATATACCGAAAAAATAGCGAGACTTTTGAGAACAGACAAGCACACTCTTGAAAAAACCGCGCAATACATGGCCGGTCTTACCGGAAAAACTAATGTGTATGAAGCGGTTATTAATAAGAATTCAGATTTAATTAATGAAAGATTGTTATCTTTGGGGGTTAGTAGAGATGCTTCCTCCAACGAGGTATACGACGCGCTAATCTCTAAAATTGAATCAGACGATTTCAAAATTTATAAGAGTTTAGGTACTCCGAATTGCGCCAGCCAAGAAGGTTGCCATAGCATTGCGGCAATCGCCAAAAAAGCTGTTAATCCACCCATTGGATTCTTCCTTAAACTAGAGAAGGCGCGCGAACTAGTGGTTAACATTCCTCCGCAAAATATAATGAAGTTCCTCGGCTATACATCCGCCACAGAAATGGTAGAGAAGGAGGACATTCTGGAGATTTTTAGTGCCCTACGTTTCGTCGAAGGCTCGGAATGGCTGAACGCGGTATTCTTTAAGCAATACGAAAATTTAAAACCGGAAGATTTTGAAGAGAGGGAGATTCAAATAATTGCTTTGAGCGAAAAATGGGATGAAGTTGCTAAAAAATTTGTTGAGAAAAAGCGACACAATGTTAGTCATCTAAAAGAACTGGGAGTAATCTTTTTGATCCCGGCCCTGCTTGGAGTGTCTGGAGAAATTTTAAGAATGTTTGTGATGATAATGCACTATCTTTACGAGATACCTTTCTATTCTTCAATTATAAAAAGTATAACTGGGTATGAGGAGCGTTTTAGCAGTAGTCTTATTTCGTTGCTTCGTGGCGACGTG
>ERZ795044.5050-NODE-5050-length-10719-cov-6.665885_pt1 | contig 10719 bp, 9 predicted proteins | sample MGYA00375128_ERZ795044 | MGnify/ENA primary metagenome ERZ795044 (study PRJEB30173, sample SAMN05720213) | anaerobic digester metagenome | isolation source: active sludge of municipal wastewater-treating anaerobic digesters | place: USA | collected 2014-12-22 ... | reverse complement strand
GTTCGCCATCATTGATAATAAATTCTTCATTCGACAAATTTACAAGGATCACTTTTATTTCTCCTCTGTAATCGGCATCAATTGTTCCGGGTGAATTCAAAACAGTAATCCCTTTTTTTGCTGCCAATCCCGAGCGAGGTCGGACCTGTGCTTCTACGCCGGCAGGCAATTCAATGAACAATCCCGTTGGAACGATAGCGCGCTCCAAAGGTTTTATGGTAATTGACTCATTTAAATATGCGCGTAAGTCCATTCCCGCCGCATGTACAGTTTCGTATGTGGGCAATGGATGATGGGATTTGTTGATGATATTTACGTTCATGAATGTCAATCTTTTAAGTAGTCAGAAGTCACTTGCCGCTTGTGGGGCGAAGGTAACTATTTTTATTCCTCACTTGAACGTAAGCTAAAACAATGAATATGAGAAGAATCACTAAATTAATGATCACTGAAAACACCTTTCCGGGATGAATTGCACCTCTAAGAAAGTCACCTGCAATCCAAAGAACAATTGAAATTCCAATAAAGTAAAAGAACGAACCGACTTTGTAAGGAACCGGATAGTGCTTTTGTCCAAGGAAATATGAAATGATCATCATTACTGCATAACAAATCAATGTCGTCCATGCTGCACCCATATAACCTAAGACTGGAATGAGTGCGAAATTGAGTGTGAGTGTGACGATGGCGCCGATCAATGACAGAATAGCTCCCCATCGTGTTTTGTTGGTCAGTTTATACCAGATCGATAAGTTATAAAATACTCCAAGACATAAATTAGCCATCAGAAGAATTGGAACAACAGGAAGTCCGGAGCGGAATTTTTCGCCAATAAAAACTTCGATAACATCCATGAAAAGCATGATGCCTAAAAAAATAAAGCCACAGACGATGACAAAATAATTCATGACATCGGCATATGTTTTCTGCGGATTTTCCTTCGTCGAATGGCTAAAGAAAAAAGGTTCAGCGGCGTAGCGGAATGTTTGAATGAAGAGCGTCATTAGAATCGATAGTTTATAACACGCTCCATAAATCCCCAACTGAGCCATCGCTGTACTCTTATCTGCTATAAGTATAGGAATAAGTACTCTGTCGAAAGTTTCATTTATCATTCCGGCCAAACCGGCAATCATCAAAGGAAAAGAATAGATCATCATCTCTTTCCAAAGTTGTTTGTCAAAAGACCAATCCACTCGGAGTATTTCAGAAAGCAATAAGATCAGACAGACAAAAGAAGAGATTGCATTGATGACAAAAACATAGCCGACTCCGAAATCAGGATAATAGATTGATGCTATACATGAAGTTGGATTCGATTTGAGGATCCATGGACAGATGACGAGGAAAAATAAATTTAGTCCAACATTGCTTACGATTCCCACTAAGCGTATAAAGACAAATCGCTTTGCTTTGTTTTGCTGGCGAAGCATGGCAAAAGGAATTGCAGTAATAGCGTCGAAAGCCAAAACGGCCGCAAACATGGAAATGTAAAGTGAACGGCTTTGGCCGGGTTTGGCAATGTCATCAGCGGTGCCAATAATGCCCGAAAGCTGAGGCGCAAATAAAATGATCAGTCCGCCGAAGAACAAAGACGAGAAGATGATAGACATCAACGATGTACTATACACTTTCGGATTTCCTTTTTCCGATTGGAAATAGCGGAAGAAAGAAATATCAAGTCCGTAGGTAAAAAGGACTGTCATCAGTGCGATATACGAGTAGAGCTGGGTGACCACACCATACTCCCCTGCTTCGAAGACGCGGGTATAGATGGGCACAAGCAGATAATTCAGCAATCGGCCGAGGATACTGCTGAGTCCGTAGATGGCGGTTTGACCGGCGAGTTTTTTGTAGATGCTCAATTTTCTTGGCCGTAATTCGAAAATCGTAATTCGAGAATCGAAGCGTTAGGTGTTAGCAAAAGTGGGGAAAGGAAGTAAGTGAACGAATAGGTCAAGAGTTTATTTTTCAAGAGGGGGACGTTGGTAACCGTTGATGCGCAGTGCGGTTTTAAAATTCATTAAAACTAACTAATCGCCAAGAATAAATTACCGCACGATTTCAAAATCAGTGTAGTCGCCAATAGCTGTGTGGCTCATTTCAACATTCTCGACTTTCGATGTAGGTGAACCCTGGTGACACCATTCAATAAAAATCCGTAACCTGTCTTCATCGCCTTGAGCAATTATATCAACAGATCCGCCCGGCAGATTCTTTACTGTACCTTTGAGTTTCAGACTTTGAGCTTTCTCTTTTGTATACTTCCTGAAAAACACTCCCTGAACTTTACCGTGAATAACTAAATGAATTGCTTTCATGAATTATAAAATTGTATTGTACTTTTGCGGTAAGATACAAAACATATGTCAAAGAAAATTACAGGTGAAGAAGTAGCATACGAAGGCAAATTTCTTCAGGTTAAAAAATATAAACTTCAAAGTTCGATTGATTCAACTGAACATGTCTATGAATGTTTGGAAAGAGCAGATTCTGTTTGTGCGGTTGTGTTCAATAAAGAAACCGATAAATATCTTTTCGTAAAACAATTTCGCGTCGGGGCAAAAAAGGAAATGATTGAGCTTGTTGCAGGAATGGTTGAAAAAGAGGATGCATCTTTGGAAGATTGTATCATTCGCGAGATCCAGGAAGAACTTGGCTATTCAGTGAACAAAGACGATGTTCGATTTTTATATAGCTTCTACTCTTCTCCCGGAGCAAGTACTGAAAAGATGCACTTATTCTATGTAGATGTCGACCAAAAAATTTCAGCCGGCGGAGGAATACATGATGAAGATATTGAAATAGTAGAATTCACTGCAGACGAATTGATGAATGTTGATATGTTTGAGGATGTGAAGACGATTTTGGGTGCTGTGTGGGTGAACTCGTAACCCAATAGCGAATAAGGCGTGGCTCAACACACTACACACTCAAACTCAAACTGAATTCAGTGTGGAGTTTCAGTTTGAAGTGTGGAGTGTGACGTTACTACAAAATCCACATTGAAAATCAAACAACAAACTTTTTATCTAAAGTTCGCTTTCCGCTTGGAAAGAAACGCATCAACCCCCTCAGTAAATCCATCCGTCCCAAAACAATTCCCAAACTCTTCTACTTCGAAAGATGAACCATCGACGCCGTCTTGAAAATAAGCATCGACACAATTTATTATTCCGGTTACTGCACGCGGACCATTTGCATAAATTTTATTGAGGATCTCAAACGTTTTTATCATGAGGTCACCGGGTGATGTTACATAATTGACAAGTCCTAATGTGAATGCTTCTCCGGCACCAATCATGTCTGCCGTCATAAGTAATTCCATTGCTTTGCCTTTTCCAATCAATTGAACTAGTCGTTGTGTTCCTGCATAGCCGGGAATCAATCCGAGTTTCACTTCAGGCTGACCGAATTTTGCATTGTCGGAAGCGATTCGCAAATGACAACTCATTGCCAGTTCGCAACCTCCGCCGAGAGCGAAACCATTTACAGCTGCGATAACGGGTTTTGTACAAAGCTCAATTGACTTAAAAACTTTTTGTCCGTCAGCACTTAATTTTTTCCCTTCTTCGACAGTGTACTTTGAAAATTCAGAGATGTCTGCTCCTGCGACAAATGCTTTTGGACCACTGCCGGTGATGATAATTCCATAAACAGAATTATCTTTTTCTGCTACTGCAACTGCTTTTCCGATTTCCTGAATTGTCTCGTGATTGAGAGCGTTTAGTTTATCGGGACGGTTGATTGTTATTATACAGGTATTGTCTTTATTTTCTGTAAGGATGTTTGTATACATTGCTTGAAGAATTATTTCCCGTGGCATAGCCACAAAATACGCAGAAAAACTGCAGATTTTTTTTGTGTGATTTAGATATTAATGTCTTTACGTCTTGTCGATACTTCGGTTTTGATGTATCCGATGATTTCTTTTGTGTCTGTGCCGGGAGGGAATAATTTACCACAGCCGAGAGCAATCAATTTATTCATATCATCGGTTGGAATGATTCCTCCGCCGGTGAGTAAAACATTATCCAACTTTTTCTCATTCATCAAAGTAATGATCTTTGGGAAAACCGTCATGTGGGCACCGGATAAAATACTTACTCCGATCACATCGACATCTTCTTGCAAGGCAGCATTTACGACCATTTCCGGAGTTTGTCGGAGTCCCGTATAAATAACTTCCATTCCGGCATCCCGTAAAAAAGAAGCGATAACTTTTGCTCCACGGTCGTGGCCATCGAGACCTACTTTGGCAATTAATACACGGATTGGGCGATTCATTTTTTTTAATTCGTAATTCGAGGTTCGAAATTAGTAATTCGAGGTTCGAAGCGTTAGTTCGGCAAAGATAGCAATGTTATTTATCCTGAAAAGGTGGCTAAAGCCACAACCTGGAGCAACGCCTTCGTCCGTCAGCTAAAGCTGACGGTAATAAATTAGGCCACTTTGCTTTAGGCAATAAATTAGATCGCTTTGCTTTAGCCAACACCTATACTGAAAGAAAACCGAATCTTCATTGCCGTCAGCTTTAGCTGACGGATGAAGGAATTAGCATAAAGTGGCTTCAGCCACAATTATTTTTCGCCATAAAATCCTGTAAAAAAATGACTATGCCTTCGGCAAATCGATATAAAAAGTAGTCCCCACATTTACTTCAGTCGTAAACCACACTTTACCTCCGCATTGCTCGACAAGGTTTTTAACCATTGCCAGTCCTAGACCCATTCCGCTCGATTTAGTAGTGAAATTCGGAATAAAGATCTTGTCCTTTTTATCGTCAGGAATGCCGGTACCATTATCAGAAATTTCTATTCGAATATCATTTATACTATTTTTAATATCAATTGCTATTTTTCCTTTTTTGTCTTTTGGGATTGCTTGTAATGCATTTCTCAAGACATTTGAGAAAATTCGGTTGAGATGATCTTTATCGGCCCATACAATTAGGGGTTCATCCGAACTTGACAATAAAATTTCCAGGTCAGGAATTTCTCTATAGAGATCAACAATTGGAGAAATGATGTGGAGAAGGTCCAGTTTTTCCGGTTGTGCTTGAGGCATTTTTGCAAAATCGGAGAAAGAAGTTGCAATGGCCGATAAGGTATCAATTTGCTGTATCAGCGTATCAGAGATCCGGTTAACGAACTCCCGTGATTGCTCATCCTTGTGTTGCATTGTCCGTTGTAAATGCTGCACAGAAAGTTTCATAGGCGTCAACGGGTTCTTGATCTCATGAGCAACTTGCTTGGCCATTTCGCGCCAGGCTGATTCTCTTTCACTTTGCGCAAGCTTATCGGCGCTGGAAGCCAGTTCTTCAAGCATTCGGTTATATTCATGTACAAGTTGTCCGATTTCATCGTTTCGCTGGTAGGCGATCTTTTCATTGATAGAGCCTAAACGAACACCGGCCATTTTTTCCTGAATCAATAAGAGTGGTTTTGTGATCCGGGAAGAAATAACTACCGTTACAAAAACAGCAATGGCAAGTAAGAAAACGTAGATATTCAAGAGAGCAGATAAAAAACCGGAGACCTCTTTATTGAGTTCATTTTGCTTTTCGAAATAAGGTAAACTTAAGTATGCTTTTACCTTACCGTCGCGATCTGTGATTGGCGCATACCCGGAAATATATTTCAGTTGACCTACACTTTCCGGATTAATAAACTGCGTAAGTTGGTTTCTCTTGATCTCAAACAGTGCTTCCGGATTCATTCGCTGACTCACAATGTTCTGGTCATAGATCTTTGGTTGGGAAGAATACATCAGTCCTCCTTCAGAATCAAACAGATTGAAATCGATATTTGTATTATTGACGATTCGATCAAGAGCATCCACTAGTTCAGGATAATTTTGCCCAGAAAGGTAAGACGAAGCATCTTCGCTGATCATGAACCATAGCGCATTGACTTGATCAGAAATACTCTTGTGTTCATCATCCTGATATTTTTTATCGATGTAAATAACAGTACCGGCACCGACAAGAATAAAACTAAGAACAACAACCAATACAACAGACACCTGAATTCTTCTTGTCAAATTCCATTCGAATTTGACAGTAGGTGAGAGTATAATTGAAAGCACATAAATAAGAAACGCCAGGATTCCGGAGAAAGCAAACATCCATGAAAACAGAGTGATCATGGTAAAAATATTTTCAATTGGCCGACTGACGACGATAGCAGAGTTTGCAGACATCCGGTAAACCAAATGATTATAACCGTTCAAATCGACAAATGAAAATTCGTCGAGTGTTTTTCGAAAGTCTTTTTCGGTAAGCGAATAGGTATAACTACCATATTCATAGATCAGGGATAGATCATTATATCTGGCAAAAGAATATTCTTTCGGAAAAACATTTTCCTGTGATTGTCCGCTCATGAACAATTCAGGAAACCCTTCTTCTGTTTGAAGGAAACGTGCATTCATTAAAATAACCAAAGTATATTTCGATGAATTAGGATTCCCAAGTGGCACAAAAGCGAGATAGGAAGAGCGTCCATTTTCGCTGCTTAAGAAGACAAGGTTTCTGCCAAAAGTTGGCTTTCCATTATCAGCCATTTGCTGAAAATAGCTGAATGTTTTTCCATCAGTAACAGCCAATGAATCATCGGTTGGGAAAACATAGACGCTACTTTCAAAACGTGCCAGATAACCATTCAGATATTTTTGGTTTATGTATGCAAGAACATTTTCTTTATGTTCAATTTGAACAACGATAGCAGTATCATTCTGCATTTTTTTTCCGGCTTCATCGAAAAGGTATTCTGCTACATGATCTTGTCTGACACCAATCTTTTGTGCAAGTAGTTTTCTGCTTTCCTGTTCTTTGAAGCAATTCAAATTGTCGAGAACGACAGAAGAGTACAAAGCACAAAGAGCAATTCCCAACCATGCATGTCCTGAAGTAATTTCATAACCAAGCAGTAATCGCAACACGATTGCAACGGCATATAAGAAAGTAATAAGCAATAGGGAGATCGCAGCATAAGCCCAGATACTGAATTCACTCATCTCCAAAGGCGTGTTTACGTCAAATGAAATTTGTGAATTGATGATAAGGCCTGTGATCAGCATATGAAAGCTGACAGCCAGAAGTCCTAACAGCACAATTGAAACAATAACCTGGTATAATGAACTTTTAATTTTTCTGCAAACATCATAGAGATTAATGGCAGTGAGGAGAAAAATTATTGCATTAATTAGCAGATCGCCGAGTGAATTGAAATAAAATGATGAAGCGTAATATTGAGGGCTGAAGATCTGTAAACCGTACAATTCATTTGGAAATTTATAAGCAATTGTCAGGGATCTTATTATCCAGAGAAGAACTACGAAAATACTCCCGGCTACAAGTGATTTGCGGTAAAAATGACGCATCAATAAATGAGATCCGATAAAACAAAACACAAGTGCGATCAAGTACATCCATACAGGGCTGCTCTTTTCCGAATCATTTAAGTTTTCATATGACAAACGATATGCGAGTTTTCCATCCGGCAAATGAAATTCCAGTTTCCCGTCACTTGTTGCAACAAATGAACCGGAAAGTCCAAGAGTTTTATTGAAACCGTTGACGAGATATTTATTTTCGTAATCGAAATTATGTCGGAGTAAAATTAATCCGATATATTTTTTTTCACCGTCAGAAATGGAATAGAAAAGAAAATCTCCATTCGGCAGGGAGAGAAATTTGCCTTGAGAAGTGGAGGTTAGATCATCAGTGGTAACAACCGGTTCATTGTCTGACCAATAAATTATTTTGTCATTTTTAAGAACATAAAAACTGAATCCATTTTTTTCAAATCCGCCATGCAGAGTAAATTTATGGAAATCATCTTCCGTTTTAAAGGTTTTGATCTTTTCAAGAGAAGTCTTTAATTCCAATTCCAGATCAATCAATCCGGATTCAGCTTTCTGAACGATCGATTCAGCATATGAGACCTTCCTGTGTTGAATAATTTCTGCTCCGGCAGCAAAAACCAGAGCCGCTAGAAAAAGTACAAAAGCAAATTTAACCGTATTGTTGCCGGTTAATCTTTTTAGCATCATTATAGAAGCTGTTGAACAAATTTTTCAATTACAACAGGAAAATACATTTTTTCAAGGTCGTGAATTTTTTCGGCCAGACTTTCAGGAGTGTCGTCTTTTGCGATATGGCAAGCTGCTTGAAAAATGATCTCTCCATCATCAAAGAACTCATTTACATGATGGATCGTAATACCTGAAATCAGACTTTTTGTTTCGATTACCTTTTGGTGGACATTTGCACCATAAAATCCTTTCCCGCCAAAAAGTGGGAGTAATGCCGGGTGGATATTGATGATTCTGTCCTTATAATCTTCAATTAATGCAACCGGAACCAATAAAAGGAAGCCTGCCAGAACTATTACGTCAATCTTATAATCCTTAAGAAGTTTAACCACCTTGGTTGAGTCTGAAAACTCTTTCCTGGTAACAACTTCAAAAGGGATATTCAATTTTTTTGCCCGTTGAATTACGCCTGCTTCGGGATTATTGGTAATGATAACTTCAACAGAGATATTGGGATTACCTGAAAAATGGAGGGAAATATTTTCAGCATTGGTCCCGGAACCGGAAGCAAAAATGACAAGGCGTTTCATAACAGGAACAAAAGTACGTTTCTATGTTTAAGAATATTTTAAAAATCTAAAAATCTCCGCTTTTATTTTTATTACTTTACCAACCACAAAAACACGGTCAGGACGGCTTCAAACGCCTGAAAACGAATCAAAAATAATATTAGTTTAAATAGCTAAGAACCAAACCTATGTCGGTAAATCCAATCTTACAGTATTTTGTTCCAAAGGATCGTAAATTTTATCCTTTATTCGAAGGAGCATCAGCCAATTTAGTAGCCATTTCAAAAGTTCTTGTTGAGGCTCTGACAACACCCTCTGCAGAAAAAAGAACATCGTTTATAAGAGAAATCGAGAAATTGGAGCATGTTGGTGATGAATTCACACATAAGATCTTTCAGGAAGTAAGTACAACATTCATTACTCCTTTTGACCGTGAAGACATACAGCATTTAGCTTCTGCAATGGATGATGTTGTTGATTATATTCATGGTTCTGCAAAACGTATCGAATTATACAAGGTAGATCCGATTCATCCATCAATGATCAAACTTTCTGAATTGATACTTCAGTCAGCAGAAGAGATCAACATAGCAGTATGCGGATTAAGAAGTTTGAAAAACATAATACGGATAAAAGAATCTCTTGTGCGCGTAAATAGTCTTGAAAATCATGCAGATGACATATTTGATAATGCAGTTGCCCGTTTATTTGAAGATGAAAAGAATGCTATCGAGATCATAAAAATAAAAGAAGTTTTATCTGCTTTAGAGACAGCTACTGATAAGTGTGAAGATGTAGTAAACGTGATTGAATCAATAATTGTTAAACAAGCTTAATCCAATCTACACTTTCGAGTTATGACTACATTACTTATAGTAATTATTATTCTTGCATTGATCTTTGACTTTATCAATGGTTTCCATGATGCAGCAAATTCAATTGCAACCGTCGTTTCAACGAAGGTATTGTCTCCATTAAGTGCAGTGATCTGGGCGGCGATGTTTAATTTCATTGCCTATTTTATTTTTGAATTAAAAGTTGCCGATACAGTAGCCAAAACTGTAAAGCCGGAATACATTACACTCATAGTAGTTTTTTCGGGATTGATTGCAGCTATCGTTTGGAATCTACTCACGTGGTGGTGGGGAATTCCATCCAGTTCTTCTCATACTTTGATCGGTAGTTTTGCAGGAGCAGGGATTGCAAATGCAGGACAATTACATGCAGTTCAATTAGACAAGATAATGCCTGTGATCTATTTCATCGTTCTTGCTCCTGTCATGGGTTTAATTATGTCCTACATTATTTCGGTGCTCACCTTGAATATTGTAAAAAAAATGAATCCGTCGAAAGTAGACAGGATATTCCGGAAATTACAATTATTATCATCGGCAGCATATAGTTTAGGTCATGGTGGAAATGATGCACAAAAAGTAATGGGAATTATTGCCGCTGCCATGGTTTCAGTTGGGATAATATCAGATACCAAAGGTCTTCCGGGATGGGTTCCGCTGGCATGTTACACTGCAATTGCATGCGGAACATTATTTGGAGGCTGGAAGATCGTTAAAACAATGGGGCAAAAAATCACAAAACTAACCCCATTTGAAGGATTTAGTGCAGAAACGGCAGGTGCATTGACTTTGTTTGGTACCCAGCATTTCAAAATTCCTGTTAGTACAACACATACAATTACAGGATGTATTATAGGAGTGGGAGTTACGAAGAGAGTGAGTGCAGTCCGTTGGGGAGTGACAATTGAATTGATATGGGCCTGGGTTTTGACGATACCTGTATCAGCATTAATGGCAGCATTGATCTTTAATTTAATTCACTGGTTTTTACCATAGTTACCAAGTGAGCTAAAAAAGAGTATTTTCGTAGAATAATTGTCGGATTGACTTTAATTATACTCCTGTAAATCAGAATATTAGTTAGATTTCAGAAAATAGAATCGAGTTTATCTAAGAGAAAAAAAGAATTTCAATATACAAAGGATAAGATTAGAGGGCATATTTTGATATTAGCCCGAATAAATTTTACTTTGCAGCTCAAATAAAAAACAAATCACAAAAAAGATTAATCATGTCAGACATTGCAGCAAAAGTTAAAG
>ERZ795044.5039-NODE-5039-length-10742-cov-7.101712_pt1 | contig 10742 bp, 9 predicted proteins | sample MGYA00375128_ERZ795044 | MGnify/ENA primary metagenome ERZ795044 (study PRJEB30173, sample SAMN05720213) | anaerobic digester metagenome | isolation source: active sludge of municipal wastewater-treating anaerobic digesters | place: USA | collected 2014-12-22 ... | reverse complement strand
CCGGCCGATAGCCGTTGAACGAGATCATCGGATACTCCATCCCGCCGCCCAGCCACGTGTTGACCGAGATGGCGTTCGGATAGGGGTACGGGAAGGAAAACTCCGAATAGACGTCGATCGTGTGCGCCACGGCGCGTGTCGAATACAGCGACCACAGCGGGTCACCTTCGTTCGGGAAGAAAGACTGCGCCAGCACGTCGCCGCCTTCCGGCTGCTTCACGTTCATGGCGTCCCAGATGAATTTGCGGCTCGACGCCCACGCAAAATCGCGGACATTGCTGGCCTTCCAGCGCCATGTCTTCGTCGCGGTCGTGCCTTCCTTCTCGTTCGCCAGCGCTTCTTCCGGCGTCACGATATACATCGGCTTGTCGAACTCGCGGCGCGCCTGCGCGAGGCGGCTTCGCTGTTCGGCCGAAAGAACCTCGTTCGGATTTTGCAGCACGCCTGTCGCGGTCACGATGTGGTCCGCCGGCGCCGTGATCGAGACATCGTAGTTCCCGAACTCAAGCGTGAACTCGCCCTGTCCGAGGAACTGCTTATGCTGCCAGCCGGTGTAATCGGTGTACGCCGCCAGCCGCGGAATCCACTGCGCCTGGAAGAAGGTGTAGGTGTCGCTGTCGATGAATTGCTCGTAGCCAGCGCGGCCGCCGAACAGATTGTAGTCAACAATGTTGAACGCCCAGGCGAGCTTGATGTTCGCCGTAGCTTTCGGCGCCAGCGGCTGCGGCAGGTCTATCCGCATCATCGTGTCGTTGATCGTATAGCGCAGCGCCCGCGACCCGCCGTCGGTCACCGACTGGATCTCGAACCCCAGCGGGGTCTCTTTATATGCCTGCAGCTGGCGCAGGGACGCCATGCTGACCGAATCGCTCACCGCAGCCATCGGGGGCGAAACCGCCCGAGCCGTCCGGCGTGAAACCGAGTCTTCCTTGAAGGTGTTCTGGTCGAGCTGCAGCCAGATATAGTTCAGCGCGTGCGGCGAGTTGTTGCGATAGGTGATCGTGCCCGTCGCCGTGATCCGCTTCTTAACTTCGTCCAGCGTCGCGTTGATCGTGTAATCAGCCTGTTGCTGCCAGTACGACTCACCCGGCGCGCCTGAGGCGGTGCGGTATGTGTTCGGCGTCGGAAGATCGACTTCCAGCTGCCTGAACTTGTCGTCAAACTTGCCTTTCGTCTGCTTATTGGCATCGGCAACGGCCGTTCCAGACACGAGAAGCGCCACGGCCACCGCCGCAAACCATCCCAGTTTCATCCACAAGCTCCCGGAAATCTCTGACCCCGGTTTTAGCGATTATCGATGAAGAGTCACCGCGACCTTAAGTCGATCGGCAACAATCGCCCCGGGCGAGTTGGCCCGTAAAAGGAAGGGCCGGCTTCTTGCGAAACCGGCCCAGGCGCACAGGAACAGAACCGTCGGGAACCATCGAGGGACATCAAGGCGTCCCGGCGGTATGTGCTTGGTATATGGGAGTGAGTCTGAACGCGGATTGAGGCGCTTGTTGTCCTCAATTCAGGTGAAACAAATAGCGCGAATCCACTGACTCTACGTCATATTTTAGGCAGAATCGGACGCTAGCCGGCAACGCCCTAGCCTTGCACCACGGCCCCGGCCTTCAGAAAGCCGGCCGCCCGTTCAGCTTCGATCCCCCAGCCCTTGAGCACGTCCTCAGACTGCTTACCCGGCATCGCCGGAGTTCCGTTGATCGCTCCCGTAGTACGCGAAAAACGCGGCGCGGGGCCCGGCTGGACTGTTCCGAACGCCTCAACAAAAGTTTTGCGCTCTGCGTTGTGGGGATGCTTCGGCGCCTCGTCCATACTCAGCACGGGGGCAACACAAGCGTCCGATCCATCGAACACCTTCATCCACTCATCGCGGGTTTTGGTCTTCACGATCTCCGCGACGCGCTTCGTGTAGGCGGGCCACTCTGCACGCGACATCTGGGCCGGAAACACATCCGCCGCGAGCCCAAGCCCTTTCACCAGCAGCGCATGAAACTGCGGCTCGATTGCCCCGACCGCCAGCCACTGGCCGTCCGCGCATTCATACGTGTCATAGAAGTGCGCCCCACCATCCAGCAGGTTGTCGTCGCGGTTGGCATTCCAAATCCCTGCCGCCTTCATTCCGTAGAACATCGTCATCAGCGATGCCGCGCCGTCGATCATCGCACAGTCGATCACCTGCCCCTTGCCTGATGACTTCGCCTCGATCACGCCCGCCAGCAGCCCGAACGCGAGATACAGAGCTCCCCCGCCATAATCCCCGACGAGGTTCAGCGGCGGCGCAGGCGGCTCGCCCGCGCGCCCCATCGTATGCAACGCACCCGTCAGTGCGATGTAGTCAATGTCGTGCCCCGCCATCGTCGACCACGGGCCAGTCTGCCCCCATCCCGTCATGCGCCCATAGACGATCCGCGGATTCCGCTTCAGCGCCACGTCAGGCCCAACGCCCAGCCGCTCCATCACGCCCGGCCGGAATCCCTCGATCAATGCATCCGCCTTCTCGATCAGGCTCAGCGCCGCCTCGACGCCTTCAGGTTTCTTCAGGTCCACGGCAACCGATCGCTTGCCCCTGTTCATGATATCCGGCGCCGATCGGCCAACAGACTCCGCGCGGTCGATCCGCACAACGTCAGCGCCAAGGTCTGCCAGCAACATCCCGCAGAACGGCCCCGGACCAATTCCCGCAAACTCGACAACCTTCACGCCAACCAGCGGGCCCTGCGCCATCTCACAACTCTCCCTTTATCCCGCCGACAAGCCGGGACGTGGACGCGCACGTCAACCCTGTTTGAAAGCCATTCTGTCAGCTTACGCTACGACATCCGGCCGATTACGGCCCGAACAACGCGCCATGAACCCGCGCCGGGCCGCTATCGCCATGTGGCCAGCTCGTGCGGTCGAAACTGATGCCATCGGGCAGCGTCTCATCGACCTTCATGGCGCCCGTCGCCGGATCGATCTTCACCACCAGCGCCCAGCTCTGGTCATTGCCGGTCACGACCATCCGATCCGACTTCCGGTCAGCCGCAATCCAGTGCGCCATGTGAAATTTCGGATCGAACACAATCCGCGATGCCTCAACCGGCTTCTTCGGATCAGACACATCCAGCGCGATCAGACCGTTTATCTCAGGCACCGTCTGCACATAGAATTTTCCCACCACGACCGGCACAGCACAGGCATCGTGTGCTCCCTTCCCGCCGGGAAACGCATGCACGAACACAGCCTTCGGCTTCGTCCCGAAAGCGTCATCGATGCGATAAACGCCGCATGAGAACGTCCCCACATACACCGTACCATCAGCCAGCACGCGCGCCTCGGCTGGGTCGACATGATGCTCGCCCTGCCCGGATGGCGGCAGGTTCACTGTCGCAAGCACCTTCATCTCCGATGGCGACCACACCTGCACCTGATTGGTCGATTTATAATCCTGCCCCGGCCATCCCATCTCGGCCAGCGTCACCACCGCGCGATCCTTTCCCGGCGCCACGGCGAGACTATACGGCCACACAAGCCCGTCCGGCGTATCCGCCGACTTCGCTGACGCCGTCCGCAACACCTTCCCGTCCGGCGCCAGTTCAGCAAGCCCGCCCGGCGCGCCATACTTTCCGTCGTGCCCCTGCAACGTCACCAGCACATTGCCATTGTCGAGCCGCGCATAACTGTGCGGAAACGCAAACGCGCCCATGTCCTTGAACTGTGCCGCCAGCTTCGGTTTCAAAGGATCACGCAGGTCGATCACCGACGTCAGCCCGGCAGTAAAGCCATCACCGAACAACATCCCGCCTGCAGGAAACTCATACTCCACATGATGCGGCATCGTCCCCGTCGCGCCGATCGGCGCCGTCGCGACCACATCGCCATACGTCGCCGAGCCTTCGCGCAGGTCCACGACTGAGAGAAAATCGGACTCCACCTTGTCCTTGTCGCCAGACCATACGAACAGGAATTGCGAGCCCTTGGCATCGAGAGCGTCAGGCGCGCCTGCACACCCGGCGAGAACCGCAAAACTCGCAGCCCACAACGACAGCCTCATCACGCCCCTCCCCTGACCGACTTGCCAGCCTTGCCTCGTTTCGCTCCACCCAGCAACTCGCGCTGCCCAGGGCGAACACATATTGCCCATCACCAGAAGCCGTACGACAAATGCGGTTGCAGAAGCTCTCTCGCGGCGCTCTGCTCGCACCTTGCTCCCGGAGCCCGTCATGACGAAGCACCGTATCTACGCAATGACCTTCGCCAGCGTTTATCCGATGTACGTCGCCAAGGCCGAGAAAAAGGGGCGTACACAGGCTGAAGTCGATGAGGCCATCCGCTGGCTCACCGGCTACACAGCAAAGGGGCTCGAAACGCAGATCAAGAAGCAGACGACTTTTGAAGCCTTCTTCGACACCGCTCCCAAACTCAATGCCGCGCGTGACCAGATCACCGGCATCATCTGTGGCGTACGGATCGAACAGATCGAAGATCCGCTGATGAAGAACATTCGATATCTCGACAAGCTGATCGACGAACTGGCCAAAGGCCGGCCAATGGAAAAGGTCCTGCGCAAACAGCCCGCCTAGCCCGCGCTTATTCCAACATCGAAGCACGACAGCGCCGGCGCCATGTCGCTGGGCAGCACCCACTCCCCGCCGACATTCTCCGGCACATTCAAAAGCTGGTCCCGTCGCTCCGGCGGCAAACGCTTCAACAAGCAGTCACACAGCTCGCGCTTCATCCCGCTGGCCTCGCAGTCCGCGACGAACTGCTGCTCCGGGTTACTACAGGCTGAGGTCAGTCCGAGAGCGACGATGATCAGGTAAGCCCGCATGGTGGCATGCTTACCGCCCGAACAGCGCCACGTGAACCCGCATTCTCCCTGTCTCCCCTGCGACAAGCTTCAGGCATAGAGCCTCTGAAGATGGCTGCTCATTGCGTGCTGGTGTCGTCTGTAGTTTGTATGTGCACGGCACAGACGGGGGACGTTTGATGACAAGCGCAACAATCGACTTTCCAGCGACAGATGATCGCCGCTTTATCCGGAACCTGATCACGGCAATGGCCATCATCCTGGTAGCCGGCTTTGTGGTTCAGCTTGCTGCTGGTCGATCCAGCTTCAACGCACCACTGATCGTCCACATGCACGCCTTCGTATTCATGGCGTGGATCGGGATAACACTCACGCAGACATGGCTGGCCGCAGGCGGTAATCTCGCCCTGCATCGCAAGCTCGGCGTCGCCTCAATCGGCTGGGTGATCCTCCTTATGATCCTCGGGCCGCTGGTGACGCTGTCCACCATACAGACGGGCCGGACCCCCTTCTTCTTCCAGCCGCAACACTTCCTCATCGCCAACCCGATGACACTCATCGGCTTCGCCGGTCTCTTCACCGCCGCGCTGCTCCTGCGCCATCGCAAGGATTGGCACACGCGCCTGCAAGTCAGCGCGTTCGTGATGCTGATGGGTCCGGGCTTCGGCCGCCTCCTGCCGATGCCCTTCCTCCCGCCTTACGCCTTCGAGATCGCGGGCCTCGTCGCCCTCATCTTCCCGGTCATCGGCATGCTGCGCGACTGGCGCGTCCATGGCCGCCCGCACATGGCTTGGCTCTGGGGCATCGGCGTGCTGCTGGCCGTCACGCTGTTCGCCCGCGTGATCGCCTTCTCACCCATAGGCGATGCGATCTACGCCGCTGCCACCTCAACCGGCCCCATGACCGGCGTCGACGGCCTGGCCTTCCCGCCCCCGCCGGGTCCGCCACCCGCCTAAAGCGTAACCGATCAGCCCATGCTCTGCGCGTCATCGACCAGCACGTCCGTGCCCGTCACGAACTTCGCCGCATCCGAGCACAGGAACAACAACGCCTCGTCCAGCGACTGCTCGTCCATCACGCGCCGGCGCGGGAACTTCTGCAGGTACTTCTGCCCACCCTCGCCACTCAGCCAGTCAGACGTCAGCTCCGTCTCGACATAGCCCGGCGACAGACCATTCACATTGATCCCATACCGCGCCCACTCCCTGGCGAGTGACCGCGTGAGGTGCGCGCAAGCCGCCTTCGACGCATTATACGCCGACACGTTCGGAATGATGATCCGCCCCGCCATCGACGCAATATTCACGATCCGCCCCCGCGCCGAAACCTCCGCGCCCGCCTTCACGAGCCGCCGCGCCGCCTCGCGCGCCACGCACCACACCGACGTCACGTTGAGATCCATGATCTTGCGGAACTCGGCGATATCCTGCGTCAGCGCATTCTTCTCGTGCGTCATGCCGGCGTTGTTGATCACCGTATCAACCACACCAAACTTCGCCTCTGCCGCGTCGAACATCGCGATCACAGCCGCCTCGTCCGTCACATCGCACTGAACCGCCAGCGCCCTGTCCGCACCGATCTCCTTCACGAGATCTTCCAGCCGATCCTTCCGCCGCGCCGCGACAACAACCTTTGCGCCCTCCGCCGCCAGCACTTTCGCGAACTGCCGCCCCAGCCCACTCGACGCCCCCGTCACCAGCGCAACCCGCCCCGCAACACGTCCCGCCATCGTCAGCTCCTAAAGCAATCCACTCATATCCCGCAGCAGGCTCTTCACGCCCACCAGCCGCGCCGGCGCATCAACCCACGTCCCGCCCAGCACCAGCTTCATGTCCGGCCGCAGCTTCAGCACGTTCGGCCGCTTCTGCACATACGCGATCAGCTTGCCGCCATCGAGCGGCGCATCCTGCCTGAACGCCAGCACAGCTCCCTTCGGCCCCGCCGACACTTTCGCCACGCCCAGCCGCTTGCACAGTATCTTCACCGCCGTGATTTCCAGCAGCTGCTTCGTCTCCTCCGGCAGCGGTCCAAACCGGTCGATCAGTTCAGCCGCAAACGCCTCGCGCTCGCCATCCGTCGCCAGATCGGCAAGCCGCCGGTACAACGCCAATCGTGTCGAGAGATCCTCGACATACCCTTCCGGGATCAGCACCGCCGCGCCCACATCGATCTGCGGCGACCAGTCATCCGCCACCTCATGCGTATCCAGCGTCTCGCCAGACCGCAGCGCCTTCACCGCATCCTCAAGCATCTGCTGATACAGCTCGACGCCCACTTCGCGGATATGCCCGGACTGTTCGTCGCCCAGCAGATTGCCCCCGCCGCGCATATCGAGATCGTGGCTCGCCAGCATGAAGCCCGCGCCCAGGCTATCCAGCGACTGCAACACCTTCAGCCGCTTCGCCGCGCCATCGGTCAGCTTCTCTTCCGTCGGCGTCGTCATATACGCATACGCCCGCAGCTTCGCCCGCCCGACGCGTCCGCGCAGCTGATACAGCTGCGCCAGTCCGAACATGTCCGCGCGATGGATGATCAGCGTGTTCGCTCGCGGAATATCCAGCCCGGATTCCACGATCGTCGTCGACAGCAGCACATCCGCCTGTCCGTCATAGAAAGCCGACATCGCGTCTTCGAGTTCAGTCGGCGTCATCTGCCCATGCGCCGTGATCATCTTCACCTCGGGAACCTGCTCGCGCAGATACCGCTCAAGGAACGGCAGGTCCGCCACGCGCGGCGCCACGAAGTAAGATTGCCCACCCCGATACCGCTCGCGCAGCAACGCCTCGCGGATCGTCACCGGATCGAACTCGACCACATACGTCCGCACCGCCAGCCTATCCACCGGCGGCGTCGCAATGATCGACAGATCGCGAATGCCCGTCAGCGCCATCTGCAGCGTGCGCGGAATCGGCGTCGCCGACAGCGTCAGCACATGCACATCCGCCTTCAGTTCCTTCAGCCGCTCCTTGTGCTTCACGCCAAAGCGCTGCTCTTCATCGACCACGATCATGCCCAGCCGCTTGAAGTCGATCGTCTTGGCCAGCAGAGCGTGCGTGCCGATCACGACATCGCATTCGCCATTGTTGATCTCTTCGCGCGTCTGGCTCGCTTCCTTGTTCGTCACGAACCGCGACAGGTGCTTCACCTTCAGCGGCCAGCCCGCAAACCGCTCCGAGAATGTCTGGAAATGCTGCCGCGCCAGCAAGGTCGTCGGCGCAATCACCGCCACCTGCAGCCCGCTCATCGCGACAAGGAACGCCGCCCTCAGCGCCACTTCCGTCTTGCCAAAGCCCACATCGCCGCAGATCAGGCGATCCATCGGCTTGCCTGACGTCAGATCCTTGATGACGTCTTCAATCGCCGAAAGCTGGTCGTCCGTCTCCTCATACGGGAAGCGGGCCGAGAACTCGCGGAACACGCCATCCGCCGTATCCGTCTTCGGCGCGCGCTTCAGCTCGCGCTCGGCGGCGAGCCTGATCAGCTCGTCCGCCATGTCCATAATCTTCTTCTTGGCCCGCGCCTTCCGCGACTGCCATCCGCCGCCGCCCAGCTTGTCGAGGGCGCCCTCGCCGCTCTCCGCGCCATAGCGCGAGATCAGCTCGACGTTCTCGACCGGCAGCAGGATTTTGTCCCCGCCGGCATAGATCAGCTCAAGGCAATCATGCGGCGCTTCGTTCACGGTCACGGTCTTGAGGCCGTCATACCGTCCCACGCCATGCTCGACGTGAACGATCAGATCGCCAGCCGACAATGCCGCCGCCTCCGCGATCACCGCCGCCGAAGACTTCCGCTTACGCGGTCGCGCCAGCTTGTCGCCCAGCATGTCCTGCTCGGAGATGATGACCAGATCATCGTCCTCGAACCCGGTCTCGACCGCGATCTCCGCAACCGACACCACATTCTTCGCAGCCTCAGGCCACGACCCGATCGTCTTCGCGCCCGGAATGCCGTGGTCTTCCAGAATACCCACCAGCCGGCTCGCCGACCCGTGACTCCACGCCGCGACGATCACCTTCTTGCCCGAAGCCTGCCGCTCGCGAATGTGCCTCACAACGGCGTCAAAGAGGTTCTGCCCCGGATCGGCGCGCTCGAGCACAAAGCTCCGCCCCGGCTTTGCCCGGCTGATCAGTCCCTCGATCTGTCCAGATGATTGCTCCGGCGCATTCTGCGTCGTGAACGACACCGTCGCGTGGCGCTGCAGCTCGTCGCCAAGCTCCTTCGGCGTCAAGTACAGCCGTTCAGGTGGCAGCACGTGCTGCGTGATCCCACCCGCCGAAGCCGACGATTTCCGCACGTCATAGTATTCCGCCGCCTGCGCCAGCCGTTCGCTCGCCGCCTCCGCAGCCGCCGGGTCGAGACCGATCAGCGCCTTGGCGCCGATATAGTCGAACAGCGTCTCCAGCTTGTCGTAGAACAGCGGCAACCACTGCTCCACGCCTTGCCGGCGGATGCGCTCACGCGCCGCTTCATAGGTTGGATCACCGCCCGGCGACCCGAACGCCGACAGGAAGTTCTTCCGCAAACGCGACAGCGCATCGTCCGAAAAATCGATCTCGCTCACCGGCGCGAGCACGATCTCCGTCATCGCGATCGTCGAACGCTGCGTCTCCGGATCGAAATACCGCGCCTGCTCCAACTCATCGCCAAAGAAGTCGAGCCGCACAGGCTCAATCATGCCCGCAGGGAAAATGTCCACGATCCCGCCGCGCATCGAATATTCGCCCGGCTCGCGCACAGTCGAAGCCCGGCTGTATCCGTTGATGTCGAGATAAGCCCGGATCTTCTCCTGCGGCACCGTATCGCCAACCCGCGCGACAAACGCTGCGACGCCCATATGCGATCGCGGGGGCACGCGCTGCACCGCCGCCGTTGCCGTCGTCACGATCAGCATGGGGGCCGAGCCCACATTCCGGCTCGCCAGCCGCGCCAGCGCTGCACATCGCTGTGCCGCCACAGCAGGTGATGGGCTCACCCGGTCATATGGCAGGCAATCCCACGCCGGCAGGTTCACCACTTCCAGCAACGGCGCAAAGAACCGCGCGGCCGCCGCCGCCATGAAGGCATGCCGGTCATCCCGCGCGATATACAGCGACGCCCCGCCCCGCTTCTGCGCCGCCTCGGCCATCAGACGCACGTCCGCAATGAACGGCGTCTCATAGACGCGAACCGGCTTCGTCTGGCTGGCGATCGAGTCCCAAACTCGCATCAGATACGCGCCTGTCTAACCAATAACGGAATCGCTCGCCCGGCCGGACGCCTCATTGAGCGCCCGGTCCTGACCCATGTTCCGGAATTTCGCCACGCCAGCTGGCGCAGCGCCATCTATGTGGGAGCGGAATATCGGAATGAAAGCAGCAGGTCGAGCACTTCCGACCTCACTGCGTCAGAAGGCGTCTCACGCCCCATGATCCAGTCAAACACGTGCTGGTCGGGAATATCGAGTACCGCCTCGAACTGATCGAGCTGTCCGCTGTCGAACGTCGCCAGATGCGCCTCGGTAAACTGCTGCATGTAAAGGTCCAGTTCCCTGAACCCGCGCCGGTCCGCCCGAAACTTCAACTTTCGCCGCCGTATCTCGATATCGCTCATGGCTGGCGTATTAGCCCACCCGACCAAGCCGGCAAACCAACAATCTCGCCTCACCCGCCGCGGTCATCCTCGGGCTTGTCCCGAGGATCTTGGTTGGATGATCAGCGGGACAGCCAGCCAATCCCCACCACGCACGAACCAAGATTCTCGGGACAAGCCCGAGAATGACCGTTTTGAGGGATGGAGCGTATCCGAATTTGTAGGACGGCCAGAAATCTTTGCCACTGAATTCAATTCGCTAACCAGCAAAGATGGGGGACAGCGCCTCGCAGAATCTACGCCCCCGTGGCCCGGCGTATTCTCCTGCCCATGACACGGCACAAACACACGCACACTGGGCTGGTAACCCCGCAGCTTCCTC
>ERZ795044.5036-NODE-5036-length-10744-cov-5.036393_pt1 | contig 10744 bp, 10 predicted proteins | sample MGYA00375128_ERZ795044 | MGnify/ENA primary metagenome ERZ795044 (study PRJEB30173, sample SAMN05720213) | anaerobic digester metagenome | isolation source: active sludge of municipal wastewater-treating anaerobic digesters | place: USA | collected 2014-12-22 ... | reverse complement strand
GCCGTCGCTGCCGCTATCCGGAAAGCCAAGGAAGCAAAGGAAGAAGGGAAGGAAAAAGTGATCATCTTCAACCTGAGCGGTCATGGGTTGATGGACCTGTACGGCTACGACCTTTTCCTGCAGGGCAAGCTGGTGGACCACGAGCTTCACCAGGACGAGGTCAATGAGGCCCTTGCCGAACTGGGCAACCTGCCGAAACCATCGATGGCGAAAACCGGCAAGTGGTAATTGATCCGGAGAGCCTTCCCCATGTTCTTCATGAGGGCAGGCTCTCCACGCCATTCTTCGATGTTTCAAAAGCCTGCACCAATACATGTAAAAGCGATTGCCGGTTCTTTGCTGGCTGTACTTCTGGTTTTCCTTGTCCTTGAGATATCCTTGCGTATTGTCAGGGCATGCAACCCGGCCTTACCCGTAATACCTGACACGACCTATCTTCATTACCGCGGCAGACCAGGCGCAGAGGAATTCAACGGCTTCAGGCTTAACTCACGCGGTTTCAAAGACACCGAATTCATGCAAAAATCACCGGGACTTTTCAGAATACTTTCCATCGGTGATTCCCAGACCTACGGCGCGGCGCCCTATTCCGATTCCTACATGACCCTTGTTGAAAGCAACCTGCGGGTCTCATGTCCCCGGTGTGAAATCCTGAATTTGGGAGTCCCTTCTGCCGGTCCTGTCGATTATCTCTCTATCCTCTTAAACGAAGGCCTGGACCTGGATCCGGACATGGTGCTTCTTAATTTCAACCTGTATGATGACTTCAAGCATGGAGGGAAACGCCTTAAATTTTATTCCTGTTCAGCCGCCGCTTCATTTATAAATTACCTTCGTGTCAAAGTATTCAAACCTCAAGGGCGCGTTTTTGGCACCGGCATCTATCGGGAAGGCGTCCCGCTTCGAAGCGATGAATCATATGTTCGACTGGTTCTCGATGCCCATGGTGGCATATTCCAAAGGAATAATCCTTCTTTCCATGGGGATTTTCACAGTTCCTTCAGCTATATAGAACGAATAAAAAGAATATGTGACAGCAAAGGAATACCTCTTGCGGTGGTGATCATACCGGCCGATTTACAGCTCTACCCACAATTGCAAAAGAAGGTGCTGGCAGCCCTTAACCTGAGGGAGAGTGACTGCGACTTTCGTATACCCAACCGGATGCTCGCAGAGGAATTTCAGAAGCTCGGCATCCCGCACCTTGATCTCCTGGATCCTTTTCTGCAGGCACAAGCCGGCACCGGGAAAGGACTAACCCAGGGCAATGATCCTCACTGGAACAGGTACGGGAGCATGGTCGCCGCCGAAGCGGTAAGCCCGTGGCTGATACGGCTGGCGGGCCATCGCGGTGGCACTGCAGGTCAAAACTGATAATCCCCCGAAATGGGACCGGAATGGTCTGCGACATCCACCGATACGATCCTCCCGTAGAAGGTGAACCCCTGTGGGTTGGTGGTTATGTCGGCAATGAAACGATTAACCAGTTCCATATCATCGGTATTGAGAATGACCCTGACGGTGCCGTCGGACAGGTTTGATGCCGTGCCCCGTATACGCCGTTCCCTGGCATACTGGCTGCAGTATGCTCGGCAAAAAACACCCTGGACCCTTCCATGGAGGATTAATTTTTTCGCCATTGTGCAAACCCCCGCCGTTGCATCAGTCAGGATCAATCGTTGTCATTTACATATTATAACTCATGATCATTCAGCAGGCAAGAAATATTCATGACCTCGGGGCATGCTGCCGGGCATCTCCCGACATAAATCTTTCTATTTTATTTTATCCTTTTTCAATTGCTAATATCTCGTTGCCGGGCTTCCTTGAGTGCCGCTTCATGCGTGATATTTCCCTGAGGTACTCTTTATTGTTTTTCTTCCACCTGCGATTGATTATTCTCGCATAAACAGCTATGCCGGTGGCGATCCAGTTTTTCCGCGCCATTTTCTTAATAATCTCAAGTGTTGAATAAAATTTCTCATGGCTGTACGTCTGGGCACGCTGTAGACTGTGCAGTGAAAAATGACGGGGCCGGTATACGACATGATGGGCGTCATACATTGACCAGTCGTCGTAAACTATCCGTTTCGAAATGTGATTGTAAAATTCAGAGCCCGGGAAGGGCGTCAGCATGAGAAACTGGGCTGATGTTAATTTCATTTTTTTCGCATATTTTACGGTCAATTTGACCGAATCCCATGTGTCGCTGTCAAATCCATGGACAAACATGCCGTGGATATGTATGTTGTGTGCGTGTATGATACTGACGGCCCTGGTAATATCCTCCACGGTCTGCTTTTTCTTCATCTCCTTGAGGCTTTCGGGATTGAACGATTCAAAGCCGATGAACAGGGTGTGGCACCCGCTCCGTCTCATGAGATCCAGAAGCTCGGGATCGTTCACGATATCTGCGCGCACCTGGGTCGACCACTTGAAGGTCAGGCCCTCGTCTATCATCGCCCGTAGCAGTTCCTTGGCCCTTTTTTTGTTTGCGGCAAAATGATCATCATAAAAAAATATCATTTTCCCCGCGTTCCTGTAGCGCCTGAGTTCGTCAAGAATATGGCCGGTGGAGCGGAAGCGGTATTGTTTCCCGAACATGCCGGTGACCGAGCAGAAGGAACAGTCATAGGGGCATCCCCGGGAAGTCTGGACCGGTATCACCTTGAGCCTGGAGACATCCTTCATAAGGGAAAAGTCCGAGGCCGGCAACTGGTCAAGGTTATTCTCAAAGGTCATCATCGGGTTATGGGTATACCCTCCGCCATTCCGGAACGAAAGATTCGGCACCCGGCTGTAATCCCGGTCGGTTTCCCACGCATCGATAAACCTCATGAGGGGCACTTCCCCTTCACCGCGGATCACGAAATCTGCATAGTCAAGGGCCTCTTCCGGAAGAAATGTTACGTGAGGCCCGCCCATGATGACCGTTATCCCCATGCGCCGCACCCTGCTGGCAACGACATATGAATTTATCGCGGTCGGAGTAATGGTGGATATTCCAACAATATCGGCATCGGAAAATTCCTTGTAATCGATCGACGTGATATCTTCGACCAGAATTCGGGCATCCCATCCGCGATTCTTCATCATCGTCGCCAGGATAAAAATTCCGATTCTCGGCAATGCAAACTGCGTGAAAATATGCTCTCCCGCCGGTTTGGGCTCTATGAATACGATTTTATTCATAATCATTCCTATAAAAAAAGATCATCAATTAAATGACATTAATAATGTTTTATTGTTGCAAATTTATTTCAGTAATAAACATTATTCAGTGTACTGACAGGCTTGGAATGTACAATAATTATTGTATTATCACAATCATCTGATTTTTTATAATTGATAATAGAATCACATCTGTAGAAATTCAAGTTTAATATAATCCAGTATTCAATTATTTTTACCTGTATTATGCCGAAATCATTTCCTTCATGCATATTCGCCGCCTGGTTGATCATAATCATGCTCTCCTGCGCTTCCCGGTTCCCTGAAAGAAAATCATGGGAGGGGATCGAGAATGACGTCCTCCGTGTTTATGTTTACCATGATTACACGGATGATTTTGACGGCAGGAATAATTCAAATATCAGAGAACTGTTGCAGGATTACGGCAAGACCAGGGCCGAAACATTACTGCTCAGCTATATACGGCTCCATGTCAACGAAATCGGCAGAACCATCGCCTGTCAGCAGTTGATACCTGAAACAGTCGCCCGGGGCACCATGCGGCATTTTCAATGCGATACCAGCCGTTGTGCGGCCTATATTGATTTTAACATAAGGGATTTTCTCGAAGCAGCTGGATATCGTGCCCGGCAATAATCCGATGGGGATATCACTGGTGGATGACACCCGCTACACAATTGTAAAAACCGGCGACGGTTCATATACGCTGTATCTCCGTGACTACGATGAGCATATGCACTCTTTGTCCGGAGCCTATGAGGAAGCCCTTCTGAAACATGTTATACCCTCCGGGATAACCAATAATCGTGTATCCTCATTGCATGTCCTTGATGTGGGTTTTGGCCTTGGCTATAACATCCTCGCCCTAGTGGTTGAACTAAAACGGAGCGGCTTCTCCGGGTCGATATCAGTCACATCCCTGGAAAAAGACCGGTCATTTCTTCCGGCGCTTCAATCGATTCATTTCGACGATTCACGCGACCGATTCTACTCACTCATACAGAGGGCCTACCATGACGGCTCCTGTGATTCGGGCGGCATATCAATTTCCGTCCTTTTCGGTGATGCCAGGAAATTCATCAGGACATTGCCGGATGAAACCTTTGACGCTGTTTTCTTTGATCCCTTTTCACCGGCGCACAACCCCGAACTCTGGTCTGTTGATCTTTTCACGATCATCCGCCGGTCTATGAAGGAAACCGCGATCCTCACCACCTATTCGTGCGCTCCCCAGGTGCGCGCGGCCCTTCTTGAAGCTGAATTCATTATCGGCAGAGGTCCCTCTGTCGGAGGAAAACGCGAAGGTACCCTTGCCGCCCGGACACCAGTCATTGCGGCACTGCCCGCCCCTGACGTGGAGCTGCTCCTCTGCAACAGACGCGCTGTGCCGTATCGAGACCCGCTTCTATCGCGTGACAGGGACACGATTATCAGGGAACGGAGCGGTGAGATTAAACGGCTCAGGTCCGAGAAAAACATATAACGCTGTTAATAATTGCACGCAGGGCCCGGTGATGCGGCGGGATCAGATCATGTCATCAAGTTCTTCAAGGATTGACTTGTCAGACTTTTTTTCAGGACTTTCCTTGACGGCCTTATCCTGTTCCTTTTTCTGGTCCTTCATCTGGTCCAGCTCTTCCTTTTTGAACTCCAGATCCCCGGAGAGGTCTCCCTCCTGGCTCAGGCGATAGGCGAAAGCCAGCACGTAGCAATAAATGACATATATCGCTTCGTAGATTTTTTTCCCGTTTATTTTTTTCTCGCCCTCGATGGCGGGATCAAATGCCAGTTCTTCCTGGGGATTTTCTATATATATCTGATGGCTGTTCATGTCATCCAGCAGCATCTGCAGCTCCTGGGATATTTCATTCATGTAATTTCTCACGATAGCCAAGGCATTTTTGCCGGAGTTCTTCTTTTTGTTTTCCAGAACTTCCAGCCGCTTGGTAAACTCAATATACTGGGAGCTGTTTGACGGTTTTTCCCGTTTCGATTTCTCATATTCTTCAATTTCTCTGGCATATTCCAGCAGGCTGTCGTTGCTGAGTCTCATCTTATCGTACAGCGCGTTTAATTTCTGCCTGAAGTCAACTTTCTCGCGGGCTACGAAATCTGTCCTGAATTTTATCTTATTGGTTGTTAAAATAAATGAATATTCCCTGTCGAATTCATTGAACAGCAGATATGTTATAAAGACCTTATCGCCGTCGCTCATATTCTCAAAATGCCGCTGGCGGTCATACTCCTTGCGGAGCTGGGCCATATCCAGCGTTGACATTATTTCGAGGCCCTGACGAATGGCTTTCAGCCGTTCTTTGTCCGTTTCGTCTTCAACCTCATCCTCCACTTCAGCCGTTTTATCGCTTTCTTCCTGCGAAATGGCCATGTCGTCGAAATATTTTGCCAGCTGACGGCTGCCCGGCTTATCGGCCTCTCCGATGCCCAGAACAGACTCTATATCGGAATCGTATAATTCATAGTACCGCCACTGGTACATGCAAAAGAGGATATGAAGCCGGGGCAGAAGCTTGTGGAAGATGACGAAGATATTGTTTCGGACCCTTCTGGTCATTGCGTGATGCGAGTCGCCGGTGCTATCCCCGGCTTTTGCGTAATAATCAATCGCCCTTTCGAAAGCGTATAGTATTGAATTTTCAAAGGTGTTGAGAACATACAGTTTTTTATACAGGGAAAGTATCTGTTCTTTCAGATCAAGGGTCTTTTTCTGCAGCTGGGGAAAATTCACGTATTGCTCAACGATCTGATCTGCGATTATTTTATCGAACAGGTTCCCCGTCATTTCTATAAGCTCGAAGTACAATGGCTTAACGCTGTCAAGCTTTGCGGTTATCTTTCTCCCCACGGCGGGATTTTTCCTGAATATATCCAGGAACATTATCTGCACGTCCATCAGGGCAGGCTTGTACAGGTTATTGAACTTCTTAAAAAACCTGTTGTTGAAATAATATCCATTGAAACCGGCGATGCCGAGAAATTTCAGCTTGAACCGTATTTTCATCCTTTCAATAAACAGGCCGAAAGCGCCGACGTCCTCTTCTGCTGCTGTTTTTTTAACAACCACCTGCCGTTTCTCAATAATGGGGGGTTTTTCTTTTTTAACTCTTTTATTTGAGAGACGGGGTTCAACCTGCCGTATATATTGTTTTTGCTTTTCCCGGTCTATGGTAAGACGGCGGCCAGCAGGCTTCTCCTCAACAACTTTACCGCCGCTTTCAACAAATTTTGTAAAGAGGTTTTTCCTGGTTTGTTCGTCGAGCTTTGCGACGCCAATATTATCTTTTGTTTTATCGACCTTGCCTTTTTCCATAATGGATAACCGAACCGACCTGGATTGAATTGCCTCAAAGCACTCTTTTTTATTACAATGTCGAATATTGTACATTAATAAAGTAATAAAAAATATTTATCAATCAAAATTTCTTTTTCACTGAATCTCATGGTCTGGAATCCATTATTTCCATAAAAGACATGCCGTTAAACAGAAAAACATGCCTTCACGTCATTTCCCTATACAGAATCTGCTGAATATGGAATCCAGAATATCATCGGGCGTTATTTCGCCGGTAATGTCGGCCATAACATCCATCAGCGACTGGAGTTCAAAGGCGATAATTTCTCCCGGCGAACGCGATTCAACGAGAGCGTATATCTTTTTTACGGTCGAGCCGGCCTGTTTCAGGAGCGCTATGATCCGCATGTCCGCTATAAATGAGTTTTCAATCTGGACGTATTCATTTCTTATCTTCCGACTCATGGCCTCTTTCAGGTCCTGCAGGCCGGCACCGGTCAGGGCCGAAAAAAGAACCGCATCCCCGGCGAATTTCTGCTGCATTTCTGCGATGGTTTCCTTGCCAGCAGCATCCGTTTTGTTGATGAGGATGATTCTCTTTTTATTTTTTGTTTTTTCAAGGATTTGCAGGTCCGAGTCATGGATCCCGGTCAGGGCGTCAAGGACCAGGATGATGAACGGGGATGTTTCAATTTTTCTGTGGCTCAGGTCAATGCCCATCTTTTCAATCTCATCGCCCGGAGTATCAATACCGGCGGTGTCAACAAGGTTGACATGCATGCCGCATATCTGGAACGGTTCGCGGATGATATCGCGCGTGGTTCCGGGTATATTCGAAACAATGGCGCGTTCCTGGTTTAAAAGGAGATTCAGGACACTTGACTTGCCCACATTCGGTTTTCCGGTAATCGTTATGTCAAGACCATGGCTCAGCTGTTCTCCCATGGTGCAGCGGTTAAGGAGGTCCTCGATTGAATCCTGGATCCCGCGTACCGCCCTGAGGGCCTGGTCGGGAGTGACAAATTCGATACCCTCATCGGTAAAATCTATGGCCGCCTCGATATCCGCCTTGAACTCGGTTATGCTGTTCCGTATCGTCGCAATGACGTTCCTGAGGGAGCCGTGCATCTGCCGGAGGGAGGTTTCAATTTCCCATTCGCTTTTTGCACTTATGATATGATTGATGGCCTCCGCCTCAGTAAGGTCGATCTTTCCATTGAGAAACGCCCGCCGGGTGAACTCTCCAGGCTCCGCCATCCTCACGCCAAGGGCGTTGAGTAGCATGATGATCTTTTTTACAATGATCTGGTTCCCGTGGCAGAAGATTTCAGCCATTTCCTCGCCGGTGTAACTGTGGGGCGCGGGATAATAGATCATTATCACGTCATCAACCTGCCCTTCCTTATCATGAAGCGTCCCGTAGTGAGCATGGCGGGGCTTTATATCACCCGATAGAGAAAAATGCGAATCAATGGCCCTGCGGGTGTCAGGGCCACTTATCCGTATGATAGCTATCGAGGAATTAACAGGGGGGGTTGCGGGCGCGCAGATGGTGTCTTCAGTCATAGGTCCCGATCATTGCTTCGGTATGATGGTCACCTTGCGGTATATCCCCTGCCCCTCGCTCCTGGTGGTGACACGGGTGTCGTTTTGCAGGGTCAAATGGATCAGACGGCGCTCGAAGGGGTTCATCGGCTCCAGGGTCCAGGGTTTTCCCGACTTGATGACCTTGAAGGCGATGTCCTTGGACATTTTTCTGAGAGCCCTCTCCCTCTTCGCCCGGTACGACTCGATGTCCAGAATTATCTTCTTATCGCTCCCGGTCTTGTGGTTTACTATGAGGTTCACCATGAACTGCAGCGACTCCAGCGTTTTTCCTTTCCTGCCAATGACAAGGCCGGAACTGTTCTTGCTTTCAAGCTCGATATAAACCTTTGACTCGCCTTCCTTGATGTCCGAAATTCTGCAGTCAAGCTCCATCTTCGCGAATATGGTTCCAATTACTTCCCTGATGGTATCCGCGATGTCCTTGGTATCTATATTGTAGAATAGCCTGATTTTTGCAGGCCTGGAAACACCGAAACCGAAAATGCCGCTTTTCCCTTCATCAATGACTTCTATGTTAACCTTGGACGAATCGGTAATGCCCAGTTCAGCAATGGCTTTTTTGGTAGCGTCGTCAACGGTCCTTCCTTCTACTTCTATAACCTTCATTATATGGCCTCCTGATTAATAAGAACACTTTACATGTTTATTCGTTACAATTACAACTCCTTCCTTTTATCGCCACACCGCTGCAGTCTACATCCCGTCCCGGTTCCCGGTTCCCGGTCAGGGAACCGGAATCACATCAAGCCGCTTTTTCGGTTTGAGAGCGCTTGTTTATGATCAACTGGTGGACGATCTGGAAAATATTCTGCAGCGCCCAGTAGAGGACAAGGCCGGAGGGCATGCTCCAGAATATGAATATGAACACCAGCGGCATCAGCATCATCATCATTTTCTGCTGCCCTCCGGTATCGACCGTGGTCAGTTTCGACTGAAGAAATGTCGATACCGTCATGATGATGGGCAGTATGTTCAGGTCGAATCCCGATATGGAGAACACCGTATCGGGCATCGACAGGTCTTTCATCCACAGGATAAAAGGAGCGTGCCAGAGATCGATGGAATCGATCAGGGCGCTGTACAGCGCGAAGAAAAACGGCATCTGCAGCAGCAGCGGCAGGCAGCCACCCATGGGGTTGACCTTGTTTTCGCGGTAGAGCTTCATCATCTCCTTCTGCATCAGGTCGGGCTTGTCCTTGTATTTCGCCTTCAGTTCGTTCAGCTTGGGAGTCAGCTGCTGCATCTTTTTCATGGACTCCGTCGACTTGATGGTCAGCGGCATGAACACGACCTTGGTCAGTATGGAAAATAGTACCAGGGCCCAGCCGAGGTTCCCGATAAGCTTGTTGATTGAGATGAGGCTCCAGATGACGAAATTCCTTATCGGCTCGATAAGCATGTTAACATCAGCTGCGACGACAATTGACTTGTCGACCGCGGCGAGCATTTTCTTGTCTTTTTCGCCCAGGTACACCTTGAATGACTTCTTGATCTCTTTACCCGGCTCGAGCTTGTTCATGGCGACATGCATACCGGTGCGAAACCCCGCCTGTTTACGGTTTTCATGAATTACGCTTTTCGCCGGGGATTCTTCAGGTATCATGATGAGGAGGAAATACCTGCTCATGATGCCGGCCCAGTTTATCGTGCCGCTTTCTTTCTTGATTGATTCGCCGTTCGATGAAGACCCGCATCCAAGGAGAAATCCGCCGCCGCCCTTATCTGCCTTCTTGAAGCTGCCGTCAACCGAGTAAATGCTCATGAGACGATTGTAGGTATTGTTGTAATCAAGGGTCGGTCCGAGTATCTCTCCCGGGGAGAAAATCGCCGATCCGTTTTTAAAGGCTATCTCCTTGTTCCCGTTGTTTTTCAACCTGTACTCGACCTTAAACCCATAACCGTCATCCTTGAACAGGTATGACTTTTCGATTCGTACAGGGCTGCCATCCATCTGGATGTCGGTATAAAAAGTAACGCGGTCCCCATCCTCGCGGAGCTGCCACAATGAATTGTTGAGATTGCTGCCGTTCACGAATTCATCATCGTTGAAATACAACGAGAAATCCATTTCACCCCTGGCATTGTAGGGATTCTTTTTTACTATAAGATCGATATTTCTTTCCAGATAGGTACACCCGGTGATTGCCGCGCCCCTGGTGGAAAGGGTCATTTTGTATTTTTTCGTCTTCACGACCGTGTCTTTATCGACACCGTTCTTGCCGACCGGAACGATCTTGACCGCTCCCTGGTCTGTGCCGGGTTTTTCTGATTCTTTTGTATCTTTCTTTTCAACTTTGACCGTCTCGGGCTTCTTCGCCTGTTTGCCCGGCTGGAAAAAAATGAAATAGCCTCCCCATATCACGGCTATCAGTAAAATTGCGATAATATTTTTTTTGTCCATGGCATTGTCCTTTGCTTTTTACTATTGGGCGTGCGATAACATACCGCGCTTTGATCAAGCATCATCCCACAAACGGATGATGACACGGCATGTATTCTTCAAATTGAATGGAAATTACTTAAAGAAATGAAACGTATCCGGTACCGGATCAAAGCCGCCTTCATGCAAGGGATGGCAGCGAAGAATTCTTCGCACCGCCAGATAGGAACCCTTGACCGGACCATGTTTTTTTA
>ERZ795044.5031-NODE-5031-length-10751-cov-4.762248_pt1 | contig 10751 bp, 31 predicted proteins | sample MGYA00375128_ERZ795044 | MGnify/ENA primary metagenome ERZ795044 (study PRJEB30173, sample SAMN05720213) | anaerobic digester metagenome | isolation source: active sludge of municipal wastewater-treating anaerobic digesters | place: USA | collected 2014-12-22 ... | reverse complement strand
CAAGAAATGAAAAGTTTGGATTGCTCCTTGATGTTTCAGTTAATTGTGCATTGAGGAGGCAAGAGGCAATAAACATTAAGGCAGGAGATATTAAGGTAGTGGATGATAATATGTTTATCTTGATCAAGAAAGCAAAAGGAAATAAAGAAAGAACTGTCTTTGTTCCAAAAAATATCGCAGTATTAATTATCCATTATTCTTTTGCAAATCATCTTAAACCCTCCGACTATATTTTTAGAAGTTCAAAAAATCCGGAAAGACCCATTGATAAAACTATCTGGAATAAAGTGTTCAGTAAGGCAACCTTTAAAACTCTGGGTAAGAAATATCACCCCCATCAGTTAAGGCATACCCGGGCAACTCAATGGTTTGAAAATGGAATTGACATTGTGAGAATACAACAGCGACTTGGACATTCAAATATTGCTACCACAAGATTGTATCTCAATCCGGATAATAAAAGAGAATTGGATAAATGGAGTAAAGAAAAATTTTAAATAAAAAATAAAAATTGTTTGGATTTCAAGATTTATTCTATTCTTGAAATTCTTAAACTTTCAACTTCTTTCTTTGTTTTTGGAGAAGTTACAAGAACTTTCTTGAAAAACATCTTTTTTCCGATTAACTTTTTTGGAGATGTTATTCCGGAATTTTTACAAAAGTTTGAGTTGGTAACATTCAAATCAAATAAGTATTCAATTTCATTCTTTTCTAATTGAACTCTTGGTTTGACATTATCCTTATCATCCTTAAATTCCTCAATTCCAATAACAACAAATGCATCATTATCTCCCTCAACATTTGCAACTTTCAAGAAATTGGATCCTGTATATTTTTCCCATCCATCCATGTCTGTTTGTGCCATTTTGTTTGTTTGTATAACCTCCTTTCAATGTCTGTTTGTCAATGCTGTAATCAGCAAATATGATAAATACACACAATTTATATATTTATCTGTTCATTTAAGAGTAACATTAAAATTAAACTCGCTAACCTCTACTTCTGGATTAAATCCCTGCTCTGTAAAAGAAAACTTTGCCATCTCTTGATTTTGGACTTTAAAACAACTACAAGAGATTTCTCCACCTAATTTTTGAGATCCATAAATAAATGGATTTTTAACACATTGAGAAGTTTCGGATTTCAACAAAAATATCAAGTAAAAAACTGCTAAAAGTAAGACAAAAAGCAAAATAAAGTAAAATAAATCAGTTTTTTTCATTTTCAACTCTAATTTCCTGTATTTTCTTTGCCATATCCTGTTAATTCTAACAGAATGCCGGTAATTATTGTAAGATTTTTATTGATTTGTTGGAAATTATTAAGCAATTCTAATCTAAACACTCCATTGTCATGCAAACTGCTAATTGTTTCTTGGATCCTTTTAATCTCCTCTGTATCAATTTGCTGTGTTTTTGGACTATTTTCTGCCTTTGGAGTTGGACTTTCCTCAATTTCCTCATCATCCTCATCATATTCATCATCAAAATCCTCTAAATTTTCCTCCGGAACAGGTTTTTCAACAGGTTTCTCCACAACTCTCTCAACTTTTCTTGGAATTTCCTGCCTATTTGGAGTTGGACTTGGAGTTGAACTTTGGTAACTCTGCTGTGCTTTGAGTTTTGCTATCACATCCTTTAAAGTTTCTGCCATTTTTAACACCTCCTTTCATTTGATTATAAACTTTTCTAAAAATCCAAATAGTTTCATAAAATCTATCTCCCATTATTCCCCCTAAAAGCAATAATTTCTTGACTTGATCAGTATTATAATCCCTATCAACACACTCCATAACCCACTTTAAATCGGTTTCAGAATACTTTTTTCTTAAAATCAGATATTTCCATGCCCATTTCCATTTTCTTGTATATTTTATATAAATATATCTAAAAAGATAAAAAGCAAATCCTCCAAAAAATAAAACATAAACAAAAGTTTTAACAAGAGGAATTATAAAATTTGAAACAACCTCTGGCATTTTTAACTAACCGGAACTAATCCGGATGTTCCTCCTGTTGAATTTGTAAATGCAGGACATACATTCTCCACATAACCCATTGCTTTTGTTAATGCATCAAACATTGGAGCCATTTTATCTAATAATTTGCTCCATTGATAGAATATTATAACCATACAAACTGCAATAACTAAAAAGAAAATAACTGTCATTATAATATTTCCATACTTTTCCCAAAAAGTTTTATCCATTAATCTTTGTTCAAGTAATCTGTCTGTTGCCAATCTTTGTAATTTTAGATCCTCTTGTGTAAATTTAACACCCATTTGTCTGGATATTTCATCAATATCAGACATAATGAAGTTAATCCACTCTCCATCCTCTCTAATCCAATACCAAAATTCATTCTTTGCAGTTTGCTTTGTTCCAACCGGCAACCATTTAACAACCTTAAATGCCATTGCTAATGCTCCATTTGGAGCAACTCTCCATAACTTATCTCCGGCCATTCCCATTGGAATTTCTCTTGCTCTATATTCAGCAATTTGAGTTGGAACATTTCCAACATTTCTAAATACTTTAATCCTCAAAAAATATGCTTTTTTAGTTGAATTAACAAAAATCCAAAATCCTAATGCTCCTAAAATTAAAACAACAACCATGAAAATAAGCAATCCCATTGCAAATGTTCCCATTGAAAATCCCCCTCCAACACTTTTCAGAGGATTATATTGAGAAAGCATATCAATTCCGGATGGCATTATTTCTTTTCCTCCAATGTTTCACTATTTCCACAACTTCTACATTGCCACTTTCTATCTTTCAATCTTAAATAACCAAAAAGAGATCCACACTTGGAACATCTAATTTTTGATTTTTTTTGCTCTTTTCTTTGCAATTTTTCTTGTTCTGTTTCCATTATTATTTTTTTCATCTTGAATTTCAATATTAACTATCTTTTGCCCTCTTGGAACATAATCTAAAACTTGATTGAATAAAGGAGATCTTAATAACTTATCCATTGTTTTATCCATAATATCTCCCACTTTCAAAACTCTTTGTTCAACACATTCTCTGAAATAATCTACCCAACATGAAAAATGAAAATATGCATGATGATTTGGAGATAATAATCTGTTATAAGTTGATAAACAAACATAATGATCTTTGTCTATATTAATATAATCACAACATTTTTCACAAATTACTTTTTTGATAACAGCATCTTTTTTATTCTCTTTTAATACCCCTTTTTTAAACACCATAATATCACACACTCTCCTTTATTTATAAATCTTTTTGCTCCTCTCTATTTAAAGGTTTCGGAATTTCTCCTCTCTGCATTGCTTTCCAACATCTTTTATGAAAGTAAAGTGTTTTTCCCATATGATTTTTTATTCTTGGAGTTCCCTCAATATCTTGGCCACAACCATTGCAAACAGGAACATTTGTTATTGTTGCTTGAACATAACTTTGTGCATTCTCCTCAATCTTTTCCTCTTGCTTTGTTTTTTTATCCTCTCTAAAAAAGAGATCTTTAAACCATCCCATTTTAAAATATGCCCCACACAAATTTAATAATGGAATAGATACCCCAAATCAGAGAGGATAAAACAATTAATTTTTCTATTGGAGATGAGAATATCCAATCCCATTTAAATATTTTTAGTGCAGTTTCTCTTAATTGAGTTCCATATTTATCTTTTGGCAACTCAATTTTCTTTAATCCCAATGCTGTTGTTGATCCTTGTTCCTCACTCATTGATTTTTTCCTCCCATATTAAAACAATTCCTCTAATTTCATCTGGATGGATAACATTCATTTTTATAAATTCTTTTAAAGATTTTTGACTATCCAAAACCTCACTTAAAATTAAAGTATCCTCTTTTTCACTTAATTTTTTCATTTAAAAAATTCCTCCTAAAACTATTAATGCAGAATAAACAAAAAGGAATACCGGAATGAAAGAGAATTCATCCGGTATTTCCTCTCCTCTTTTTTTAAATGATAAAACCCAAACACCTTTCCATGCCAAACCGAATATGAGAGTTAAAATGATAATTAATGCTAATTGATAGATTGATCCACTCAATAATCCCAATGCAGTTAATACTTTAATATCTCCTGTTCCTCCAAAAAAGTTCAAATCATAAAGGAGAAGTGCAAAAACAAATGCAACAACTCCAAAAAGAATATTCTCATAATATCCCAATCCCACATTAATCATCAATGGAATTAAGATCATTGTTGTTAAAAGAGCAGATGGAACTACCTTTAATTTAAAATCAATAATTGATGCTACAACAAGCAACAACCCAACAACCACCCCTATTGAAATCATGCTGAAAAAAATCCAAATAAAAATCCTGCAATAAAGTTTAATGTTATAATTGCTCCTGAAATATAAGCAAATACAACTGCAACCTTTAATGCTCCGGATAAATCCTTAAATTGTATCATTTTTTTCCTCCTTATTATTTATATTGTGTGTGTTGGAGTATAAATACTTTTCCACTTCATCAAGTTTTTCATTGAAAATATCATCAATAACTCTTTTTAACATATCTCTACCCAAAAATCCCTCTTTTTTTGGATATTTCATCTCCTCTCCGATAATCCAACATCTTAAAATTCTCTTTAATTCCTCAATTGAGAAAATACACCAATTGGTTTTATAAGGAAATTCAATTCTTACAACCTTTGAAACTCTATCTTTTTGAGGATTTGTATCCCAAACATCAATGCTTGATGTCATTCCCATTTTATAAACTCCATCCAAAATAATTGAATACAAATTTAATTATTCCAACTGTTAAAATATAAACACAAGACAAAATTATTGCCCAAACAATCCAATCTCTCCAATTAATTTTTGACTTTTTTTTGTTTTTTGTTTTCATTTCCAACCTCCTTTAAATATTTCTCAATCTTTTTATTAATTGTTAAAAGTTTTTCTTTTAATTCCGGAATTTTGCTTTTTGGTAATTCTGTTTCTTTTAATTGCAATAAAATTTCCAATCTTTCTATTGTATTTAAAAATGAAGTATAAGCAGAATGGCTCCTTGAAAATCCTCTCTCAACTGCAACTTTTAATCTTTCTCTTTGAATATCTTTGAGATCTTTAATCTTTAAAGATTTTATTTGGAATGTAGATAAATTATCTTTTATAACTAAATCAATTATTTCATCTTGAAAAAAATTATTTTTTTGCAATAAAACCATTGCTACCTTGAATGCTGTTATTTTCTTTTCTTTAATAAGTTCCCATGTTCTCTTATTTGCCTTTCTTAATGCTAAAATTCTTTTAGTTGTAGTATAAGGCATATCAAAATCCCATGATAATCTGGCAATTGAAAAAGAGTTTTTTCCATAAATCTTTATTCCCAAATCATATGCTTTGTTTAAAATTTTAAATTTCCTTAATGTTTCAGAGTGCCTTTCATCATCCATTTCGGATTTTAATTTATTATATGCTAAAAGAAGTTTATCCCTATTTTCTTTATCATCTTTTTCTTTTATTTCTTGTATGATTGTATTCATTTTTCTTTATTCTCCTCCTTTTCCTGCATGGATCACAAGACATTTTATCAAAATTCTTTGGAAGTTTTTTTAAACAATACATGCACAACTTATTTTTTCTTGCATATTTCAATTTCTCTTTCTTATTTTGTTCAATAAATCCTCTAACTCTTGCTCTAAATTCAGGATCATTCCTATATCTATTTTTCATATATGCTTTTCCATAACCCTCATAATGTTCTTTATAAATCTCTTTTTTCCTTTTTTCAGGCAATGCATTAAACCATTCCCTTGCTCTCCTTTTAACTCCTGCTTTATATCTATCGCTTGTATGATACTCTATTGTAGATGTAGAAACTTTAAACTTTTTTGCAAGTTCCTCTACACCTTTAAATTTTCTTAACTTTTTTATTTCTTTTCTTTGTTCTTTTGTTAATCTTTTCATTTTTATTTAACTCTTGTTCAGTATAAGTTTCATCAAATTCAAATCCCACCATAATATTTCTTATTTCTCCCCCAAATCCTAACAGAATTATGTTTGAAAGGATGTGATCCTTATCAAATTGTGCAATATTTTCTTTTATTTCTTTGGATAAAATGTCTTTCATCTACCAATACTCCTTATCATGTTTATATCTCATCTTTGAATATTCACAATGATGTTTGCAAAAATTAACCTCATCATATCCAGAGCAGAAAACAACATAATCCTTTAAACTTTCACAGAGTTGTTTTGGATTAACATTCTCTTTATCTGCAACAACTCTAACAACCTCATCTCCTATTTTAAGGATTATTGTTTCTAATTTATTGTTCATTTCTTAATTCCTCCAATAAACAATTAAATGAAGTCCATGCAAGTATTCCCATAAAAAGATTAACCCAAAAAGATTTTGTATAATAAAAGATTATTCCCCAAATAAACATAATTAAACCTGCAAAAAATCTAAAAAAAGTTTTTTTAAATTTATTTTCTCTTATCTTAAATCTACTTTGCCATAGCAAAAAATCATCTATTTCTGGATCTTTTTCTTTAACTATCGGAATAATTGTATGTTCCAATGCCTTTTTTATTGCACTTTCTACCATTTGAGCATCTACATTCTGTTGTTTTGAATTTTTTTTATTTGTCATTCCATCCCTCCTTTTCAATTAATCCAATTGATTTTCCATAATCAAATATTGTTTGTCTGCTTTCTCTTGGAATATTCTCATAATCCTCTGCAAAAACTCTGGCTTTTTCCGGAGTTAAATTGAAAAAGAATAAGAAATTATCTGCAAAAGCATCAATTCTTTCTGCTTTTTTGATCTTTTCTCTTTCCTCTTTGCTTGTTTTTTCAACCATTTCTTGATCTTTTTTCTGTTGTAAATATGCCTTTTTTTCAGAAATCAATCTTAATTCATCACTTAATGCATCTATTTGGATCTTTTTTCTATCATATTCCCAATTAATTTCAGTTAATTCATCTCCATCTGTTTGTTTAAACTTATGAAGTGCTTGTTGTATAAATTCAGAAAAATTAAAATTTGGATTTTCTTTTTTTATCTTTTCAAAGATTAATTCAGATGCCTCATCAAGAGAAATTGTTTTATTCCCCATATTGTTTTCTTAACACCTCATCTAAATCTTTTTGAGTTTGAATATCTTTTTCTTGTTGCATCTTTCTTAATCTTTCCTGCTTTTCTTTTTCATATTTTTCTTTGTTTTCTTTTGCTTTAATAGAAATAATCTTTCCATCCTTAATCTCAAAATATCCCAATTCTGTTGCAGTTTGAGTTATGCTCATAACATCATCCTCTGAAACATATTGATCAAAAATAAGGAAATTGACAAATTCTTTTAAAGAAATCCAATCTGATGGATAACTTTCCATTAACTCTTTTATCCTTAATGTTAATCTTTCTCTTTTATTAATATATTTTGTAGGCATTTTATCTTAAAATACACACACTACTCAACTATTTAAATCTTTCGGTTTGTTCTTCTTCTTCTTCTTCTTCTACTCTACTCTACTCTACTCTACTATACTATACATACATACATTACATACATACTTATACCAAGCAAAATTAAAAAAGTATTTTTAGAGAAGAAGAAGAAGAAAGAAAAAATTTTAGTTATTCGGTATTAAATACCTGTTTCTTTCCAAATCTCTCTTTCCCATGCAGTTAAACCGGATGGCATTCTTTTTGCCTTTTTCTTTCTTTTATCCCTAATCCTATCTGCAATTGCTAATCCAATGCCTAACCCAATCCCTGCTCCAACTAATCCTTTAATATTATCACTCATCTTTTTCCCCTCCTTTTAACTTCTCCTTTAAGAATTTTAGAAATATTAAGATCTACCTCTTTCTGCAATTTCTGTTTATTTGAGGCATTTTTAATTTCCTCTGTGAGTTTTCTTACTTTTGCAGTTGTTTTGTATTTCTCACTAAACTCATCACTCCACTTGCTCATCTTTTCAAATCCCCCTGATGCCCATGCCCAGATCTAACTTTATTCTTTGCTCTAATTTGTTTATCCAAATTAAGAGATCTTTTGATAGCAACCCACTTTTTAATTTGTCCTAATCTGTTTCTTTCTACATAAAAACCACCAATTTTTGTTCTAAATGTCATATTTTCTTACTTTCTACCTCCTTTCAGTTCCTTTGGTAATTTGAAACTTTTGGAGATCATATCCTCATTTCCACAACCCTCACAAGTCCAATGAACATTGAATGGATCACTCCATTTTCTCATTCTACCACCACACAACTCACATTTTTCTGCCATTTTTAAAAATCTCCCTCTCTTATTCTCATCATAATTGCTCTCAATCTTGCTTTTGCAACAGCATCTCTAACCTCGGATGGAACTCTTTGCCCACCTAACCATTTCTTTTGATAATCTCTAACAAATGGAGTAACTATTAAATTTTTAACTCCTTGCTGTGCTTTTGGAAATTCAAATTTGGATTTTTTTATTTTTTTTGAATAATTCTTTGCCAACCAATTTTCTTGTTCATAAATTTCTCTTTCATTTTCCATTGTTAAATTTAATTCTTTGACTAATTCAAAATCAATATCTTTCTTTTTCATTTTCCACCTTTCCTCCTTTCACTTTCAATTATTCTTTTAACAACATCTGCATAACTTTCCCTTTTTGTAATCTTGCATTTTTTGATTTCAGAGAGGAGTTCCTTATCAACTCTCATGAATGTTTTGTTTGTCATTTAATATTCCAAACCTCCATGTTTCTTTGCATAAGCATTCTCTACTTTTCCCCAGATGCTTTTGCCTTTAATCAATTTTTTAAGATTTTTTTCTCTTGAATTTGCTGTTTTTCCCACTCTTTTATCCCTCATAAGAGTTCCCCATCTATAATAATAACCTTTTGCCTGACATTTAAGACATAAAGTATTTGGAGTTTTGCTTGTTCTCTTTCCACATGCCTCACATTTGTATGTCATTATTTTCTTTTTCCATCCATTTTATTTTTAATATATTGCAGATACTTTCTTTTTGCCCATGCATTAACTTGCCCACTTGTTACTAAATCCTCTGCACTTTTTGATGCAATTGGAGTTTTTCTCCCACTAACAAATAAATTAAAATTTTTTGATCCTAATCCAATGTCATATTTGACTTTCTTTGCCATGTTATACCATTGTATAACAACTATTTAAATGTTTGGATACAAGGAGGTTTTTCAACCTCCCCAAGAGTTAAATGCTTTTTAAGAAATAGTATGAAAATTGAAAAATAAAAAAATTAAAAATCTGTTTTTTAAGCAGTTCCTGTTTCTACCAATCCACTTGATCTAATTGCTGTTATGATAATAACTGTCAATAAAATCAACACTACCATTGCTCCTATCACAATGAAAATATCATACCAATCAACAACAGTTGCAATACTATTAACAGTTGTGTTCATTGTATCTGTTGCTGTGTTATCTGCATTATAAACATAAGTATATGTTACTTTAACATTTTCTCCTGTATAAGCAGATCCATTTGTGGCATAAATCTTACAATTTACATTTGTATAATTTGATGCCGGAACAGAGGCATTTGAAGTTGCATTTAATACTGCTGTTATTGAACAAACAACATCTCTCAATGTAGATTTAGATAATAAATCTCCTGCCCCGGAAACATTTGTCAATCCGGTTACACTCTCATTAACTGCTGTTGCAGTTGTTGGAGTATAAGTTGCAGTTTCTAACTCACTTCCCATGATAGTAAAAATCATAACTAACAATCCAATCACAAACAGGATTACAATTAAGGATAACAATATTGTTAATCCTGCTACCCCCCTATCTGTTTTGAATTTCATTTTTTGCTTAAATAAAAAGAGGATGGAGAAACTTTATCTCCATCCAATCTAATCTAAATCTCCTTTATTGTCCAGAAAACTGCATTTAAGCAGTTCCTGTTGCAACAAGTCCGGATGATCTAATTGCAGTTATAATTATAACTGTCAATAAGATCAAAACAACCATTGCTCCGATAACAATAAAGATGTCATACCAATCAACAACCGAGGAAATTGCTGTTCCTGTGGTATTAATCACATCAATAGCAGTTGCATCTGTTGTAGATTCTTGCAATTCAGCACTCATAATGGTGAATATCATTACAAGCAAACCGATTACAAATAGCATAACAATAAGAGATAAAAGGATAGTTAATCCTGCTATACCTTTATCTGTCTTGAACTTCATTTTCTTTTTAATATAAAACCTCCTTTCAGCGATATTATTCAGAGTTGAAAACTCTTTTATACAGAATTGTGTGATATTCTCTTTAAATACCTGTGGATAAATTGGATACAAGATGATCAGTTATCCTAATTATCTGTTATTTCCACTTGTAAATAAAGGAATTGCAGAAATAATCGCAACTGCGAGAGTAACCATCATTGCGATCCCATTAACAAAACCACCTAACCAAAACAATAAACCAACTACAAATACCCCAAAACCTGCAACTGCTAATCCTCCAATGAAATCCTCTTTTGCTTTATAATATCCCATTAACACAATAACCCAAACAGAAACCAAAATCATGTAACCAAACCATTGCCCTGTTACATTATTTGTATAATTTGCTATTTCTCCTAAACCGAGAGATGCATTGATAGTTGATGGATCTGGATATGCCATTTAATAATTTAACCTCCCATGCTGTTGTTTAATATCTAACAATTCTTTTAAAACTTTTTCAAAACTTTCTCTATTCTCAAATTCCCATTCCTCATTTTCAATTTTCATTCTCCATTTATCTTGT
>ERZ795044.5029-NODE-5029-length-10756-cov-4.233343_pt1 | contig 10756 bp, 5 predicted proteins | sample MGYA00375128_ERZ795044 | MGnify/ENA primary metagenome ERZ795044 (study PRJEB30173, sample SAMN05720213) | anaerobic digester metagenome | isolation source: active sludge of municipal wastewater-treating anaerobic digesters | place: USA | collected 2014-12-22 ... | reverse complement strand
AGGTTCGGTACGCCCAGAGCGGGGTCGCGACCGAAAATGCGAAACATCTCGGGCGACCAGGTGGTGGTGTTGGTGTCTGCATCCCACTCAAAGCTGGCCAGATGTGCCATGCTCTCCGAGCGCGCCATCAGGACTTGTCGATGCTGTAGCGCCGCCTCACGTTGCGTCCAGGTGTGCAAAATGCGGTTGAAGCCTGCCACCAACTGGCCGATCTCGCCCTGTTGGTTGCCGGGAAGGGGCGGCGGAATCTGCGATGAATTCGCCAGAGCCGCCATGGCGTCTGCCGTGGCCACCAATGGGGCCAGCTGGCGCTTCAAAACCCACCAGGTCAGCGCGCCGGTTAGCAGGGTCAATAGCAGTGATGCCCAGAGCAGGCGTTCTTTCATCCTGGCAATCGGTGCAAATGCCTCCTGCGCGGGCAATATGGCCACAGCGCACCAACCCGCTGCAGGAATAGCCTTTGCCGCTGACAACTCCAGCACGCCGCGTGAACTGAGCGCCACGCCATATCCTTCGTAGCCCTGCATGTAACGGTCATGCATGGCGTTCAGTCCGGGCGCCGGCACCGGTTGCATCACGCGGCTGCGGTCGGTGGCGGTGATAAATAGCTGGTGTTGCGGGGCGATTAGAAAAAAGCCACCGGTCTGGCCATAGCGACCCTGGGTGATTTTGTCCAGGAAATTGGGCTTGCCCAGGTTGGTCACCCCGACGAGGACCCCGACGACTTTGTCCTGACTGTCTTTCATTGGGACAGCGATGGCAAAAACGGGTGCCTTTAACTGCTTGCCCATGACCGGGCGGCCGATGACCGACTTGCCCTGTTTGAGCGGAGCCGCAATGAAATCCATTTCCATGTAGTTGGTGCCAATCCGATTGGCCGAGCGCGGCACGTCAACGATGGCTGTGCCGTCCAGTCCAGCAACCCAGACTCCGCCGTTGAACAGCAGTTGCAACGATGGACGCTGCTCCAGGCGAGCTTGCAACCCAGCCGGACTAGCCATCAAGCCTGCATCCAGCTTTGCAACGCCCTCCAGGGCCAGCAAGCGTTCATTCAAGTTGCCATTCACCTCGTTGGAAACGGAAGTGACCACCGAGAACTGCTGCTCGCCCAGCAGGCGTTCCATATCGGCTTGCAAGCTGCGATTGGCGAAAAAAGTGAGTGACCAGATCCCCAGCACAAACACCATCAGCGTGAAAACGGTGGCACGGGCTTTGAGCGAATGCAACTGCGAGATTCCGAGCTTCATCTGGTATTCGATTGTGCTATTACTTTGATAGCTACTTACGCAGTATCTACGAGGGCTAGAGTCATATTTCGTTGTGAAATTTGGAGCTCATGGCCCAGCTGCTTTCAGTTTACCTTCAAGTGCTTCAAGCGTCAGCGGTTTGCTGAACAAATACCCCTGGTAGGCGTGGCAACCCTGGTGTGCCAGAAAATCCGCTTGCGCCTGCAGCTCCACCCCTTCGGCAATGACCGACAGGCCCATGCTTTCCGCCAGCGCCACCACCATTTTGGCAATGGCTGCGTCGTTGGGGTCGTTCACGATGTTGCGCACAAAGCCCTGGTCAATCTTGAGCTGGTCCAGTGGCAGGCGCTTGAGGTACGCCAGGGACGAGTAGCCCGTGCCAAAGTCGTCCAGCGAGAAGCTCACCCCATGGGCCTTGAGTTCGCCCATTTTGGCAATCACGGCCTCTATGTCGTCCACCAGCATGCTTTCGGTCAACTCCAGCTTGAGCAGCCTGGGTGTCGCGTGTGTGCGCGCCAGCGTGCTACGCACCGTGTCCACAAAATCAGCTTGCTTGAACTGGCGTGCGCTCACATTCACCGCGATCGTCAGGTGGGCCATTGCCGTGTCGCTGGCCCACGCGGCCAACTGCGAGCAGGCAGTCTCCAGCACCCATTGACCAATGGGCAGAATCAGCCCGATCTCTTCGGCCAGTGGAATAAATTCCGCCGGTGACACCATGCCGCGCTGCGGGTGCTGCCAGCGCACCAGCGCCTCTACCCCGGTGACCCGTCCTGCGCCCACCACCTGCGGTTGGTAGTGCAGCAGGAACTGGTGGCCGGCAATCGCTTCGCGCAGATCGGCCTCCAGGGCGGCGCGGGCCGAGACTTCGGCCTGCATGCCTGTATCAAAGAAGCGCAACGCATTGCGGCCTGCTGCCTTGGCCTTGAACATGGCGAGTTCGGCGCGTTTAAGGGGTTGCTCACTGCTCTCCAGCGTCACTCCGCCAAACAGGGTAATGCCAATGCTGGGCGTGCTGTAGTGGGAGCCTTGTTCGAGGGTGAAGTCCTGGCGAAATGCCTGCAGGATGTTGTCGCCCACCGTTTCTGACTGGGTTGCCGCTTCGATGTCGTCCTCGCTCAGGTCTTCAAGCATCACCACAAATTCGTCGCTTCCAAGGCGTGCCAGGGTGTCGCCGTCGCGGATGCAGGCTTTTAGGCGCTGTGCCACCTGCACCAGCAGCAGGTCGCCCTGGTGGTGGCCCAGGGTGTCGTTGATGGTTTTGAAATTGTCCAGATCGACAAACAGCAAAGCGCTTTTTCGCGCGTGCCGGGTACTGGCGTGCAAGGCCTGCTCCAGCCGGTCAAGTAAAAGGCGGCGGTTGGGCAGGTGGGTCAGCGGGTCGTAGAAGGCCAGCGTGTCAATTTGCACCAGGGCATTGACCCGCTCGGTGATGTCATTGAAGATCGCAACAAAGTGGGTCGTGTGACCTGCGTCGTCCTTGACCGCACTGATGCTGAGCCACTCGGGGTATTCCTCGCCATTCTTGCGGCGGCTCCAGATTTCGCCAATCCAGGAGCCTTCACTTTCCAGTGTGGCAGCCATGGTGTCGTAGAAAGCCCGGTCGTGCCGACCACTTTGCAGCAAGCGCGGTGTTTTTCCAATGGCGTCTTCGGCGCTGTAGCCGGTTATCTGGCTGAATGCGGAGTTGACGCGCAAAATCACGCGCCGTGCGTCGGTGATGAGCATGCCCTGCTGGGAATTGAAAGCGGTTGCGGCAATGCGTTGCGCTTCACTGGCTTGCTTGCGCTCCGTCACAAAGTGGTTTATGGCATCCACCAGGATGTCAATTTCATCGCGGTAGCGGGCCCGCTTTTTTCGGTGCACGGTCAACTCTGCTGTGTCACCTGAATGCCCACGCCTGGTCACATCCATTGCAAGCTGGTGCAGATGTTTGGCCACCTTGTGGTACACGATGGCGAACAGCACCAGAGCCAAACCGATGATCTTGACCAGGTCGGTTATCACCAGGGTTTTCAAGGTGTTGTTGGACTGGTTGTTGGCCTCAGCGTAAGACTCTGAAATGCGCAACGTTCCCAGAGCTGTGGCCTGATCCTGTGCCAGGATGGGCACGCTCCACACATGGTCCACCGTGCCGCTAAAGCCCGGCTGGCGTACATCCACCAACAACTTGTCCGGGCCAAGCACCTCGACACGCACCACAACCTGCGAGGCCACCATGCCGCCCAGCACGGCGTTGAGCCCCACCACGTCATACTGCCACAGGGAAGCGGAGATGGCCGACAGGCTTTGCTGAACCGCTTCCCGTGCATCCAAATGCGCGTGGCGCAACGCCTTGTCACGCTCGTAGGCCACGCCGAATGCCGTTGCCAAGGTAAACACGGCCAAACTGACAACCACCACCCAGACCAATATGCGCAGTGCAAGGACGGAGTGGCGGTACAAAACCATGGCTATTTTCTGGCCCAGATGGCGGAATACGCCGCTTCAAAACCCAGCGTGGCTTCTATCCCCCGGTTGCCAGTGGTTTTGACAAGTTCCGTGGTCACGAGTATGGGCCTTGACTGCAAGCCGCTGGGCAGCACGCCCGCCATCGCACGGTTGAGTTCGTCGGCAAGCTGGTAGCCCTGCATTTTCAGGGGCTCGGCAACCGTTGCCATCTGCTGGGAAATGCCCGCGCCTATGCGGCCAAGGGCTTTGGCGGAGCCGTCACCAGCAGACACATTGCGAATGTCTGTGCGCTTGGCCTGCAACAGAGGGTAGTTGATCGCATCAAAGTACACATCATTGATTGCCAGGCTGTACGTCCAGGCCGCGCCGTGGGTGGCGGCCAGTTTTTGAACGACGCCAGGCATGGCCGCAGCCGCATCCGAAATCAGCACGTTTTCAACCGCCAGCACCGTGCACCCCTTGTAGCCCTTGCATGCCTGTATGGTGGCTTGCATGGCTTCGGTTTTGGCGTTGGCTACGGCATACTGGTTGTCGTTGAATATGACCACACCCACCGGTTGCTGCCTGGCGATGGCATCCTGGATTACAAAATCGGCAGCCATTTTTGCCACATCCACCGGCAGGGTTGACACGTTGGCAAACAGGTCTTTCGTGGGGCCGGGGTCTTTGGCAGCGTGCCAGCCCACCAGGACAATCTTGTTCTGTTTGGCGCCAGCCACTTGTGGGGCAAAGTCGTCGGGGTCAAAGCCTCCAAAAACGATTCCGTGCGGTCGCGCCGCAACCGCTTGTGTCAAGGCCTGCGCCTGGGTGGTTTTCAGTCCCTGCCCGTCTTCCAGGTGGACCTGCCAGCCCAGCTTGCGGGAGGCCTCTTCGAAGCCCCGATACACCCCCATGGCGCCGCCATTTCTGAAATCGGAGGCGATGAAAACAACCGTCTTTGCAGGCTGGGCGACTGGCCCCGCAGGTGGCGCTTCAAACGCAGCCTGCGCCCAGCCCGAAGCCGAAAGCAGAGCCAACAAGCCTGCAAGAAAACGGTTTGCCTTCTTCATGTGTCTCCTTTGAAGACCGACAGAATACTCTATACACGCCACTTCGGAAAGGTGGCAGTTGCATTGCGAGTTGCACTACTTATGCATAAAGCTGCACCACATTGCGCCCGACCTCTTTGGCCTTGTACATGGCTGCATCGGCCCATTTCATAAGATCGGTCTGGCTGGCCTCATGGCCCATGAACAGCACCACGCCAATACTGGCGCTGCTGTGGTGCTCTATGGTGGTGACACTTTGCCCCGGCTTGGCCACGGTCAGCCGATAGGGCAAGGCCAGACTGAGGCGAATTTTTTCCGCCACACCTGCCGCCATTTCGCTGGACTTGGCCTTGTCGGTATCCAACTCACTGAGCGCCACAACAAATTCATCGCCGCCGGTACGTGCCACGGTATCGACTTCGCGCACGCAGGCGGTCAGGCGTTTGGCCACTTCGATCAGCAGCAAATCGCCCATCGCATGTCCGTGCTGGTCGTTCAGGGGCTTGAAGTTGTCCAGGTCCAGGAACATCAGCGCGCCGTATAGCCCACTACGGTGGCTGGTTGCAATGGCCAGGTTGAGGCGGTCTTCGAGCATGCGGCGATTCGGCAGGTTGGTCAGAGCATCAAAGTGGGCAATGTGTTCGAGCTGTTTTTGGTGCTCCTTGATGCCCGTGATATCGGAGAACAGTGCCACATAGTTTTGTGTGGTCCCCGTTGAGTCACGCACGGCGCTGATGGTAAGCAGTTCGGCATATACCTCGCCGTTTTTGCGCTTGTTCCAGATTTCGCTGCTCCAGTGGCCGGGACCGGTCAGGTCGCGCCACATGGCTTCATAAAACGCCGGGTCCTGGCGGCCAGATTGGAGAATGCGGGGATTCTGGCCGATGGCCTCTTCGCGGCTATAGCCGGTGATGCGGGTAAAGGCTTCGTTGACATCGATGATGATTCCGTCAGCGTTGGCAATGGTGATGCCTTCGCGCGCGTGGCTGAATACGTTGGCTGCCAGACGAATTCTTTCTTCCTTGCGCTCGCGCTCGGTAATGTCCTGCACCAGTCCGTAAATGCGCACCACCCTCGCGTTGCCATCGCGCTCTGGAAAGCCTTTGGCGAAGACCTTGCGCTGCTGGCCGTCGGTTTGTACCGCCGTTAGCACAAGATCGTAGGGGGTGCCGTGTGCGATTGCTTTGCTGACTGCTGCAAACAGAATTTGCGTGGATGCCGGCGTATACAACTGGGCCTGCCCCTCCAGGTTCGGAACGCCCAAAGCCGGGTCGCGGCCGAAAAGCTGGAACATCTCGGGCGACCAGGTGACGGTGTTGGCATCCACATCCCACTCAAAGCTGGCGATGTGGGCTGCGCTCTCCGTGCGCTTCATCATGGCTTGCAAGCGTTGGATGGCCATCTCGGTGTGCTTGCGCTGGGTAATGTCCCTGTGGGTGATGACGGCACCCGCTGTGCCGCCGTTACCCAATGGCAGCGCGATCATGGCAAACCAGCGCTGCTGCGTTGGCGAATCGCAGGGGTATTCACAGTTGTAACTGGGTAAGCTGCCGTCCAGGACCGCTTGCAGGCCCATGCGGGCGGCCAAAGCGCCTTCGGCGTTCGCATCAGAGCCTGCGCGGCAGACTTCAAGGTAATTGGTGCCAATATCCGTGTGCTGCGCAGGTTTGCCGGGTTCCTGGCTGTTGTCCACAGAAAAATGTTGCCACCGTGCATTGACGGCCTGGATCACCCCGTGGCGGTCGATCACGGCAATTTCTGCTTCCAGTGAATTCAGTACGGTGTCCTTGAATGATTCGCTGGCTTGCAGCGAGTTTTCACGTTGAACGCTTTTCTCCAGAATGCGGTTGAAGCCCGCCACCAACTGGCCAATCTCGCCCTTGTCGGTGCTTGACAGAGGTTGCGGGATTTGCCCGGAGTCGGCAAGGGCGATCATGGCGTCCGTCGTGGCCATCAGTGGGGCCAACTGGCGTTTCAAAACCCACCAGATGAGTGTGCCGGTCAGCAGCGTTAGCAACAGTGTGGCCAGCAGCATGCGTTGCTGCATGGCAACCACCGGAGCAAAGGCTTCCGAGGTGGGAACGACCGCACCCATGAACCAGCCTGTGACGGGGATGCCTTTGGCCGCGGTGAGCTCCTCTACGCCTCTGGAATTGACCGAAACGCCATATCCCTCAAAACCTTGCATGTAGCGGTCCAACATGCTGTTGACGCCCGCAGGCGGCAGCGCTTGCATGATGCGGCTCTTTTCGGACGCAGTCACGATGAGCCGGTACTGCGGTGCGGTCAGCAAATAGCCGCCGGTCTTGCCGTAGTGGCTTTGGGTAATCTTGTCCAGAAAATTGGGCAGACCCAGATTGATGGTGCCCACCAGCGTGCCAATCACCATGCCTGCACCGTCGCGTATGGGGGTGACGATGCTGAAAATCGGTGCGCCCAGTTTTTTGCCCATGGCGGGTCTGCCAATCAGCGTCTTACCTTCCTTCAGTGAAATGGAAACAGACTCGCGGTCCATATAGTTGGTGCCAATGCGTCCGGCGGATAGCGGAACATCTGCAATGGCTGTGCCTTCGACTCCGGTGGCGAACACACCGCCGTTGAACATCTGCAGCAGTACCATGCGTTGATTCAGATAGACCTGCAGCGCAGCCGGGTCGGCGACCATGGGGGCATCAATTTTTTGGGCAATCTGGACCAGCCACTCCTGACGGACCTGCAGTTCTTCGTTGATCTGCGATGCGACGAGGGAAACGGTCTGAAACTGCTGCTCTCCCAGAAGCTTTTCCATGTCGGACTGCAGCAAGCGGGTGGCGTAGAGCGAGAGTGCCCAAACGCCGGCCAAAAAAATCGCCAGCGTGAACAGAGTCAGCCGGGTTTTGAGCGACTGCCATGGGGAGACTTTCAGGTTCATATGGGTCTTCATACGCACTCTGGGTTTGTTTCAGTCTACACAGTAGTGACCGGTGTGGGTGGCTTTTTGCAACCCTGTCCGCATGTGAGCTTGATGCACATCATCGGGCGGTGGATAGATGGATGCCATATACTGTATAAAAAAACAGCTATTCAAGTGATGCCATGTCTGCCACCCACCGCCTGCTCTCTACGGTCGGCGTCCACCCGGACGTCTGGCAGGCCGATGCGCTGGCCGGTGCCCCGCAGCGGGTGCTGGCGACCGGTGATGCGCTGCTGGATGCGCAGTTGCCCGGCGGCGGCTGGCCGCTGGGGGTCTTGAACGAGATACTGCAGCCCGCTGGTGTGCACAGCGAATGGCGCCTGCTGCTGCCTGCGCTGGCCCGCTCGGGCAGCCGCGCCGTGGTCCTGGTGGGCGCGCCGCATCCGCCCTTTGGCCCCGCACTCGGTGCGCAAGGGGTGCTAAGCGCTCGCCTGTTGTGGGTGGCACCATCCGGTAGCGCCCAGCGCCTGTGGGCCACTGAGCAGGCGCTGCGCTGTGCCGATGTGGACGCCGTGCTGGCCTGGCTGGTGCAGGTGCGCCCCGATCAGCTGCGCCGTCTGCAAATGGCCGCTGCCGAGTTTGACAAGCTGCTGTTTGTGATGCGGCCTGAGCAGGCTCAGGCCGAGTCCTCGCCTGCCGCACTGCGCCTGTGGGTGGCGCCGTCGGACCAGCCGGGTGATGCGCTGCAGGTGCGCGCCCTCAAGCGGCGTGGCCCACCCATGGGCAGTTCGCTGCATCTGGCTGCCCGCTCGGCCCGTTTGTCCATGCTGCTTGCAGCGCAAAAATATGCACTGGATCGCACTGCAGCCTGCGTCTGACGCAGCTCTGGCTGACGCCACCACGGCCTGGTCGTGGTGGGCGCTGCAGTTCACGCCGATGGTGGCGCGCGTGGAGTCGGCGCTGGTGATGGAGGTGTCCGCCAGCGAGCGCCTGTTTGGCGGGTCCGTCGCCTTGCTGGCCCGAATATTTGAGTCAAATAGGCCTCTAGCCCTCGTCGAATATGCACAAGGCGCTACATCTTTAATAGCGTTTGCGCGCTTGCAGTGTGCAGACGCGCAGGCCCCTACGGAGCATCCCATACCGGCAGATGATTTGCCCCTGCACACCCTGGCCGCTGCGCGTGCCCACCTGCCCACCTTGCAGCGCCTGGGCATTGCCAATTGGGGGCAATTGCGTGCCTTGCCGCGTGGCGGCCTGGTGCGCCGCTTTGGCGCAGGTCTGGTGGATGCGCTGGACTGCGCCTATGGCCAGCGTGCCGAGGTATACCCGTGGCTGACCTTGCCCGAGGTGTTTGACGCACCGCTGGAGTTGGCTGCCAGTGTGGAAAACGCCAGCGCCCTGCTGTTTGGTGCGCGCCGTCTGCTGGCGCAGTTGCAGGTGTGGCTGCGTGCCCGCCAGCGTGGTGTGCTGGCGCTGGAGCTGTTGTGGGAGCTGGATGCCCGGCGCTCCAACGCCTTGCATGTGGACGCCCACCACAACGGCGGCGCCCAGGGTCGGCTGGAACTGCGCACCGCCGAACCTACACAAGACATGGCCCACCTGGCGCGCCTGCTGTCTGAGCAACTGGCGCGTGTGACCCTGCCGGCCCCCGTGCTGCACCTGCGCATGCGGTCGCTGCAGACCCAGCCACTGGCAGGGGAGAGCCTCAGTCTGTTGCCTGAGGATGTGCGCGCTGGCGACAGCCTGCACCAGCTGCTGGAGCGCCTGAGTGCCCGCTTGGGGAGAGACCAGGTGCGCAGCGTCCTGCTGCATGCCGACCACCGGCCCGAGTGCATGCAGAGCTGGTGCGCGGCAGTGGATGCTATCAAATCAGGAGCTGCACAGGCATATTCGAAGAGGGCTAGAGGTCAATTTGTGCTTCAGGAAATGCCTCGGGAGGCTCTTTACCCCACCTGGCTGCTGGCCATGCCCCTGCGCCTGAACGTCCATCAGGGGCTGCCCCAGCACCACGGCCCCTTGACCCTGCTGGCCGGGCCGCAGCGGCTGGAGGCGGGTTGGCTGGAGGGTGATGCCGCCCTGCGTGACTACTATGTCGCCCGCAGCAAGACGGCGGGGCTGCTGTGGGTCTACCGCGAGCGGCTGGGTGGGCAGGCTGCGGGAGTGCCGGCAAGCGGTGCCCAGGCGATCTGGTACCTGCACGGCATTTTTGCCTGAGCTCCATGTTCATCGCCCGCCAGAAATCAGACAGACTAAACTCCACACATATGCAATGCTATGCATGACCCGGTGAAGAAGAATAGACGTACAACCCATGGTGAGAAATCGAAATATTTTCCCGTTTCTGTGCGCCGTAGGACTTGCGCTGTCAGCGCCAGTCACCATGGCAGAGCCTGCTGTTGAAATAAGCGGGTTTTTCTCCATCATCGGCGGCAAGGTGCTGGACGGGTCCCTGCACGGCCCCATGCCGGACAATGAAAAGGTCACCTGCCCATGCTACATCGCCGACTATGCGAATTTCGGGGTCTATGACGGAGCGTTTTCATTTGCCCCCGAGAGCCGTATCGGCTTGCAGGCCGTCGCCAAATTGACGGATAGATTGAGCGTCACGGCGCAAGTGACCGCGCGCGCGTCCAACCCCCAGGCCCAACTGCAATGGGCCTACGCGACCTATGTGCTCAGCCCGGAGTGGGACCTGCAAGTTGGGCGCAAGCGCATCCCCCTTTATTTCTACTCCGACTTCCAGGACGTGGGCGTGGTCTACCCGTGGGTGGGCTTGCCGCCCGAGATTTATGGCTGGGAGGCCAGCAACTACAACGGCGTCAGTGTGCGCAAACGCACGTCGGTGGGCGATGTGTATGTCAACACCAGTGTGTTTGCCGGGAGCGAGCAGTTGAAGGACAGCCGCTATATGCAGTCGTACGGACAGCAGCGCACGGACATTCGATGGGACCGCATTCTGGGTGGCGATGTGGAGCTCACCAAAGGTGCGCTGACCGTGCGTGCCGTCGCCATCCGGGCTGATACCGCGTTCACCGACAAGGACGACGCGGCCAACGATTTTGGCGAGCGCATGCAAGCCTATGGAATTGCGGCCAATCTGGACCTCAACCACTGGTTCATTCTTTCCGAGCTGGCAA
>ERZ795044.5027-NODE-5027-length-10757-cov-4.631845_pt1 | contig 10757 bp, 9 predicted proteins | sample MGYA00375128_ERZ795044 | MGnify/ENA primary metagenome ERZ795044 (study PRJEB30173, sample SAMN05720213) | anaerobic digester metagenome | isolation source: active sludge of municipal wastewater-treating anaerobic digesters | place: USA | collected 2014-12-22 ... | reverse complement strand
CGCGCTGCGCTCGCGCCGCCTGGGGCTGGACCACAGCCAGGTGAAGGTGCTGGCCGAGATCCAGCTGGAGAAGATGCTGGCCACGCTGGCTGCCACCAAGCCCTCGGTGGCCGTGATTGATTCGATCCAGACCGTGTATTCAGAACAGCTCACCAGCGCGCCGGGCTCGGTGGCGCAGGTGCGTGAATGCGCCGCCCATTTGACCCGCTGCGCCAAATCCAGCGGAACGGCCATCGTGCTGGTCGGCCATGTCACCAAGGAAGGTGCCCTCGCCGGTCCCCGTGTGTTGGAGCACATGGTGGATACCGTGCTGTACTTTGAGGGCGAAACCCACAGCAGCTTTCGCTTGGTGCGCGCCATCAAGAACCGCTTTGGTGCGGTGAACGAAATCGGCGTGTTTGCGATGACCGAAAAAGGCCTGAAAGGCGTCAGCAACCCGAGTGCCATTTTTCTGAGTCAGCACAACGAGCCGGTTCCCGGCAGCTGCGTCATGGTCACGCTGGAGGGAACCCGCCCACTGCTGGTGGAGATTCAGGCATTGGTAGACAGTGGCGGCCCCAGTCCCCGGCGCCTGAGCGTGGGTCTGGACCGTGACCGCCTGGCCATGCTGCTGGCAGTGCTGCACCGCCATGCGGGTGTGGCCTGCATGGACCAGGATGTGTTTGTCAATGCGGTCGGCGGTGTGCGCATCAGCGAGCCGGCAGCCGATCTGGCAGTGCTGCTGTCAATTACCTCGAGCCTGCGGGGCAAGCCGCTGCCCAAAGGATTTTTTGCCTTTGGTGAAGTGGGCTTGGCCGGCGAGGTGCGCCCCGCGCCACGCGGCCAGGAGCGCTTGAAAGAGGCCGCCAAACTGGGCTTCACCGTGGCGGTCGTGCCCAAGGCCAATGTGCCCAAAAAATCGCATGCCAAGGAGTTTGAAGGCTTGACCATCCACGCGGTGGACCGGGTCGAGCAGGCCATGGAAATCGTGCGCGGACTGGGTTGATACGGCTGTTGCGCTGGCTTCGGATTCAATCCCGAAGACAAAACGGCGATGACTCGATATCATCATTTTTCCCTTTTGGAGAAATCAATGAAATTGAGCAATTTGTCGGTGGGCGCCAAGCTGTGGGCGGCATTGGGCGTCGTAGTTGGGCTGTTGATCTTTACGCTTGTGGTGGCCACTGCGCGAAATCAAGGCTTGGCAGCACGACAAGATGTAGTAGCTACCGATCAAATTGCCATCATGACCGCCGTGAGCAAATGGGTGGGCTTGACCCAGGTGAACATGGCAAGAATCACCGCCAGTGTCGTGAGCTCAGACCCGGCGGTGGACGCGCTTTTCAAAGATGCTATTCCCGCCTCTCTGGCGGAGATGACCTCACTGCGCAAGAGCATCGAAACGCTTCCGCTGTCGCCCGAGTCGCGTGCCATTTACGACCGCATTACGCTGGAAGGGCAGGCGGTACTCCAATCCTATGCCAAAGCTACAGCGGCAAAGAAGGCGGGGGATCAGGCGGCGGCAATCACGGAGGTGAATACGGTCGTGTTGCCGGCCGCCACCAAGTATCTCAAGAGCCTGGACGACATTGCCAACCTGGAGGCGACCAAGACAGCCGGGTTGCAGCGGGTCTTCCTGGCAGAACGGTTGGCAGACAGCTGGTTCGCCAAGACCATGGTGGCGTTACTGATCGGTTTGCTGGCTTTAGGTACTGTGCTGTTGATACGTCAAATTCGCCAACCCCTGCGTGATGCCATTGCCGTGGCGGAGACCATTGCCAGTGGCGACCTCAGCGTGCAGGTCGACACCAGCCGCGGCGATGAATTTGGGGAAATGATGAAAGCCATCGCGCACATGCAGGGTCAACTGGTACATCTGGTATCTGACGTGCGCATCGGAACCGATAGCATGGCCGACGTCAGCGAGGAAATTGCTGCGGGCAACAACGACCTGTCGCAGCGCACGGAGCAGACTGCAGCCAATCTGGAAGAGACGGCGTCGAGCATGCAGGAACTCACCTCCACCGTCAAACAGTCAGCGGACTCCGCGCGCCAGGCCAACCAGCTCGCGGCATCGGCGGCTCAGGTTGCCAAGCGTGGTGGTGAAGTGGTGGGACAAGTGGTCTCCACCATGGATGCCATCAACGCGAGTTCTCGCAAGATTTCCGACATCATCAGCGTGATCGATGGCATAGCCTTCCAGACCAACATCCTGGCCCTCAATGCCGCAGTCGAGGCGGCCCGCGCGGGCGAGCAGGGCCGAGGCTTTGCGGTGGTGGCCAGCGAAGTGCGCAGCCTGGCCGGGCGCTCGGCCGATGCGGCCAAGGAGATCAAGTCGCTGATCAATACCAGCGTTGAGAAGGTCGCAGACGGCTCAACTCTGGTTGCCCAGGCGGGTGAAACCATGAATGAAATTGTGGGTTCCGTGCAGCGCGTGACCGACATCATGGGCGAGATCACGGCTGCAACCTCCGAGCAAGCCGATGGCATTGCGCAGGTTAACTCTGCGGTTGCTCAACTGGACCAGATGACGCAGCAAAACGCCGCCCTGGTAGAGCAATCAGCTGCTGCGGCCAGCAGCATGAAGGACCAGGCTCGTCGGTTGGCGGATGTAGTGGCTACGTTCAAGCTCGATAGCAAGGCCGTCATGGTTCAGCAGAGCCCGGCCATGGCGACGCGCAAGGCGCCCAGACCAATCGCGAGTGCCCCCAGAAAGCCCCTTGCGCCACCCACTTCCAAACCGGCCCTGACGGGGAAAAAGGCTGCACCGGCTGCACCACCCAAACTGGCCGCACCCGCTGCGCCAGCCGCATCATCCAGGGCCAATGGCAGCCAGGGTGATGATGACTGGGAGACGTTCTGACCCATGCGTTGGCGCATGGATAGCCCTGCAGCATTGCTGCCTCGCCTGGGCGTTGGGCTGGCGGTTGTGGTGGTCGCATTTCTGGCCTATCGCGCCTACGGTTGGCCGGGGCTGGCCCTGGCGGCTGGCGGTCTGGTGATGTGGGTGCTGCTGAACATGACACGCATGCTGAAGGTCTTGCAGCTCGCTGCCGAGCGCCCGGTGGGCACGGTGGCCAGTGCGGTGATGCTGCATTCCCGCCTGTCGCAAGGCATGACCCTGTTGCAGGTTTTGGCCCTGACACGCGCGCTGGGACAGCGTCTGGGTGAAGCCGGTGCAACAAGCGAGTCTTACGAGTGGGTGGACGATGCCAGAGCCACCGTGCGCTGCACCTTCGATCACGGCAAGCTGACGCACTGGGACCTGATCCGCAGCTGAAACGGTTGGTGCCCCGGTGGATGGATTTCAGGATCGCCGCGGCCGTAAAATCTGCGTTCCAAGACTACGACTCCAAGGAACCCTGCCATGAGCCCACTGCCCCCCTCAATGTCCGATCGCGACGGAAAAATCTGGATGGATGGCCAGATGGTGGATTGGCGTGATGCCAAGATTCACGTGCTGACCCACACACTGCACTACGGTTGCGGTGCTTTTGAGGGGGTTCGGGCCTATAACGGTGTGGGCGGCACCGCCATCTTCCGCCTGGAAGAGCACACCGACCGCCTCTTCAACAGCGCCAAGATTCTGCGCATGAAAATTCCTTTCACCAAGGACCAGGTCAACGAAGCACAAAAGGCCGTCATTCGAGAGAACAAACTGGAGTCAGGTTACCTGCGGCCCCTGACCTGGATTGGCGACAAAAAGCTGGGTGTCTCGCCCAAGGGCAACACCATCCACCTGATGGTGGCAGCCTGGCCGTGGGGTGCCTACTTGGGTGAAGAAGGCATGAAGCGCGGCATTCGCGTCAAGATTTCCAGCTACACCCGCCACCACGTCAACATCACCATGACGCAGGCCAAGGCGGTCAGCAACTACACCAACTCCATCCTGGCGAACATGGAGGCCACCGACGACGGATATGACGAAGCCATGCTGCTCGATGCCAGCGGTTTTGTATCGGAAGGTGCCGGAGAAAACTTGTTCGTGGTGAAGGACGGTGTGGTCTACACGCCCGACCTGTCGGCCGGTGCCCTGAATGGCATCACCCGCAACACGGTGCTGCATATTTGCAAGGACCTCGGTGTTGAAGTGGTGCAAAAGCGCATCACACGCGACGAGGTGTACATCAGTGACGAGGCGTTCTTCAGTGGCACCGCCGCCGAGATCACACCGATCCGCGAACTCGACCGCATCGAACTCGGCAAGGCCGGTTACGTCGGCAGCCGCGGCCCCATCACCGAAAAAATCCAGAGCGCGTTCTTTGATATCGTCAACGGACGCAATCCCAAATACGCCCACTGGCTCAGCAAGGTGTGATGCACCAACTGATTAAAGGCAATAGACTATGAAAAACATTGAACTACAGGCCAAAGACCTGAACCACCAGGGCGGCATCATGTGCCCTAGCCCGCTGGCCAAAATGCAAACCTGGAATACGCATCCCAATGTATTCCTGGACGTGGGCAAGTCCGGCCAGGCCAAGTGCCCGTATTGCGGGACCGTCTACAAACTCAAGGATGGCGAGCATTTCCACGGGCACTAAGCGGCCCCGGTCTTGACCCGTTCGCTGGTCATTGCCCCCCAATGGATTGGGGACGCGGTCATGACGGAGCCGCTGTTGCGCCGCTTGCAGGTGCGTGGCGAAACGCTCACCGTGGGCGCACTGCCCTGGGTGGCCCCGGTATACCGGGCCATGCCCCAAGTCGCTGACGTCATCGAATTGCCATTTGCCCACGGCGGCCTGCAGTGGGCTGCGCGCCGCGCGCTTGCGCGGCAGTTGCGCGGTCGGTTTGATGCAGCCTATGTATGCCCCAATTCATTCAAGAGCGCCTTGCTGCCCTGGTGGGCCGGCATTGCCAAGCGCGTGGGGTACCACGGCGAGTCCCGCTATGGGGTTCTGACACAGCGGTTACCCAACCCGCAAAAGGGCGAGCGCCCACCGATGGTGGAATGGTATTCGGCACTCAGTGGCGAGCGCGATGTCGAAAGTGACCGGCCCCGTCTGCAAATGCCCGAGCCGTCCATCGACGCAGCCTTGGCCGTCATGGACCTGCAACCCCGGGGTTATTACGTGTTGGCGCCGGGTGCAGAGTTTGGCCCGGCCAAGCGCTGGCCCGCAGACCACTTTGCGGTGTTGGCAGCGCAGTTGCCTTTGCCGGTCGTGTTGCTGGGCTCGGGCAAGGAGGCCGCCCTGTGTGGCGGCATCGCCCGCACGGTGAATGCCCTTCAACCGGGGCATTGCCGCGACTGGTCGGGACGCACTTCGCTGGATCAGGCGCTGGCCGCCATTGCCGCGTCCAAAGCCATGGTCAGCAACGATTCGGGGCTGATGCATGTGGCAGCGGCGTTCGGTGTGCCGCAGGTCGCCATTTTTGGATCTTCCAGCCCATTGCACACGCCTCCCCTGAGTCCTTTGGCCCATGTGGTCTGGCTCAAGAACGACACCCAGTACCAGCCACCACTGGACTGCGCGCCCTGTTTCAGGCGCGAATGTCCGCTTGGCCACACGCGCTGCCTGGTGGATGTCCAACCGGATGTGGTGCTCCAACTCCTGTAGGAAAGCAAAAAAAAGCCACCTTGCGGTGGCTTTGTAAAAGTCCCCGAGGGGACGTCGTTGGATCATTGGGAAGCCAAGTTCTGTGTACTTTGGTCTTCAATCCTTTTGAACTGTGACAGCAGCTGAGTGAACTGTAGTTGCCCGGGGTCGAAAACGGTATCCCCCGTTTGTGTGAGAACCATGCGGTTTTTTCAAAATGTGACGAAACCCAGATTTTTCGACTTTTGAAAACCACCCGGATTCAAGGGCTTGACAGGGGCAGTCGAATCTCAAAGCAGGCACCGCCTGCAGCCCGGTTGCTGCAGCGCACCGTTCCCCCGTGTCGCAGTGCGATGGATTTGACCAGCGCCAGACCCAGGCCCATGCCGCCATCGCGTTCGGATGCGCCGGGCAGGCGGTAAAACGGCTCAAAAATACGCTCTTGAAACGCCTCGGGAACACCGGGTCCGTTGTCACACACACGGATGCAGGCCCAGGTGCCGTCCACCGACAGCGTCAGGGTGGCCGCACTGTTGGCGTGTCGGCGGGCGTTTTCCAGCAGGTTGCGCACGGCTCGGCGCAGCAGCTTGCTGACGCCGGGCACGGCCAAGGCACCAGAGGTTACCTGCAGGTCCAGCGTGGCGTCAGTGCGGGCGCACTCTTCGGCTGTCAGGCCAATCAGGTCGACCGGTTCGACGGTGCCCAGGTCGGCCTCCTTGGCGTCCAGCCTGCTGGCCAACAAAATCTCATCGATCAACTGGTCCAGTTCGGCTATGTTGCGGGCAATTTCATCCTTGGCATGCTGGGCTGCCCCATCAGCGGGCGTTGGCATGAACTCCAGCCCCATGCGAATGCGGGTCAATGGGGACCGTAATTCATGGGATGCGTTGGCCAGAAGGGACTTTTGTGAAGACAACAAGGCGTCACGCGCCTTGACCAGGTTTTCGATCTGCTGCGCGGCGTGGTTGAAGCGTGTGGCCAAAAAGCCCACTTCATCGCTGCCCGAAACCGGCACACGCACGCTCAGGTCACCGTCACCCCATTGCTTCACGCTGTGCTGCAAGGTTTCCAGGCGGCGTGTCAGTCTGCGCACGATGGGGTAGGTCGCCAGGGCCACGGCAATGCCCACCAACCCCAGGGTCCAGAAAAAGCCGAAAGGCACCCGCCAGTTCGATTGCGGGGGGCGGGGTAAATGCATGTGGATGATCTGGCCGTCCTGCATCTGCACATCAAACTCGGGGCCGGCGCCAAATCTGCTGCGCGCGGGGCGATCCGGGTTGTCGTCCTCGTCGCTAGGCTCGGGCGGGCGGTCGGGCCCCTGCATGCGGCCCGGTGGCGGCCCACGCCGCTGCATGCCGGCTTCACCACCGGGTGGGGGTCGGCCAAAACCGGGCTCGCGCGGCGGGCGCCTGAGGCGTGCCTGGCCATGGCCAATGATTTCCCCCGCCTGATTGCGTGCCACCACTTCGTGCAGCGGTGGGTCGGCGGCCATGCGCCAGGCCCAACCCACCAAAAAGGTGAGTACGGCGACCGCCAGCACCACGGCCAGCCAGATGCGGATGTACAGCCGGTTCATGGCAGGCAATGGGCCACGGTGACCTCAGTCCTGCTGGCGCGCAAAAACATATCCCACACCGCGCACGGTCAAAATGCGTTTCGGATTCTTGGGGTCGACTTCAATGGCCGCGCGAATGCGGCCCATGTGCACGTCGATGGACCGGTCAAAGGCGTCGAGCTCGCGCCCGCGCACTGTCTCCATGATCTGGTCGCGGGTCAGCACACGCCCGGCGCGTTCGGCCAGGGTGACCAGCAAGTCAAACTGGTATGAGGTCAGGTCGCTGGGCGTACCCGCCACGCACACAGTCCGAGCATCCCGGTCAATTTCCAGGGAACCAAAGCGCAGCGTAGCCTGCTCGGTGGCAGGGCTTTCCCCTCGGCGGCGCAGCACCGCGCGGATGCGTGCCAGCAATTCACGGGGCTCAAACGGCTTGGGCAGGTAGTCATCGGCACCAATTTCCAGGCCGATGATGCGGTCCATCGCATCGCCCTTGGCAGTCAGCATCAAAACAGGGGTCTGCGCCAGGCCGGAGGGCAAGGCACGGATGCGACGGCACACTTCCAGGCCATCGATGTCGGGCAGCATTAAGTCCAGAATGACCAGATCGGCCGATGCGCCCTTTGCATGGTTGGACAGCGCATCCAGGCCGCTGAGGCCGTCGCCTGCGCAGCTGACGGTGTAGCCGGACTGCTGCAAATACTGCGACACCATGGCCGACAGGCGGGCGTCATCCTCAATCATTAACAGGTGCTGGGTCATGCGGTCAGTTTATCTGTCGGCCAGTTCGGCCATGTGGCTGAACGCTGAAGGGTCTGTAAAGTATCGTAAATGACAGGGCTGAGTTGCTATTACTCTGATAGCTCTTCATGTAGCATCGACGAGGGCCAGAGCCCTATTTGGCACGTGAAATCAGCCACACCAGTCCCAGCACCGGAACACCCAGCATGGCGGTCGCGGTGAAAAAGCTGGTGTAACCGAAGTTGTCTACATAGAGGCCCGAGTAGCCCGCCAAAAACTTCGGCAGCAGCAGCATCATGGAACTGAACAGGGCGTACTGGGTCGCCGAGTAATTCACATTGGTCAGTGACGACATGTAGGCGATAAAGGCCGAGGTGGCGATGCCGCCTGCCAGATTGTCGGCGGAGATAACGAACACCAATGCACCCAGATCGTGACCCCGGCTGCTCAGCCACGCGTACAGCAGGTTGCTGGCCGCACTCAGCAGTGCGCCCAGCATCAGCACCCGCATCACGCCCAGGCGCAGGGCCATGGCACCGCCCACAAAGGCGCCCAGCAGGGTCATGATGACGCCGTAGACCTTGCTGACCGCGGCGACTTCCTCCTTGGTAAAGCCTAAATCGACGAAGAACGGATAGGCCATGATGCCCAGCACCACGTCGCTGATGCGGTAGACCGCAATCAGCGCCAGGATCAGCAGGGCGTGGCGTCCGTAGCGGGTCAAAAAGTCGGCAAACGGCTCCACCACGGCGCCCTTGAACCACTCCAACGCATTGCGGCTGGGCGGTATGGCGCGCTGGGCTGGTTCCTTGGACAGCAGAACGGTCAGCAGCCCTGGCAGCATGCTGGCGGCCATGACCAGGTAGGCGGTTTGCCAGGCGCCATGCTGGTACAGCGCTGCGTCGGGAACTTCGGCGCGGGCGGCCAATACCAGTGCTCCGGCGCCTGACCAGATCATGGCCAGGCGGTAGCCGGCCAGGTAGGTGGCTGACAGGGCTGCCTGGTGCTCGCTGTCGCCCGACTCGATGCGAAAAGCGTCCAGCGCAATGTCCTGTGTGGCCGAGCCGAATGCCACTGCAATCGCGCACCAGACCGCTGGCATCAGGGCCAATTTGGGGTCGTTGAAGGCCATGCCCACCAGGCCGCAGGCAATCGTCAACTGCGACACCACCAGCCAACTGCGCCGACGACCCAGCGCACGGGTGAGCAATGGAATGGGCAGGCGGTCCACCAGGGGTGACCAGGTCCACTTGAAGGAGTAGGCCATGCCTACCCAGCTCAGGTAGCCAATCGTGGTGCGGTCAATGCCGGCCTCGCGCAGCCAGAAGAAAAAGGTGCCAAACACCAGCGCCAGCGGCAACCCGGCCGAAAAACCCAGGGATAGCATGCGCAACGAGGCCGGCTCCAGGTACACCTTCATGGTGTCAAGCCAGGTGGGCTTGTCAGCCAATGAGGGGGTCTCGGGCGTTGGTGTGGTCATCAAGGAATAATACCGTTATGACCCGTGTTCACTATCTGGCCCAATCGGTGCGCGCCTTCGCGTGCGCCGGACCACGGCTGCCCGCCATCCTGCTGGCCACTGCACTGGCGGCTGCCAGCCTGCCCGCAGTGGCCCGCGAAGGTGTGGAGGTGGGCAAGAACTCGTCGTTTGCCAAGCTGGTTCCTGCAGAACAGGTGGAGCGTTCGGCCGCGCAGCAGTACCTGCAGGTACTTTCGCAGGCCGACAGCAAGCGCTCGCTGGCGCCCAAAGACCACCCCCAGGTGGTGCGCCTGCGCGCCATTGCCAACAAGATCATTCCGTTTGCGCTGGATTGGAATCCACGAGCGCGCAGCTGGCAGTGGGAGGTCAATCTGATCGGCAGCAACCAGATCAATGCCTACTGCATGCCCGGGGGCAAGATCGCGTTTTACACCGGCATCCTGCAGCAGTTGCAGTTGACCGACGACGAAGTGGCCATGGTCATGGGTCATGAAATTGCCCACGCCCTGCGCGAACACGCGCGCGAGCGCACGGGCAAGAGCGCGGTCACCCACGGCGCAGCCCGCATTGGCGGCGCGCTGGCGGCCAGCTTCTTTGGCATTGACCCGCGCATTACCGACGGCCTGGCCAGCGGCGGCGCCAATCTGCTGACGCTGGAGTTTGGTCGGGAAGACGAGTCCGAAGCCGACCTGGTCGGCATGGAATTGGCGGCGCGCGCGGGTTTTGACCCACGGGCGGGCGTGACCTTGTGGCAGAAAATGGGTGCTGCCAGCAAGGGGGCGCCACCGCAGTGGCTCTCCACCCACCCTTCGGGCAAGACCCGCATTGCCGACATCCAGGCCAACCTGCCTAAGGTGATGCCGCTGTACGAGCGCGCGCGTGCGCGCTAGGTATGCGCAAAAAGTCACACTTGGACCAGATGTTCAGCCTGGCGGCGCCTTCATACGGGGTCGCGCGGACCGATAGAACAGTACCATCGGAGGCTGGCTTTCGCCAAGCCAATTCCACATGGTTGCCCTGAACAAATACAAAGCACTGCCCGAGCACGCCAAGCGGCGGCTCCTGGTTTACAACGATTCCGAAGTCGACGCGACTGACGTCGTCGCCTTGCTCAACAGCATTGGCTACACCGCCATCACCGTGGTTACCAATCCACGCAACCTGATGGCCACGCTGACCACCGCAGGGGCCTATGCCACGCTGGTGATCGACCTGCGTATGCCGGACCTGGACGGGCTCAAAGCCATTTACTTCATCCGCAAGAAGTTTTCTGCCGCTGAACTGCCACTCCTGGCTGTCAGTGACGCCGACGCACCCGAACTCTGCAACGCCGCATTGCTGGCAAGCGCCAACGACCATGTGACGCGCCCCATAGACCCGGCGGACGTGGGCTTGCGCATCCGAAACCTCCTGACCATTCGCACCATCTACAAATCGGGTCAGGACGCGCAGAACAATCTGGCGC
>ERZ795044.5024-NODE-5024-length-10758-cov-10.743156_pt1 | contig 10758 bp, 5 predicted proteins | sample MGYA00375128_ERZ795044 | MGnify/ENA primary metagenome ERZ795044 (study PRJEB30173, sample SAMN05720213) | anaerobic digester metagenome | isolation source: active sludge of municipal wastewater-treating anaerobic digesters | place: USA | collected 2014-12-22 ... | reverse complement strand
GTGGTAGCGCCGCAAGGCGTGGAAGTTCGAGTCTTCTCGGCCGCACCAGCAACTTCAACAGAGAGAACGCCGTTCGGGGAGGAGGTCGCGATGAATGACACCCGCGACCCGAACGCGTCCGATTCCGTGCCCGAGGGCGTGGAAGCCACTGGCGTCATCTCGCCTGCCTTCATCGCCCAGTTCGTCGGCGCCGTTGGCGACGGCGACAAGCCGTATCTTTGGCGCACGGTAAAAGGCCTCCACCCCGCCGACACCGCAGACTTGCTGGAACATCTGCCGTCGGAAGCTTTCCGCAAGGCCATCCACCTGCTTGGCAAGGATCTGCCGGCCGAGGCGGTGGCCGAACTGTCGGACAACATGCGCCTCGAGGCGCTGCACGAGCTGACTGACGCCGCCGTCACGGCGATGATCGGCCACCTGGATTCAGACGACGCGTCGTTTCTCCTCAGCGATCTCGAAGAAGATCGCCGCGTTCGCATTCTCAGCAAGGTCTCCGCCACCGACCGCGCGGCGATCGAAAGCTCGCTGTCGTTCGACGACGAATCCGCTGGCCGCCTGATGCAGCGCGCCTTCGTGGCGGCGCCTGTGTTCTGGTCAGTCGGACAGGCGATCGACCACATGCGTTCCGTCAGCGATGACGACCTGCCGGAAACCTTCTTCGAAATCTACATCGTCGACCCCGCCTTCCGCCTTCAGGGCAGCGTGCCGGTGTCGCGTCTCTTGCGCTATTCGCGCGAGACGCCGCTGAAGGAGATCATGAAGGAAGTCCCCGTCCAGGTCCGGCCGGAGATGGACCAGGAAGAGGTCGCCTACATCTTCCGTCAGTACAACCTTGCCTCAGCGCCCGTGGTCGATGAAGCCGGCCGCCTGACTGGCATGATCACCATCGACGACGTCGTCGACGTTATCCAGGAAGAAGCCGAAGAAGACATTCTCGCCCTGTCGGGCGTCAGCGAGGCCGGCGTCAACCAGTCGCTCGTCTCCGCTGTGCGCGCGCGTATTCCGTGGCTGCTTGTAAACCTGATGACGGCCTTCGTCGCTTCCAGCGTCGTTTCCCTGTTCGCTCACGTCATCGACGAAGTCGTCGCACTTGCCTTCCTGATGCCCGTGGTCGCCGGCCTCAGCGGCAATGCCGGATCTCAGGCGCTGGCCGTGTCCGTCCGCGCTATCGCCGAGCGCGACCTCGAAGGTCCGCTGGTTCGCCGCGCCATCCGCCGCGAGGCGCTGACCGCGATGATCAACGGAACCATCATCGCATGGAGCGCTGCCCTGATCGTGCTGCTCTGGTTCCACAACCCGACCATCAGCGTCGTCATCGGGCTGTCGATGATGATAACCTTCACCTGGGCCGGCCTCGTCGGCATCCTCGCCCCGTTAACCCTGAAGCGGTTCGGCGCAGACCCCGCTGTGGCCTCGTCAGTCTTTGTGCTGACGACCATTGATATGGCCAGCTTTTTCGTCTTCCTCGGGCTGGCAAACCTGATGCTCCTCTGACCCTTCCCACGAGACTGGCGTCTGGATTGCACCGGACAGGCGAAATCCATGGGGGATGTGTCAGGTCAGGACGATGACAGGACGATTGCGTACTTCTTCAAAGGGCCTGGAGCTCATCAAGAGCTTCGAAGGTTTCCGCGAAACCGCCACCCGGCTTCCCGATGGACGCTGGACGATCGGCTATGGCCACGTCCGCACGGCCCGCGAAGGCCTCACCATCAGCCAGAAAGACGCCGAGGACCTGCTCACCTACGATCTCAAGCCGGTCGAGGATGCTGTCGCGTCTTTCCTCTATGCCCCCCTGCTGCAGAACCAGTTCGACGCGCTGGTCTCGCTCGCCTTCAACATTTCGCCCGCCCAGTTCCGGGACTCGGACGTCCTGCGTAACCTTAACGCCGGCGATTTCCTCGCTGCCGCCAATGGTTTCGACCTCTGGCGCAGGGCTCGCATCCATGGCCGGGTCATGGTTGTCGATGCACTTGTCCGTCGCCGCGCTGCCGAGAAGGGGCTCTTTCTTGAGCACCCGAACGGACCGCCGTCCGCGCCCACCCCGCTGGTCAAACCTGAAATCGATACCGGCGCAGAGACCATCGGTCATCCGCGCCATCGCGATAACGACGACGAAGAAGTCCCGCGCAACGGCCCCGCGCCCTCTGGCGACATTGCCGAAGCCGTTCGCCGCCTTGCCGAGCGCACGCGCGAATCCATTCAGCCGACCCCGGAAATCCCGCTGCCGCTGGGCGCCGTCGTCGCGCCTGCTGAACCTGTCATCCGCGAGCCCGTCATCGAAACGCCAGTCGAACAACCCGCGCAACCGAAGACCGCCGAAGATATCGATCGCGCCCGCCGCGTGGTTGCCGAGCGTGTTGCTCGCATCCTCGAACGCGCCGAGAAGGAAATCGATACGCAGGAAAGCGCCGCTGCTCCGCAATCGAAGCCGATTTCCGCAAAGCAACCCGAACCGGAAGTGCGGGAGGGTCTGCCTGATTTCGACCAGCCTGCCGAGCGCATGGCCACCGCTCGAGCCCGTCCGGTCATCGACGACACCGAAATCATCGATCCGGGCCGTGATCCTGCCGAGCTCTTCGCGGAAGCCGAACGCAAGGCGAAATACGTCAACGGCGCCGCCAAGCGCATCGGCCCCATCTCCGGCCGTCTCGCCATGCAGGCCCCGTGGATTATCGTCCTGGTCCTGTCGGTCCTCGGCCTCATCATTGGCGCTGTGGATACCTTCAAGATCTCGGCCCCGCTCGACGCCAGCATCCCCCGCGCCGCCGCCACGCTTCTCGCGGTCTTCGGCGTTATGCTGCTGATGAGCGTCTATTTCCTCTTCTGGAACCGCTCGTCCGACGACGCCTAGCGTCTTTACGACACGGCAACTGGCAATCTGCTCCGCGCAGGGTAGATTGCCACCCATGATCCCAAACACACGCTCCCTCGACTTCGACCTTGGCGAAACCGCGGACATGATCCGCGACACAGTCAGCAGCTTTGCCCAATCCGAAATCGCGCCCCGCGCGGCGGAGATTGATCGGACGGACGAATTTCCGCGCGATCTCTGGCCCCGCATGGGCGAGCTCGGCCTTCTCGGCATCACAGTCGAAGAAGAGTGGGGCGGCTCCGGCCTCGGCTATCTCGAACACGCCGTGGCGATGGAAGAGATCAGCCGCGCCTCCGCCTCCGTGGGCCTCAGCTACGGCGCCCACTCCAACCTCTGCGTCAACCAGATGCGCCGCTGGGGCACGGACGAACAGAAGCGCCGCTATCTTACCAAGCTGATGACCGGCGAACACCTCGGCTCGCTCGCCATGTCCGAACCCGGCGCCGGCTCCGACGTCGTCTCGATGAAGCTCAACGCCGTGAAGAAGGGCGACCGCTACATCCTCAACGGCTCGAAGATGTGGATCACCAACGGCCCCTCCGCCGACACGCTGATCGTTTACGCCAAGACCGCGCCCGACAAGAACTCGCGCGGCATCTCCGCCTTCATCATCGAGAAGGGCTTCAAGGGTTTCTCGGTCGCGCAAAAGCTCGACAAGCTCGGCATGCGCGGTTCCGAAACCGGCGAACTGGTGTTCGAGGATTGCGAAGTCCCTGAAGAAAACCTGATGGGCCCGCTCAACAGCGGCGTCGAAATCCTGATGTCCGGCCTCGACTATGAGCGCACCGTGCTGGCCGCCGGCTCCACCGGCATCATGCAGGCCTGCATGGACGTCGTGCTGCCCTACATCCACGACCGCAAGCAGTTCGGAAAATCCATCGGCGAGTTCCAGCTCATCCAGGGCAAGGTCGCCGACATGTATGTGAAGATGAACGCGTCCAAGGCCTATGTGTACGCCGTCGCCAAAGCCTGCGATGCCGGCCGCACAGCCCGCAAAGACGCCGCGGGCGCCATCCTCTTCGCCGCCGAAACCGCCACACAGCTAGCGCTCGACGCCATCCAGATCCTCGGCGGCAATGGCTACATCAACGACTACCCCACAGGCCGCCTCCTCCGCGACGCCAAGCTCTACGAGATCGGGGCAGGGACGAGCGAAATCCGCCGCTGGCTGATCGGGCGAGAGCTGTTCGCGGAGTCGACCTAAGTCCGCCGCTCATCCTTGCGGAAGTCGGGATCTAGAGCGGCCAGCAAACTTCAACGGAGCGCAGACATGGCCTTGAGAGAATTCGTCCTTGCGGTGTCCGCGATGTTGCTCGCTGCCCCATCCCACGCCCAAACTCCGCCTACCGCCGTCGTCGACCCCGGCGCGCCGCTCAGCGGCTACCCTCGCAAAGCGCTGGGCCTGCCAACTCCTGCGGAGCTGAAAACTGCAACCTACGTCCGCGACGTGATCTACGGCCATCGCGACGGCATGGCGCTCACCTACGACGTCTTCAAACCTCTGAAGCCGAACGGCGCGCTTGTGGTGAACATGGTGTCCGCCGGATGGTATTCGTCATGGGGGCCGCCGCAGGAACGCCAGGCGCGCTATCAGTGGCTTATCGACAAGGGCTTCACGGTCGTTGCGCTTTATCACTCGTCTGCGCCGCGCTTTAAGGTGCCGGATGCAGTAGCGGATATCCGCCTCGGCCTGCGCCACATCAAACTTCATGCGAAGGAATACGGCGCAAATCCCGCGCGCATCGGCGTGTGGGGCGCCAGCGCCGGCGGACATTTGTCGCTGGTCGCAGGCACGATGGCTGACGATGGCGATCCGAAAGCTGCAAATCCGTTGGAGCGTTACAGCAATCGCGTCAAAGCGGTTGTCGCCTATTTCCCGCCCACCGATCTCGACACCCTGCTGGGTAGCTGGGCCAAATCGGGCGCTATTGATTTTGACGACAAGCTACGGGCTTCGATCTCGCCGATCCATTTTGTCGACTCAAAGGATTCGCCCGCGCTGATAATTTCGGGCGGCGCCGATACGGGCGTTCCGATCTCGCAATCGAAAACCATGAAGGCGGCGCTCGACAAGGCGAGCGTCAAGAGCGAGCTCAAGGTGTTTCCCGAGGCGGGTCACGACTTCTATGTGAAAGGCGATCCCAAAAGGACCGACGCCATCGCGAACGAAGCCATGAACATGATGGTCGCCTGGTTCGAACAGCAGCTCAAATAGAACCGGGCCCGTTTGCGCCAAGGCGTCGCTGCGATGACGAAGTCATCGTGAATTGTTCGCGAACTTGCTCCGGCTCAGATCCCGTAACGCAGCACGAGCAGCACCGACAAAGTCACCACCATGAGGATGACCAGAGGCAGGCCCGCGCGCACATAGTCGCGGAACTGATAGCCGCCCGCTGACATGATCAGTATGTTGGTCTGATAGGCGACCGGCGTGGCAAACGCCAGGTTGCAGCCGAACAGCACAGCCAGAACCATCGCTTCCGCCGGTATGCCCAGCTGCATCGCGATGCAGCTGGGCATACCGGCGGAAGCGATGGTTCTGGCTGTGCTGTTCGGCTGCAACCTGGCGTTTGCCACGCCGGTCGCCTATCAGACCAACATACTGATCATGTCAGCGGGCGGCTATCAGTTCCGCGACTATGTGCGCGCGGGCCTGCCTCTGGTCATCCTCATGGTGGTGACTTTGTCGGTGCTGCTCGTGCTGCGTTACGGGATCTGAGCCGGAGCAAGTTCGCGAACAATTCACGATGACTTCGTCATCGCAGCGACGCCTTGGCGCAAACGGGCCCGGTTCTATTTGAGCTGCTGTTCGAACCAGGCGACCATCATGTTCATGGCTTCGTTCGCGATGGCGTCGGTCCTTTTGGGATCGCCTTTCACATAGAAGTCGTGACCCGCCTCGGGAAACACCTTGAGCTCGCTCTTGACGCTCGCCTTGTCGAGCGCCGCCTTCATGGTTTTCGATTGCGAGATCGGAACGCCCGTATCGGCGCCGCCCGAAATTATCAGCGCGGGCGAATCCTTTGAGTCGACAAAATGGATCGGCGAGATCGAAGCCCGTAGCTTGTCGTCAAAATCAATAGCGCCCGATTTGGCCCAGCTACCCAGCAGGGTGTCGAGATCGGTGGGCGGGAAATAGGCGACAACCGCTTTGACGCGATTGCTGTAACGCTCCAACGGATTTGCAGCTTTCGGATCGCCATCGTCAGCCATCGTGCCTGCGACCAGCGACAAATGTCCGCCGGCGCTGGCGCCCCACACGCCGATGCGCGCGGGATTTGCGCCGTATTCCTTCGCATGAAGTTTGATGTGGCGCAGGCCGAGGCGGATATCCGCTACTGCATCCGGCACCTTAAAGCGCGGCGCAGACGAGTGATAAAGCGCAACGACCGTGAAGCCCTTGTCGATAAGCCACTGATAGCGCGCCTGGCGTTCCTGCGGCGGCCCCCATGACGAATACCATCCGGCGGACACCATGTTCACCACAAGCGCGCCGTTCGGCTTCAGAGGTTTGAAGACGTCGTAGGTGAGCGCCATGCCGTCGCGATGGCCGTAGATCACGTCGCGGACGTAGGTTGCAGTTTTCAGCTCCGCAGGAGTTGGCAGGCCCAGCGCTTTGCGAGGGTAGCCGCTGAGCGGCGCGCCGGGGTCGACGACGGCGGTAGGCGGAGTTTGGGCGTGGGATGGGGCAGCGAGCAACATCGCGGACACCGCAAGGACGAATTCTCTCAAGGCCATGTCTGCGCTCCGTTGAAGTTTGCTGGCCGCTCTAGATCCCGACTTCCGCAAGGATGAGCGGCGGACTTAGGTCGACTCCGCGAACAGCTCTCGCCCGATCAGCCAGCGGCGGATTTCGCTCGTCCCTGCCCCGATCTCGTAGAGCTTGGCGTCGCGGAGGAGGCGGCCTGTGGGGTAGTCGTTGATGTAGCCATTGCCGCCGAGGATCTGGATGGCGTCGAGCGCTAGCTGTGTGGCGGTTTCGGCGGCGAAGAGGATGGCGCCCGCGGCGTCTTTGCGGGCTGTGCGGCCGGCATCGCAGGCTTTGGCGACGGCGTACACATAGGCCTTGGACGCGTTCATCTTCACATACATGTCGGCGACCTTGCCCTGGATGAGCTGGAACTCGCCGATGGATTTTCCGAACTGCTTGCGGTCGTGGATGTAGGGCAGCACGACGTCCATGCAGGCCTGCATGATGCCGGTGGAGCCGGCGGCCAGCACGGTGCGCTCATAGTCGAGGCCGGACATCAGGATTTCGACGCCGCTGTTGAGCGGGCCCATCAGGTTTTCTTCAGGGACTTCGCAATCCTCGAACACCAGTTCGCCGGTTTCGGAACCGCGCATGCCGAGCTTGTCGAGCTTTTGCGCGACCGAGAAACCCTTGAAGCCCTTCTCGATGATGAAGGCGGAGATGCCGCGCGAGTTCTTGTCGGGCGCGGTCTTGGCGTAAACGATCAGCGTGTCGGCGGAGGGGCCGTTGGTGATCCACATCTTCGAGCCGTTGAGGATGTAGCGGTCGCCCTTCTTCACGGCGTTGAGCTTCATCGAGACGACGTCGGAGCCGGCGCCGGGTTCGGACATGGCGAGCGAGCCGAGGTGTTCGCCGGTCATCAGCTTGGTAAGATAGCGGCGCTTCTGTTCGTCCGTGCCCCAGCGGCGCATCTGGTTGACGCAGAGGTTGGAGTGGGCGCCGTAGCTGAGGCCCACGGAGGCGGAGGCGCGGCTGATCTCTTCCATCGCCACGGCGTGTTCGAGATAGCCGAGGCCGGAGCCGCCCCACTCTTCTTCGACTGTGATGCCGAGAAGGCCGAGCTCGCCCATGCGGGGCCAGAGATCGCGCGGAAATTCGTCCGTCCGATCAATCTCCGCCGCGCGGGGCGCGATTTCGGATTGGGCAAAGCTGCTGACTGTGTCGCGGATCATGTCCGCGGTTTCGCCAAGGTCGAAGTCGAGGGAGCGTGTGTTTGGGATCATGGGTGGCAATCTACCCTGCGCGGAGCAGATTGCCAGTTGCCGTGTCGTAAAGACGCTAGGCGTCGTCGGACGAGCGGTTCCAGAAGAGGAAATAGACGCTCATCAGCAGCATAACGCCGAAGACCGCGAGAAGCGTGGCGGCGGCGCGGGGGATGCTGGCGTCGAGCGGGGCCGAGATCTTGAAGGTATCCACAGCGCCAATGATGAGGCCGAGGACCGACAGGACCAGGACGATAATCCACGGGGCCTGCATGGCGAGACGGCCGGAGATGGGGCCGATGCGCTTGGCGGCGCCGTTGACGTATTTCGCCTTGCGTTCGGCTTCCGCGAAGAGCTCGGCAGGATCACGGCCCGGATCGATGATTTCGGTGTCGTCGATGACCGGACGGGCTCGAGCGGTGGCCATGCGCTCGGCAGGCTGGTCGAAATCAGGCAGACCCTCCCGCACTTCCGGTTCGGGTTGCTTTGCGGAAATCGGCTTCGATTGCGGAGCAGCGGCGCTTTCCTGCGTATCGATTTCCTTCTCGGCGCGTTCGAGGATGCGAGCAACACGCTCGGCAACCACGCGGCGGGCGCGATCGATATCTTCGGCGGTCTTCGGTTGCGCGGGTTGTTCGACTGGCGTTTCGATGACGGGCTCGCGGATGACAGGTTCAGCAGGCGCGACGACGGCGCCCAGCGGCAGCGGGATTTCCGGGGTCGGCTGAATGGATTCGCGCGTGCGCTCGGCAAGGCGGCGAACGGCTTCGGCAATGTCGCCAGAGGGCGCGGGGCCGTTGCGCGGGACTTCTTCGTCGTCGTTATCGCGATGGCGCGGATGACCGATGGTCTCTGCGCCGGTATCGATTTCAGGTTTGACCAGCGGGGTGGGCGCGGACGGCGGTCCGTTCGGGTGCTCAAGAAAGAGCCCCTTCTCGGCAGCGCGGCGACGGACAAGTGCATCGACAACCATGACCCGGCCATGGATGCGAGCCCTGCGCCAGAGGTCGAAACCATTGGCGGCAGCGAGGAAATCGCCGGCGTTAAGGTTACGCAGGACGTCCGAGTCCCGGAACTGGGCGGGCGAAATGTTGAAGGCGAGCGAGACCAGCGCGTCGAACTGGTTCTGCAGCAGGGGGGCATAGAGGAAAGACGCGACAGCATCCTCGACCGGCTTGAGATCGTAGGTGAGCAGGTCCTCGGCGTCTTTCTGGCTGATGGTGAGGCCTTCGCGGGCCGTGCGGACGTGGCCATAGCCGATCGTCCAGCGTCCATCGGGAAGCCGGGTGGCGGTTTCGCGGAAACCTTCGAAGCTCTTGATGAGCTCCAGGCCCTTTGAAGAAGTACGCAATCGTCCTGTCATCGTCCTGACCTGACACATCCCCCATGGATTTCGCCTGTCCGGTGCAATCCAGACGCCAGTCTCGTGGGAAGGGTCAGAGGAGCATCAGGTTTGCCAGCCCGAGGAAGACGAAAAAGCTGGCCATATCAATGGTCGTCAGCACAAAGACTGACGAGGCCACAGCGGGGTCTGCGCCGAACCGCTTCAGGGTTAACGGGGCGAGGATGCCGACGAGGCCGGCCCAGGTGAAGGTTATCATCATCGACAGCCCGATGACGACGCTGATGGTCGGGTTGTGGAACCAGAGCAGCACGATCAGGGCAGCGCTCCATGCGATGATGGTTCCGTTGATCATCGCGGTCAGCGCCTCGCGGCGGATGGCGCGGCGAACCAGCGGACCTTCGAGGTCGCGCTCGGCGATAGCGCGGACGGACACGGCCAGCGCCTGAGATCCGGCATTGCCGCTGAGGCCGGCGACCACGGGCATCAGGAAGGCAAGTGCGACGACTTCGTCGATGACGTGAGCGAACAGGGAAACGACGCTGGAAGCGACGAAGGCCGTCATCAGGTTTACAAGCAGCCACGGAATACGCGCGCGCACAGCGGAGACGAGCGACTGGTTGACGCCGGCCTCGCTGACGCCCGACAGGGCGAGAATGTCTTCTTCGGCTTCTTCCTGGATAACGTCGACGACGTCGTCGATGGTGATCATGCCAGTCAGGCGGCCGGCTTCATCGACCACGGGCGCTGAGGCAAGGTTGTACTGACGGAAGATGTAGGCGACCTCTTCCTGGTCCATCTCCGGCCGGACCTGGACGGGGACTTCCTTCATGATCTCCTTCAGCGGCGTCTCGCGCGAATAGCGCAAGAGACGCGACACCGGCACGCTGCCCTGAAGGCGGAAGGCGGGGTCGACGATGTAGATTTCGAAGAAGGTTTCCGGCAGGTCGTCATCGCTGACGGAACGCATGTGGTCGATCGCCTGTCCGACTGACCAGAACACAGGCGCCGCCACGAAGGCGCGCTGCATCAGGCGGCCAGCGGATTCGTCGTCGAACGACAGCGAGCTTTCGATCGCCGCGCGGTCGGTGGCGGAGACCTTGCTGAGAATGCGAACGCGGCGATCTTCTTCGAGATCGCTGAGGAGAAACGACGCGTCGTCTGAATCCAGGTGGCCGATCATCGCCGTGACGGCGGCGTCAGTCAGCTCGTGCAGCGCCTCGAGGCGCATGTTGTCCGACAGTTCGGCCACCGCCTCGGCCGGCAGATCCTTGCCAAGCAGGTGGATGGCCTTGCGGAAAGCTTCCGACGGCAGATGTTCCAGCAAGTCTGCGGTGTCGGCGGGGTGGAGGCCTTTTACCGTGCGCCAAAGATACGGCTTGTCGCCGTCGCCAACGGCGCCGACGAACTGGGCGATGAAGGCAGGCGAGATGACGCCAGTGGCTTCCACGCCCTCGGGCACGGAATCGGACGCGTTCGGGTCGCGGGTGTCATTCATCGCGACCTCCTCCCCGAACGGCGTTCTCTCTGTTGAAGTTGCTGGTGCGGCCGAGAAGACTCGAACTTCCACGCCTTGCGGCGCTACCAC
>ERZ795044.5020-NODE-5020-length-10765-cov-3.727077_pt1 | contig 10765 bp, 9 predicted proteins | sample MGYA00375128_ERZ795044 | MGnify/ENA primary metagenome ERZ795044 (study PRJEB30173, sample SAMN05720213) | anaerobic digester metagenome | isolation source: active sludge of municipal wastewater-treating anaerobic digesters | place: USA | collected 2014-12-22 ... | reverse complement strand
GATATAAAGTTGCTTTTTGGAGTTCTTGTCTATATCTAATTCTAGCTTTTACTTCTATGGTTTCTCCATTTTTTAAAGCCAAATCTTCTCTAATCCAATGCACCTCATCATTGTTTACTTTCAAAACATTTCTGAATAATCCAGGATGATTATGACCTTGACCTGTATAAATAGCATTGGTTTCTATATCGGTAGCAATGATAAAAAGTGCTTCTTTTGTTCCGCCAACATTCAATCCTTTTCGTTGACCAATGGTAAAATAATGCGCACCTTGATGCTTGCCAACTACTTTTCCATTTTCAGGTGAATAGGAAATTGGTTTTGCATCAAATTGCAATTGTTCTTCTACAGAATTGAACGTTAAATTTGGCTGATTGTAGATTTCGCAATTAGCATTTATTTCATAAATCAATCCTTCTTTTGGCTGTAATTTTTGTTGTAAAAATTCAGGTAAACGCACTTTTCCAATGAAACATAATCCTTGCGAGTCTCTTTTTTCAGCTGTAACCAAATCGAGTTTGGTTGCAATTTCACGAACTTGAGGTTTAGTTAATTCGCCAATAGGAAACAATGCTTCGGAGAGTTGTTCTTGAGATAATTGACAAAGAAAATAAGATTGGTCTTTGTTTCCATCGATACCTGCAAGTAATTGATAGATCTCTTTTCCGTCTTTTTCAATTGTTCCTTTTCTACAATAATGACCCGTTGCCACAAAATCGGCTCCTAGCGAAAGAGCAATTTTCATAAAAACATCAAACTTAATTTCGCGGTTGCACAACACATCAGGATTTGGTGTTCTTCCTTTTTCGTATTCGCTGAACATGTAGTCCACGATTTTTTCTTTGTATTGTTCGCTCAAATCAACCGTTTGAAAAGGAATGCCTAATTTTTCAGCAACCAATAAAGCATCATTACTATCTTCGAGCCAAGGACATTCATTGGAAATGGTAACAGAATCATCGTGCCAATTTTTCATAAAAAGACCAATGACTTCATAGCCTTGTTCTTTTAACAAATAAGCAGCAACACTAGAGTCTACACCTCCAGAAAGTCCTACAACAACTCTTTTCATACTATTTTTTTGCAAAGGTATTATTAAAAATAAAAAAAGTATAGTTTCATCATCGATAAAACATATACTTTATATCATTAAACTTTATAAAAGTTATCTATTACTCCGAGAGAGGTTTTACTCTTTTTTTGAATTTTTTACCTTGTTTATCCATATTTTGAGTTAGAACTTTTTCGCCTTTCCAAAACTTCCAAATCCCTGATTTTTTTCCGTTTTTATACATTCCTTGAGATTCAATCTTTCCGCTCGGATCTCTATATGTCGCTATTCCATCATATACATCATTTTTGTAAATAGATTCTTCCAGCACAATTCCTTCTTCGGTATATTTTTTATATAGTCCTTCTTTAATTCCGTTTTTATAAGTTGTCTCTTCGGCAATCTTTCCACTTTTGTAGAATACTTTTCTAATTCCGTTTAGCTTTCCATTTATATAAAATTCTATGGTCATTATCTGCGGAGAGTCTTCATGATAGTATTTCCATTCTCCTTCAAAAAGCTTATTGACAACATTTCCTTCACTCACTTTATTTCCTTTCTGATTATAGAAAATAGTGTAACAAGAATTGTCCTTTTCGTTGAATTGACGTGTTGCGATAACAGTTCCTGCTTTTGTATCATCAAAATATTTAAACAAGCCTATTTCTTTACCGTGTTCAAAAGTTCCTTCATATCGAGGTCTTTTTGATTCTTCAAAATATCCTTTCCACAAACCATGTCTTTTTCCTTGCTCATCAAATTTATTGTATTCTTGAGAGAACAAAATAGATGTAAATGCTAAAAAAATAAGTGTGTATCGCATAAATATTCTTTTTTATTAAAACGTTAAAACAATCGTTTTAGTATATCAAATTCAATTCCAAAAATAAAATGCTCCTATAAAGAGCATTTTAAATTTTTATTTTTTCTTATTCTGTAATTGTTTTTGGTTTTCGGCTTGCTCCATCATTTCTCTCATCTTTTTTTGGAACTTGCTTTCAGTTTTTGGCTTAGACTTGTTTTCTTGAATTTGAGCATGAATTTTATCGCTGTCGATGAAGTATTTTTTTATGACAAGCATAATTCCAATTGTAATTAAGTTTGAAATAAAGTTATACAAACTCAACCCAGAACCATAATTATTGAAGAACAATAGCATCATTACTGGCGATATATAAATCATCATTTTCATTATTTTGGTCATATCTGGCATTCCTTCTTGTGGTGGTTGAGACATTGCTGCCTGATCGCCAGAAGTCATTTTCATGTAGAAGAAAATAGCAATGGCTGCCAAAATTGGAAACAAACTAACGTGATCGCCATATACAGGGATACTGAAAGGCAGTTTTATTATTTCATCAAATGAAGACAAATCATCTGCCCAAAGAAATCCTTTTTGTCTTAGTTCAATTGCTGATGGGAAAAACTGAAACGATGCGTACATAAATGGAATTTGTATTAAAGCAGGAATACAACCCGCCATTGGGTTTACACCAGCTTTACTATACAGTCCCATTGTTTCTTGTTGACGTTTCATTGGGTCTTTTACTCTTTCATTAATCTCGTTTATTTCTGGACGCAAAACTTTCATTTTTGCTTGCGACAAAAACGATTTAAAAGTAATAGGCGACATCGCAATTTTTATAAGAATTGTAAATAAAATAATTGCAATTCCAAGTGGCATAAATGAACTTAGTAAACCAAATAGAGGTACAAAAATAAATTTATTAATCCATCCAAAAATTCCCCAACCAAGTGGAACAATTTCGTCAAGATTTCTGTCATATTTGTCTAGTAGTCTATAATCTGTTGGCCCATAAAACCAATTCATTTTATAATCTAGTTCTCCATTTTGAAAAGCTAAAGTTGAAGTTGTTTTAAAGTCTTTTGTGAAAATAGTATCTTTCTTTTCATCATCTACTAAATTATGTGAGTGAAAAGTTGCTTTTTCAAAAGGTGTTTTGGTTAAAAGTATAGAGCTAAAAAAGTGTTGTTTGTAGGCAACATAAGTTACTTTTTCCGCAGTTTCTTCTTTGTCTTTTCCTTGACCTACATAGTCGTCTTTGCCGTCTTCATATTCAAAAATAATTTCGGCATAACGGTTTTCATATGAAATACTTTTCTCGTTTCGATATGTTTTTAAATCCCATTGAAAATCAACAGGTTTAGATGTATTCAAAACATTTTTTAACCCTTGAGATTTAATATCAAAATCGAGCATGTAATCATTTGGCTTAATTACATATTGATATTCTAGATATGAATTTGCATCTGCTTTGAGCTTCATTGACAAAACTTGGTCGTTACCATTCTTTGTCAATACAGGCTCAAAAAATAAATCTTTTGTATTTAATGTTCTGTTGTCTTTTGTTAGAAGTTCAAGATTAAATTGTGCGTTATTATTCTTGATTAAATCAACCAATTCCTTTGAGTTCTTATCAAACTTCTTGTAATTTTTCAAAGTAGCTTCTGCAATATATCCACCTTTATTTGCAATTTTAAGTTTTATCACTTCATTTTCAAGCACAGTGTAACTTTCTTTTGCAGACGGCAAAGTTGCAGAATATGCAAAACCACCAAGTGTTGATTGAAGTTTTTGAAGCTTCAAGGTATCACTTACTGTAGAATCAGCAACGATAGTGTTGGCTAGTTTTGTTTCTTTTTGCTTGTTTTTTTGCTGTTTTTCGAGCTGTTCTTTCTTAGCTTTTTCCTTTTGTTCTTTAGCGTTATTTTCTTGACTATTCATCATCATCCAAAAGATGATACCAAATATCAATGCAAAACCTATGAACGAATTTAAATCAAACTTTTTTTGTTCCATTATTAAAAATTTAAGCCATCAGCATCAAACACGCTTCAAGCAGTAATCATATTATTTTTGTGTTTTTTTATTGCTGCCACAAAGCTAACAAAAATTGGATGTGGATTTGCAACAGTACTTTTATATTCTGGATGGTATTGAACTCCAATAAAAAAAGGATGGTTTTCTAATTCGATTATTTCTACCAAACCTGTATCTGGATTTATTCCCGAACATTTCAATCCAGCATTTTCTAGTAATTCTCTATACTCGTTATTGAATTCGTAACGATGTCTATGTCTTTCAGAAATAACATTTTTGTTATAAATTTTATAAGCTAAACTGTTTTCTTCAATAGCACATTTCCACGCACCAAGACGCATTGTTCCTCCTTTATCGACAATATTTTTTTGTTCTTCCATTAATGAAATGACAGGATATGAAGTTTGTAAATTCATTTCGGTTGAATTGGCATCAGTGTAACCAAGAATATTTCGAGCATATTCTATAACTGCCATTTGCATTCCTAAACAAATCCCGAAAAATGGAATACCTTTTTCACGAGCATAACGAACTGTCTCGATTTTTCCTTCAATTCCTCTTTCTCCAAAACCTGGTGCCACTAATATTCCATCGATACCTTTTAATTTCTCCGAAATATTTTCTGCATTAGTAAATTCTGAATGGATACTAATTACGTTTACTTTAACTTCATTAGCAGCACCTGCATGAATAAATGCTTCTAGAATGGATTTATAAGAATCTTGAAGTTCTACATACTTACCTACCAATCCAACGTTTATGGTCTGTTTTGGGTTCTTTAATCGATGCAAAAATTCGTTCCATTGAGTTAAATCGGGAGAAGATTTTTCGGATAGTGCAAGTTTTTTTAACGCCACAACGTCCAATCCTTCTTTTAGCATCAAACTTGGTACTTCATATATTGTTGATGCATCAATAGACTGAATGACTGCTTCGCGCTTCACATTGCAGAACAAAGCTAATTTTTGACGTAAATCATCTGACAATTCATGTTCTGTTCTACAAACTAATATGTCTGCTTTTATTCCGCTTTCCATTAGTGTTTTGACAGAATGCTGTGTTGGTTTGGTTTTCAATTCGCCTGCTGCTGCCAAATAGGGAACTAATGTAAGATGTATTACTATGCTATTGTTTTCACCTAATTCCCAAACTAGCTGACGAACAGATTCTATGTAGGGCAAAGACTCTATATCACCAACTGTTCCACCAATTTCGGTAATAATGATATCATATTCACCTGTTTTGCCAAGCAATTGCATTCTTTCTTTGATTTCGTTGGTAATATGAGGAACAACTTGAACCGTTTTACCAAGAAATTCACCTCTACGCTCTTTTTCTATTACCGAAAGGTAAACTCTTCCAGTCGTTACATTATTTGCTTGTGAAGTTGGTACATTTAGAAATCTTTCATAGTGACCTAAATCTAAGTCGGTTTCTGCGCCATCATCAGTCACGAAACATTCACCATGTTCATATGGATTTAATGTTCCTGGATCAACATTGATGTATGGATCAAATTTTTGAATAGTAGTTCTGTAACCTCTGGCTTGAAGTAATTTTGCTAATGATGCTGCGATAATTCCTTTCCCGAGAGAAGAAGTCACACCACCAGTAACAAAAATGTATTTCGTTTGATTCATTTTAAAAGATTTTGTTGTGTTGTTGTTGTTTTAAAAACGGGGCAAAAATACGATTATTAATTGAAATAGTATATTCGATTTTTATTATAATATCAAATAATCTAACTCGGTTTTGGGAAGTTTTTCTTGATGTTTCTAATCAAGTCTTCTAATCCATTTAGCTTTAATTCGTAAACAAGTTGTAATTGTTCTCCTAACTTTCCTTTAGGAAATCCTTTTGTTTTATACCAAACGATATAATACTCGGGCAGATCAATAAGAAAATACCCTTCGTATTTTCCGAAGGGCATTTTGGTATGGGCTAGTTTTATTAATTCTTCTTGAGGTGTTGACAAGCTATTTCCAATTAAAAATAATTTCTCTTTTAATATCTGGATGCAAACTATAATGAACTGGGCAAGTCATTGCTGTTCGTTCTAGTATGGCTTTTGTCTTATCATTTGGAGACAAATTCATTTGAAAAACCACATGTATTTCTGAAATTCTTCTTGGCTCAGCTGCCATTACTTTCGTAACCTGAGCTGTAGAACCAGAAAAATCTACTCCTAAATCTCTTGCTTTTATTCCCATAACGGTAAACATGCAACTTGCCAACGAATTGGCTACAGTATCTGTCGGCGAAAAAGCTTCTCCTTTACCATTATTGTCCAATGGAGCATCGGTAATGATTGTATTTCCTGATTGTAAATGAACCGATGATGTTCTTAAATCTCCTAAATAGGTTACTTCTGAAGTTGGCATTGTTATATTGCTTCTTTTATATTCAAATCGTCATCATAGTAAAGTATATAAACTCCTTTGTTTACATAACCTTGTGATGCTTGCTCGTAGTCAAATTTGTTTTCGATAAACTCTGTGCTTGTTGTTTGTACTGATTCTTCAAACGGAACATCTTGTGACAAGCGAAGCAAAGTATCCATTGTCACATCAAAACCTCTTACAGCAAATTGGTTTGGCAAAACCTTGTTAAGTTTTTTATATTTTTCATCAAAAATATTAGCCTCGTCAGTTTCGTTAGGCTTTGTCAACGATGGGTAAAGCAGTTTCAATTTTGTTAATCTATTCAGGGAAATCTCCTCAAAATCCAATGTTTCATTTTGTTCCATAATAACCAATTGAACTTGATATTCCTTTTGCAAATTAATCATGGCATTTGTTGTTGCTAATATCATTCCTGTGCTTTCTGAAGCCAATACTACAAAGTTCAGCCTGTCTTTTTGAAACAACACTTTAAGGCTATCAGCAACAACCGAATTTCTAGCATTCAACCCAACTAGCCGACAGTTTTTTTGATTTTGCGTCAAATATTCTTTAATGCTTCCTTTTTTTGGATCTACAACAGCAACAATATTTCCTTGCTTTTTATTCATATAATCAAAAACCGATTGCTTCAGCACATCAGCTGCTGGCATGGATTGATATAGATTAGCAAATTCTTTCCCCATTTCTTTTGATAGTGGTGAAATAATAGGAACATTATTGGTTGTAAATTCAGCTAATTTTTCAACATTGGTTTGATAAAATGGGCCAATAATTGCATCAGCTTTGTCAATATTATTTTCTTGAACGATACTTGCTACTCCTGATGAGTTTTTGGTTTCTTGAGAATCAAATATTTTAACATCAATATTGAGCCCAAGAACTTTTGCGGAGTCGATGGCCATCATTGCACCTGAATAAAAATCCAAAGTCATGTTTAGAAACTTATCTTTTTTCAAACGCGATTGAATGGAATTTACAGTATCACTTTCAATTTTTGAGATATTAAAAGGCATCAACAAAACCAATTCTTTTTTTTGGCTTGTGTTCAATGACTTTATCAAATTAGATTGTTCCTTTTTTATGGTGTTTTTCTTTTCGCCTTGTGGAACTCTGATAATCATTCCTTGCTTTACTCCTTTTTTTAATTCTGGGTTAAGTATTAACAACTCTTGTTCTGTTAAGCCAAAATCATTTGCCAATGATTGAACAGTTTCTTTTGGTCTAACAACATATTCCTGCAAATATTTTTTTGTAGAAACCGCTGGAGTACTATTATTTTCTGACTTTACAGGTTTTGGCGCTTCAGAAACACCTGCGCTTGAGTTTCCAGAAATCAATAGCTTCATCCCTATCTGTAAACCAGGAACAATTTGAGGGTTCAAACGTTCTAATTCCTCAACGGTCATTCCATATTTTTTAGAAATTCCATATTTGGTTTCCTTTGGTTCAACCAAATGAAAAGCAGTAGCCGAAGGTTTTTTAGTTTCAATAATGATTTGTTTAGGTTCATCTTCTTTTACAGAAGTTGCCTTTATTATACGTACTGGCTGTTCCTCTTTTATGATTGTTCCGTCAGATGAAGGAATAGTAATAGTTTGTCCTATTTTTAAACCATCTTTCAACAACTCGCTATTTTGAGCTTTTAGCGCATCTACAGTTACTCCATATTGTCTAGAAATACTATAAAGCGTTTCTTTTGGTTGGACCAAATGTTTTTTTGAAGGTTGATGCTCACTTGGTTTCTTTTCCACAACAGATGAACTAGAAATTACTGTTGATGGAATCAGTAAAACCTTATCTTGCTGAATACCGTTTTGCGAATCTGGATTGAGTTTATAAATATCAAAAGGAGTTACCTTGTATTTTTGAGCAATTGAATTGATGGTTTCTCCTTTTGATACTGTATGCTTGATGAATTTATCTTGTTTAGCAAAAAGTGAAAATGTAAAACAAAAAACTAGAAGTAAAGTATATTCTATCCTGTTTTTCATGCGCTGTTATTTTTGAAATATGGTATAAAGTTAAAGAATTATTTTTTAATACAATCATCAAAAAAATTGCCAAACTTTATAATTCTCAAAATAATTGAATAAAAAATGTTGCTTTTTTGTCTTACTCAGTTGTTATTCCCACTCAATTGTTGCTGGTGGTTTTGAGCTAATATCATACACTACTCTGTTGACACCTTTTACTTTATTAATAATTTCATTAGAAATTTTCATTAAAAAGTCATAAGGTAAATGTACCCAATCTGCTGTCATTCCATCGGTAGATTCTACTGCACGAAGTGCAACAACTTTTTCATAAGTTCGCTCATCACCCATTACACCAACACTGTTCACTGGAAGCAAAATAGCACCAGCTTGCCACACTTTGTCATACAAACCATGTTCTTTTAATCCATTTATAAAAACAGCGTCAACTTCTTGCAAAATTTGAACTTTTTCTTGAGTAATGGCTCCAAGAATTCTAATAGATAATCCTGGACCAGGAAACGGATGACGACCTAAAAGCTCATCATCTATACCTAATGTTCTTCCTACTCTGCGAACTTCATCTTTAAAAAGCATTCGCAAAGGTTCCACAATTTGAAGTTTCATATAATCGGGCAAACCGCCAACATTGTGATGTGATTTTATGGTAGCGCTTGGTCCTTTTACCGAAACCGATTCGATAACATCAGGATAAATAGTTCCTTGTGCCAACCATTTTACATCCTCAATTTTATGTGCTTCGTCGTCAAAAACTTCAATAAAAACTCTACCAATAGTTTTTCTTTTCTTTTCTGGATCTTCAATTCCATCTAGAGCAGAAAGAAATCTATCTGAAGCGTCAACACCTTTTACATTCAATCCCATGTCTTTGTATTGATGCAAAACGTTTTCAAACTCGTTTTTGCGAAGCAAACCATTATTTACAAAAATGCAATAGAGGTTTTTGCCAATTGCTTTATTCAACAAAACAGCAGCTACAGTTGAATCTACTCCGCCAGAAAGTCCAAGAACAACTTTATCATCTTTCACTTTTTCTCTTAGCTCGCTAATGCAATCTTCTACGAAAGCATTGGGAGTAAACGATTGTTCTACTTTAGCAATTTTTACCAAAAAGTTTTCTAAAATTTGTTTGCCATCTGTTGAATGATAAACTTCTGGATGAAACTGAATAGCATAGGTGGTTTCGCCTTCTATTCTGTAGGCAGCATTTTCTACATCTTTTGTGCTAGCAAGTTTTACTCCATTTGATGGAAGTTTTTTGATTGTATCACTATGACTCATCCAAACTTGGCTATGCAAAGCGACTTCATCAAAAAAGATTTCGTCGTCTTTGATATAAGTAAGATTTGCTCTTCCATATTCTCTAATGTTACTAGGAGCAACTTCACCGCCATTGAAATGCGCTAAATATTGCGCACCATAACACACAGCAAGCAAAGGTTTCTTTCCTCTTATTTGGGACAAATCAGGATGTGGTGCATCGTCTGCACGAACAGAAAAAGGACTACCCGAAAGGATAACCGCTTTAAAACTCGACAAATCATCAGGAAAATGATTGAAAGGATAAATTTCGCAGAATATATTTAATTCGCGAACGCGGCGCGCAATGAGTTGTGTGTATTGCGAGCCAAAATCTAAAATAAGTACGTTGTGTTGCATGTGCTAAAATATAGTTGTGTTGTATGTTGTTGATTATTAGAATATTAAATTTTACTTTGTAAAAAGTGGGGAAAAAAGTGGGAAACTTTTTATTGTATTTTAAATTCTAATAGGTGCAAATGTAAGTAAAAACGAAATACTATAATAATGTATATACCTATACATACATTATTGTAAAGAGAAAATCCACATTTCTTAACTGATCTTCTGTAAAAAATCCAACCTCAACAAAAAAACATATTCCTTTTTGAATATATAATTAAAGACTTGATTCAAATCAACTTTCAAAAAATAAATTATATAATGAAAAAAAGAAAACACCTCCAAACTAACTTCTTCAAGTTTATCGTTGAGAAGTACAATAAGGAAATGCAAGACAAACTGGAAGACGAGGAAACAAATGTTTCGGATGAAGAAATAATTGATGACATCGATAATATTGAAGAACCGATAGAACCAAAAAGAAAATTAAAAGAGGATGACGATTTAAACCTTGACGAATTAATAGAAGAATATAACAAACTCACCAATAAATATAAATCCATTAAAAATGATTATACACTTTACAAAAGAAAATAAAAACCTTTACGATGTCGAAACCATTAAAAGGATTTTAAATGTTTCAAAGTCAAAGATTCAAAGAGAATTGAAGAAGCAAAAAACGGAAATTATTAAATATAAAAACCTGTATTTATATACCGAAACAACTCTATTCGAGTTGATGGAAATTATACTCATAGAAAAATTAGATAAGGGTAATGATAGACTGGAACAAGATTAGAAAACACGAGGAAACCATCAAAAAGAATAATGAAAG
>ERZ795044.5014-NODE-5014-length-10773-cov-3.840082_pt1 | contig 10773 bp, 6 predicted proteins | sample MGYA00375128_ERZ795044 | MGnify/ENA primary metagenome ERZ795044 (study PRJEB30173, sample SAMN05720213) | anaerobic digester metagenome | isolation source: active sludge of municipal wastewater-treating anaerobic digesters | place: USA | collected 2014-12-22 ... | reverse complement strand
CGTGCCTTGCACGTTGGCGTGGCCCGCGTAGCCGTTGCCCGAAGGCGCGAGCGTAAAATCGACGACCGGGTTGGCGACGACGACATCGCCCGCGGCGAAGCTTGAAAGCGACGCGCGGGCTGTCAGCGTTGGGCGCGCGATGCGGCCGGTGATGCGGCCCGTTGCATCGGCCGCGCCGGCGATCTGCGCGCCGCCAACATCGAGCGGCCCGCGAGCCGTGGCTTCGAGCGAGAGATTAGCTTCGCCGCGCACGATGCGGCCGGTGACGCCTGCACGGAGTTGTGCGCCATCGACGCGCGCGTGCGAGACGGTGAGGCCGTTGTTTTCGTAGGTGAGGCGCGCGTCGAGGCGCGGCGTTGCGCCGAGCAATTGCGGGATGATGGCAGGCTGGCCGGTGATGCGTGCGCCTGTGCCTTGCACGCTGGTGGTCCAGACGTGCGCGCCGTTGGCGGCCTCTTCCGCGAAGGCGCGCCATTGGCCGCCCGCTTCGCCGCGGAGATCGCGTGACACGGCTTGCAGTTGGCGCACGCGCCAATCGCCAGAGAATTCGCCGTTGTCGCTATTGGTCCAACCTTGGGCGTTGAGCGCAATGGCGTCGCTGTTCAGCGTTGCGCTCTTCAGTTCGAAGCGATGGCGCTGGCGATCGTAGGAAAGCTCGGTGTTGAGGCGCGCGTTGGCGAAGAGCGGCGGTGCGGCGCCGGCGGCGCGGAGGTCACCTGTGAGCGTAAAACGCTCCGGCGCGAGCGCGGCTTCGACCGGGCCGGTGAGGCGCACGCGCTGGCCGAGCGCGTCGATCTGTTGGGCGTCAAGCGTGCCGCGAATGGCGGTTGTGCCGCGCTCGCGGCGCAGTTCGCCTTCCAGCCGCGCGGCGCCGAGATCGAATGGAGATTCTCGAGCGATGTCGGAGAGGCGGGTGGTTGTCGCGACAATGCGTGCGGCGCCGACGAGCTGGCGGTCTTCGTCAAGCTCGCCGTTGAGATCGACGGCGAGGAAGGGTGTTTCGGCGTGCGCTTGGAATGCGCCGAGGCGTTGGCCGGAAGCGGTGAGCGTTGCGCTTGGGCCGATACGCTCAGCGATGTCGGCGAGGGCGGGCAGAAGTGTGAGCTGTGCGTTGGCTTCCGTGCGCCACTCGGCCGGCGTCCAGTTCGCCGTGCCTTGCAATAGCGGCGTATCGCCGATGGTTGCGCTGTAGTGGGCTTCGCCGGTTTGTGCGTCGCCATTGCCCTGCGCGCTGGCGCTGATGCCTTGGTCGGGCACGCCGACGAGCCGCGCGAGGACGCCGTCTGGCGCGCTGACAAGATCGAGTCTGAGCGCGTAGTCGTCGTCTGGGTGGTACGTCGCGATGAGGTGATCGGCGTCGGAGTCGGTCCGTTGGATGCGCGCGTCGAGGCCGTCGAGCGAGTCGCCGTGCAGATTGAGCGAGAGCGTTGCGTTGAACGTCGCGGCTTGGCCGACAACCGGTTCTGCGAGCGCGATTTGATCGACGACGAGATTGCCGATCCAGACGTCGATATCGGCGCCGGACGAAGGCCGGCTTTCGAGCAGGATAGGTTGGCGCGCGATGGCGAGTGCTTCGATGTGCGCTGTATCGATGCGCACGGCGCCGCCGAGCAAATCTTGCGGACGCCAGTTCAGCGACAGGTTGTTGGCTTCGAGCCAGACGCCTTCTTCGTCTTCGATGGTGACGTGATCGGCATGCAATGCGCCGAGCCAGCCTCCTGAGACACCGTCGATATCGATACGGCCGAGGCGCCAGATGCGTTGGCCGTCGAGGCGTTCGACCATCCACGGCGCAGCAGGGCCGACGGCGATGCCAAGACCGGTCGCCACGAACGCGCCGCCGGCCGCGTACGCGATCCAGCGACGGCGGCGCATGCGCTTGTTGGACTTCACGACGGGCGAGACGGGTGGTTCTTCCGCGCTCATCAGAAGGCTTGGCCCAAGCTGATGTAGAGCGCGAAATCTTCCGAGCTGAATTCGTCGTCGAGCGGGACGGCGATGTCGAAGCGCAAAGGCGCGAAGCCGAGATTGTAGCGCACGCCGACGCCGGCGCCGAAGCTCAAGTCTGTCGCCTCGCCCCAATTGTCGAACGCTGTGCCGCCGTCGACGAAGGCGACGACGCCCCACGTTTCGTTGAGGCGATAGCGCGCTTCTACGGAGCCTTCGAGCAGGCCCTGGCCGCCGGGCGTGAGGCCGAGCAAGTCGCGCTCTTGCGGGTAGATGGAATTGTATTCGTAGCCGCGCACCGAGCCGCCGCCGCCGGCATAGAAGCGCCGATCCGGCGGCACGTCATTTGGATCGCCAGTGACCGCCTCAAGCCAGCCGACGCGCCCACGCGCAGCGAAGGTGAGGCGATTGTTGGCGCCGACAGTTTCGTAGATGCGACCCTCTGCTGTGGCGCGTACGAAGCCGAGTGTTTCGTCGCCTGTCGATACCGAAGGCTCGACGCGCAATTCGGTGATTGAGCCGTCGATAGGATCGAGCGTGAATTGCGTGGTGTCGTGGCGCCAATCGCCGAAAGCTGAGAGCACTATGGCGTCGCGCACGGTGCCGATGACATCGTCGTATTCGTCGGCGGAGAGGCGAACGCCGTAGCTTGTCGCGGTGCGCAGGCGTGTCGAGGCGTCGACCGAAGCGAAGAGCGCCACGCCTTGACGTGAGTAAGCCTCAAGTTGTTCGCGATCAGCGGAGGCGCCCCAGCTAACAGCGTGGCCCAAACCAGCCGCATGCGGGCGCGTCAGCGAAACGGTCACGCCTTGCTGCATTTCTGCGAGCGTTGCGGCGACTGCGAGTGAATCCGCGCGGCCCGTCAGGTTGCGGCGCGTCCATTGTGCCTGCACGCCGGCGCCTTCGGTGGTCGAGTAGCTGACGCCGAGTTCGTACGCGTTGCGCTTTGCGGGCTCGATGGCGATGACGACGTCGCGGAGGCCATTCTCGTCAGGCGGCGCAAGGCTTGTCGAAGCAAGCGATACGGCGCCGGTCGATGCCAGGTCGCGGCGTAAGCGGGCGAGCGCTTGCGGTGAATAGGTATCACCGTTGTTCCAGTTTTGGAGATCGTCGACGAAGCCTTGGCGGAGCACGCCGCCAGGCTCCGCGCGTGCACTGCCGAGCCGCACGAGTTCGCCGACGCTGAAGCGATACTCCGTCGCGACCTGCGCGCTGGCGTGATCAACAACAACACGCGGATCGAGCGCGGCGGCGTCGGCGTAGCCATTTTGTTGCAGCGCTGTCAGCGCGTCGGCTTCGCCTTGCAGCACCACTGCGGCGCGCGCCGGATCGCGGCGGCGCACGGTCGCTATGGCTTCGTCAGCGGCGCGCGATGCTTCTGCGTTTGGCGCTTGGGCTTCATAATTGATCTGCGTGTCGCCGAATGTGAAGCGCGTGCCGAGATCGATGATGAGCCGGGCTGACGGCGGGTTGTCGCTGGCTTCCGGCGTCACCGTCGCGCCGTAATAACCCTCGGAGCGCAACCACGCCAAAGCGCGCGCAGCGGCTTCCTCTGCAATGCGTTCGGCGTCGAACAAACTTGCGGGCGCATCGCGATCGGGAAGAAGCTCAAGTATGGCGCGGCGCGTGTCGTGATCGGCGCCGTCAATGACGACAGGTGACTCCGCCCAAGCGGGCGCCACGGCGGGCAGGCCGAGAGCCGCGCAAAGCGCGGCAGGAAGGATCGGGAGGCGGCGCATCGCGAGTCGTAAAACCTGACCAGCGAAGGTCGCCGCGCGGCGGTTAACGCATCATCAACCATAAAAGCTGGCGCGCAGCCGGCGTGGGCGAAAATGGCGTGTTAAATCAAGGCGAAAGCTCGCGTGAATGACGTCTTGCCAAAGCTTAACCCCGTAGCAGACGTTTGCGAACCTGCGTCGCGCTTACTAGGTCACGGTTGCAAGGCCGAAATGACGGGCGCGAAGATGAGTTCAGAATGACCTATGACGTTCCGAAGCCGCCGCGCAAACTGACGCCAGAAGCCCAACGCGCACTCGCGGAAGCAGAAGCGCGCCGCGCAGCTGCGCACGCTGAGAAACAAGCGAGGGAAGTCGGCGGCGCCGCCGGCCCAGAACCCACGCGCTACGGCGATTGGGAGAAGAAGGGCATCGCCAGCGATTTCTGATTAACGCGCACCGCGCTGGCGCGAACTTCGCGCGCGCATGGCGAAGCGACTTCACCTCCACTCGCGCGTGCGCAAAGGTGCCGTGTTCTATTCTGGAGGCAGTCCATGCGCGTGCGCGCGATCCTTGCGGCTTTTGCGCTCGTTTGCGTGCCGGCGTTGTCCGCGCCCACGGTGGCGTTCGCTGATGGCATCGAGCGTCCGCAGCGGCCGCGCCGCGTGCGCCGTCCTCCGCCTCCGCCACGTCCGCCAGCGCCTGTTCCACCGCCCGTGGTTGAGACGACCGGCCCTGAGACAGTGACGCTGTCACAATCCTTCTTCGCTGGCGGTGGCGGTGTTGGCGCCGATATCGGCGGCGGCTCGTATTCGAGCACGACTGTCATAATCCGCGGCAGCTCGGCATCGGCTTCAGCTTACGCTTCGGCCCGCTCCAGCGCGCGTAGCGGTGGCTACGGCGGCGGTCATGGCGGCGGCGGTTGCGGCTGCCGCTGAGGTAACCAAACCACAACGACCCCGGGCGCAAGCATTTGCGCCTTAAAGTGAAAGGGCGTAAACGCGCGGCCCAACCGGTCGCGGCTTTTGCGTCCGAAGGGGATTTGTCTCATGGCGCAGGCCCCGGCCGAAGCGCCCCAGCCAAAAAGTTCTTCGAACGGCGCCGGTGGCGGCGGTCGCGCACGCGCGGCCGCGCATGGCGGGTTCTGGGCTTTGGTGCTGGGTTCGATTGGCGTAGTTTACGGCGACATCGGCACGAGCCCGCTCTACGCGTTCAAAGAATCTCTGCACCACGTTCTGCAAGACGGCACGCTCGCGACGCCTGAGGAAGTGCTCGGCATCGTCTCGCTCATCTTCTGGGCGCTGATCATCGTCGTGTTCCTGAAATACGTCATCATTGTCATGCAGATGGACAACAAGGGTGAGGGCGGCACGCTTTCGCTCATGGCGCTAGCGCAACGCGCACTCGGCCGGCGCACGCCGCTATTATTCCTGATCGGCGTCGCCGGCGCTTCGATGTTCTATGGCGATGCGCTGATCACGCCTGCGATCTCGGTGATGTCCGCGGTTGAAGGCTTGAAGGCCGTGCCCGGCCTCGATGGGCAAATCGATCCGTTCCTTCTACCGATTGCGGTTGGTATTCTCGTCGGTCTGTTCGCGATCCAATCGCGCGGCACTGGCGTCATGGGCCGCTTCTTCGGGCCGATCACTACGATCTGGTTCATCACCATGGGGACGCTCGGCGCGATACAGATCGCTGCCAATCCCGCGATCTTCCAGGCGCTTTCGCCGGTGCATGCGGTCAGCTTCATGATCGATCACCACTTCCTGACCTTCATCGTGTTGGGATCGGTGTTCTTGGCAGTGACCGGCGCAGAGGCGCTTTACGCAGACATGGGCCACTTTGGCCGCGGTCCGATTCGCACCGCCTGGGTTGGCCTGGTGCTGCCGGCGCTGACGCTCAACTATCTCGGCCAAGGCGCGTTCGTGATCGCGAACCTCGATCGCTTGAACGAGGAATACCAAACTGCTGCAGACGCGGCGCGTGCCGTCGGCGCCAAGACGGTGCAGTTCGATTTCAGCCCGTTCTTCGAAATGGCGCCGGACATGCTCCGCCTGCCGTTGGTGATCCTAGCGACAGCCGCGACTGTTATCGCGAGCCAAGCGGTTATCTCCGGCGCGTTCTCGCTTACACAGCAGGCCATTCAGCTCGGACTGCTGCCGCGCATGGAAATTCGGCGAACATCCGAAACGCAAGCCGGTCAGATCTACATGCCGCAGATCAACTGGCTGCTGCTCGCCGGCGTTCTGATTTTGACTCTGGCGTTCGGCTCATCGACCCGCCTCGCTGCGGCGTACGGTATCTCGATCACCGGCGAGATGCTGATGAGCACGTGCATGATGTTCATCGTTATCTGGAAGCTGTGGAAGCGACCGATGATCCTGGCGGCGGCTGTCGTTACGCCGTTTGTGATCATCGAAAGCATTTTCCTCGCTTCAAACTTGCAGCGCGTGTGGTCTGGCGGCTTCGTGCCGTTGCTGTTGGCGGGCGGCCTCATCCTGACGATGTGGACGTGGGTGCGCGGCACCAGGCTGCTTGCGGAAACCACAAGGCGCGACGAACCGCTGGCGAAGCTGTTCGAGACGTTATCGCACCATCCGCCGCATCGCGTGCGCGGCGCGGCCATCTTCCTCACCGGCGATCCCGACATCGCGCCGGCGGCGTTGATGCACAATCTCAAGCACAACCAAGTGCTGCACGAGCAGATCATCATTCTCACAGTCAAAACGGTGAACGCGCCGCGCGCGCCGGAGATTGAGCGTGTGAAGGTCGAAGACTACATGCCAGATGTGAAGCGGGTGACGCTGACATTCGGCTTCATGGAAACGCCGAACGTCGTCAAAGCGCTCACCGAAGCGCGAAAACACGGCCTGAAGTTCGATATTATGAAAACGAGCTTCTTCCTCTCACGCCGCACCATTGTGCCGAGCGAAAAGAGCGGCATGCCGCTTTGGCAGGATCATTTGTTTATCTTCCTCGCCCGCAACGCCACCAACGCAACGGACTTCTTCCACATTCCGTCCGGACGTGCGGTGGAGCTGGGTAACCAGGTGATGGTCTAGTCTCGGCGCGACGAGCGTGGCTTAGCGATAGAGATAGCTCGCCGGCAGACCCATGCGCTTGCATGCTTGGGCGGGCGGCGCGTCCTCAATGACGAAACGCTCCGCCGCTGCGCCCATCGCGCGTAGCAATGTGTGTTCACCGGCGCGCAAACCGAATGTACGATCCAGGCCTAGCGTTTCACGCGCCCAATCCGGCGTCATGCTCACGGCGCCGCGCACCATCAGGCGCTGCACGGCTTTCACAGGCAGAATCGGCACCGCGCGCACGATCTTGAAGAACTCAAACACGATGTCGGACGCTTCGATCTTTGGCGCCATCGTCGTAAAGATCGCGTCAAGCGCCGCGCGTGAGCTTGGTGGTGTGTCCGCGCCGTAGAGCGCGGCGACTGGCGCGCCTTCAGCGTAGAAGCAATCCATTTCATCGGCCGACAACGCGCGCACGTAGCGGCTGTAGGCTTCCGAGAATCCATAAGCCGCGGTGGCGTGTACCCAGGTGAGCAATTCCGGGTCGCTGGCGCGATATGCGACGCTGTCAGGCGTGCGCCCTTCGATGCGATCGTGTGCGCGGGTGACGCCAGCGATCATGCGGCGTGCAGTGTCCTCCGGCGCATAGATTGTCATCCACGCGGCAAATCCGGTTCGGCGCATGCGTGTTTCAGGATCGCGGCGAAAGGTTGTGTGCTCCCACACGCCGGTGCGCACGCGCGGCTCGGCGAGTTCGAGGATCACAGCGGCGAGCCCGCCGACAACAAGCGCGACCGGGTTCTTCATCACCCGCCAGCTCACGGAGTCCGGCATGAACAAAGCCGGCGCACCTGCGGGCGCGGCAAAGTCCACCAACGGCATGCCGGGTGGGGGCGCGATGTAATCGCGCAGCAGCCGATCCAAGTTGCGAGCCATCGTGAAAACTCTAGCATACGCAACGAACGAAAGGACGCTTTGGTGTCAATTGCGGACGTTACGTCACTGCAGCAACGCGCTCGGAGCGGCGACGCGCGCGCGCAGTACGAACTCGGCCGCCGTTTGCTCGTCGGCCGCGATGCGCCGTTCGCGCCGGACGATGCGGTACGATTGATCGAGTCGGCTGCGAAGCAAAATGAGACGGACGCGCTGCAACTGTCTGCTGTTCTCGCAGCTACCGGAATTGGTCGCGCCCAGGATTGGAGCGCAGCGTTCGATCTTGTCCGCGGCGCGGCCGAGCTGGGCGACGCGCAAGCGGTACGCCAATTGGCCGTCATCGGTGATCGATTTGGTGATCAGCTTGCGATCCCTCAGTCCGTCGAACACTTCGACGCGCCTCGTATCCTCACGATCGAGTGCTTCCTGTCACACGCCGCCTGCGCCTGGATCATGGAGCGCGCGCGCCCGAGCCTCGAAGCGGCGCGTGTGAAGAACGCCGAGCAGGGCGGGGTCAACACGCACGCCATCCGCACCAACACCGGCATGGGCTTTTCGCTGATCGACACCGACCTCGTCATTCAACTCGCGCACGCGCGCATTGCCCGCGTCATCGATGTTCCGGCCGCGCATCAAGAGCCAACGAATATCCTCCACTACATGCCGGGCCAGGAATACCGCCCGCACTACGATTTCATCGATCCGGGTGTCGCGCATTTTGCGCGCGAGCTGCAAACCGTGGGCCAACGCACCGTGACGTTCTTAATTTACCTCAACGACGACTATGAGGGCGGCGCCACCACGTTCCCGCGCCTCGATTATAGCTTCAAGGGCAAGGCGGGCGATGCGTTGGCGTTCTGGAACGTCACCGATGGCTGTCCCGATCCGCTCACGCTTCATGCTGGAACGCCCACCACAAACGGTGTGAAGTGGCTCTTCTCAAAGTGGGTTCGTGACCGTCCACTGCCGCTGGTGTAGCGTTTACGCCGATGAGCCAAATGCAATCCGATCCGCGGGCTCAGCTCCGTCTTGCGCACCTAATGCTGACGGGACGTGAGCGCTGCACCCAGCCGGACGAGCCAATCCGGCTCGTGGCGGCTGCCTGTGCGCAAAGGTCAGCGGAAGCGTTGATGTATCACGCAGCGCTCGCCGCGCGCGGCCATGGACGTGCACAGAGCTTCGACGATGCGTTTCGTTTCTTAGAGGAAGCAGCCGCGCTCGGCGATACACGCGCCAAGGGCCAACTCATGGCTCTTGGGCGCGGCTTTGATCGCAATGCTTGGTTCGGCCAGCTGGAGCAAGTGCAGCATCATCAAGCGCCGCGGGTGTCCAGCATTGAAGGCTTTCTCCCAAAGCCCGTCTGTTCGTGGCTGATCAAGCAGGCGAGCAAGAACTTAGTGCGCGCGCCGGTGCAGCGAGCGGACGACAACGCGGCGTTCTCGCTCGACAATTCGCGCTCCAATTCGGTCGCTGGTTCAAGCCATCTGCAGCCGGACCTCGTCGTGCAGCTAGTCAACATGCGCATCGCTTCGGCAATTGGCTTGCCGCTGGCGCATCAAGAGCCAACGAACTTTCTCAATTACAAGCGCGGTCAAGAGTATACCGACCACTACGATTTCTTCAGGAGTGAAGAAGAGGCCGGCTTTGCTCACGAACTCCGCACAATTGGCCAGCGAGTCGCCACGGTGCTGGTCTATCTCAATGACGGCTATGAAGGTGGCGAGACGGCGTTCCCGAGGCTCGACTGGAGCTTCAAGGGCAAGCTCGGCGACGCCTTGATCTTCTGGAATCTCGACGTAGCCGGCGAGCGCGAAATGAACTCGCTCCACGCCGGACGCCCCGTGACCAAGGGTGAGAAGTGGCTCCTGTCAAAATGGGTGCGCCAGCGCCCGGTGCCGTTGATCTAGATGCTGCGGCGTGAAAGAAGGCGCGCGAATTGCCGCCGGAAGACTCCCAGGAAAAATTGATGTCGCAGCCCAAGGTCAAAAAAGTCGTGCTTGCCTACTCAGGCGGCCTCGACACCTCCATCATCCTGAAGTGGCTGCAGGAGACTTACGGCTGCGAAGTCGTGACCTTCACGGCTGACCTGGGCCAAGGCGAAGAGCTCGCCCCGGCGCGCGAGAAGGCTCTGAAGATGGGCGTGAAGCCGGACAACATCTTCATCGACGACTTGCGTGAGGAGTTCGTGCGCGACTTCGTCTGGCCGATGTTCCGCGCCAACACGCTCTACGAGGGACAGTATCTGCTCGGCACGTCGATCGCGCGCCCACTGATCGCCAAACGCCAGATTGAGATCGCGAACCTAGTCGGCGCCGACGCCGTCTGCCACGGCGCGACCGGCAAGGGAAACGACCAAGTCCGTTTCGAAGTCAGCTACTACGCGCTGAAGCCCGACGTCAAGGTCATCGCGCCGTGGCGCGAGTGGGAGTTCGAAGGGCGCCCAGATCTCATCGCCTACGCGAAGAAGCACGGCATCCAGATCGCGCAAGGCAAAGAGCAAGCGGCGCCGTTCTCGATCGACGCCAACTTGCTGCACACGTCGAGCGAAGGCCTAGCGCTCGAAGATCCCGATGTTGAAGTGCCGGAGATCGTGACCAAGCGCGGTGATCGCCGCACCATTACGCCCGAAGAGGCGCCCGATCAGGCCGAGACGGTTACGCTCAGCTTCGAGCGCGGCGATCTTGTCGCCATCAACGGAAAGCCGATGAAGGCGCACGAGCTGTTGGCTGAGCTCAATCGGCTTGGCTCCAAGCACGGCGTTGGCGGTCTCGATCTGGTTGAGAACCGTTATGTCGGCATGAAGTCCCGCGGCTTTTACGAAACGCCGGGCGGCACCATCCTTTGGTACGGCCACCGCGCCATTGAATCGATCACACTCGATCGCGGCGCGATGCATCTCAAAGACGAGCTGATGCCGAAATATGCTGGCATTATCTACAACGGCTTCTGGTGGACGCCGGAGCGCAAGATGCTGCAGGCCGCGATTGATGCGAGCCAAGAGAGCGTTGCCGGCGACGTCACGCTGAAGCTCTACAAGGGCGGCGTGCGCACCGTTGGGCGCTCTTCGCCTTATTCGCTCTATTCCAAGAAGCTTGTCGGGTTTGATGAAGCTGGCGGCTACAATCAGGCCGATGCGGAGGGCTTCATCAAGC
>ERZ795044.5010-NODE-5010-length-10775-cov-4.429011_pt1 | contig 10775 bp, 8 predicted proteins | sample MGYA00375128_ERZ795044 | MGnify/ENA primary metagenome ERZ795044 (study PRJEB30173, sample SAMN05720213) | anaerobic digester metagenome | isolation source: active sludge of municipal wastewater-treating anaerobic digesters | place: USA | collected 2014-12-22 ... | reverse complement strand
GCCAGGCGCCGGCGGGATCGCCCCGCAGCGCGAGGACGAAGGCGCGGCCCGAGCCGCAGCCGCGGCACGGCTCGCCGGTGGTGCGCTTGACGAAGCAGAGCTCGGGCAGGCGCCGCCCGGAGCCGGGCAGCGCGAGCCCTTCGCCGTCCGGTGTCAGTTGGAGCCGGGAGGCGGCGCCGAGGCCCACGAACAGCAGGAGAGCCACGAGGAGGTTCACCTGCCGGTAGGTACTCATCGCCGCAGGAGTCGGTTCCGTCGCGCTCCCGGTATCCGGTAGACGCGCTCGCTGCTCACGGCTGCCGCGAGCAGCGAGCGCGGCGCCGCTTCAGAACTTCTCGACGAAGCCCGAGAGGCCGGGGATGATGAACCGCTCGCCCTTCGTCGCCTTGACGATGCCGAGGATCGCGAGGATCAGCCAGCCGAGGGTGACGAGCGGGTAGATGAAGACGGTCAGACAGCCGACCGTCGGCACCATCCCGAGGATGCTCAGCACGACGAAGACGACGATGCAGGCGATCGTGAGCACGAGCCCGTTCTTGGCGTGCCACTGCACCTCGGTGTCGTTCTTCTCGACGAGCAGCGGGATCAGCGCGAGCAGGCCGAGATACGAGAGCACGAACATCACGGTGCGGTTGTCGCCGGGCGCGGAGGCGGGCGGCGGTGGCGGCGGAGTGGCAATCGGATCGCTCATTGGCGAGCTCCTCTGTCGATGAGGGGTGGGACAGCGGCGCTAGCTTAGCCGAGCGCCGCGGCGACGGCAACGTGGTGCCGCCTCGCGGCGGGCTAGCCGCGCTCGTGATCCGCGTTCGCGGGAGCGAGGGTGAGGCCGAGGTTGGCGAGCGCCGCCGCGAGCTCCTCCTGCCGCGCGCGCGGGACGCGCAGTGCGAGCCGCGCCACCTCCCCGTAGCTCTCGGCGAGCAGCTCGATCCCGGGCAGCGCGAGCAGCCGGCGTACCGCACCGAGCTGGGTGAACGGCGCCTCGATCAGGAGCTCGACCGTCGGCACGCGCCGTTCGAGCCTCGCCGCGGCCACCGCCTCGCGCGCCGCGAACCCGTAGGCGCGGGCGAGCCCCCCCTTGCCGAGCTTCGTGCCCCCGAACCAGCGGGTGACGACGAGGAGCGCGTCGGAGACGCCCGCGCCGGCGAGCGCCCGGAGGATCGGTACCCCCGCCGTGCCGGCCGGCTCGCCGGCATCCGCGGCGCGTTCGTGCGGCGGGTCGCCGAGCCGCCACGCCCAGCAGTGGTGGGTGGCGTCGGCATCGGCGGCGGCGATCGCGGCGAGCGCCTCCCGGGCGGCGGTCTCGTCGCGGCACGGCACGAGCCGGGCGCGGAAGCGGGAGCCCCGGTCGCGGACCTCCGCCTCGGCCGGGGCGGCGGGGGCGAGGTAGCCGGCCTCGTCCATCAGCCCCGGGCCGCGGCGATCGCCCGGGCGTAGACCTCGCGGTACCGCGCGACGATCGCCGCCTTGGCGAAGCGCGTCGTGGCCCACTGCCGCCCGTGCGCGGCAAAGCGGCGGTGCCGCTCCGGGTCGGTGAGGAGCGAGAGCGCGGCGGCCGCCATCCCGTCGACGTCCCCCACCGGCCGGAGGAAGCCGTTCTCCCCGTCGACCACGACCTCCGGGAGCCCGCCGGCCCGGCTGGCGACGACCGGCACCGCGCAGGAGAGCGCCTCGAGCGCGGAGAGGCCGAACGACTCGGTCTCCGAGGGGAGGAGGAAGAGGTCGGCCCCCACGAGCACCTCCTCGATCACCGGGAAGTTGCCGAGGAAGACGACGCGGTCGCAGTCGCCGTGTTCGCGGCAGTGCTGTTCGATCCGCGCCCGCTCGGGACCGTCGCCGACCAGCAGCAGGCGGGCGGGGAGCCGCGCCGCCACCTGCGCGAAGACCTTCACCACGTCGAGCACCCGCTTCACCGGCCGGAAGTTCGAGATGTGGACGAGGAGCTTCTCCCCCTCCCGCGCCCAGCGCCGCGCGCCGGGGTGATGGCGGGCCTGCTCGTACCGCTCGGGATCGATGAAGTTCGGCACCACCTCGATCGCCTTGCCCGCGAGGCAGAGCTGATCGACGGTGGCGTCGCGCAGCGAGGCCGAGACCGCGGTCACCGCGTCGCTTTCGAGGATCCCCCAGCGGGTGGTGGGGAGGTAGCTCGGATCGTTGCCGATCAGAGTCACGTCGGTGCCGTGGAGGGTGGTGACGACGGGCACCGGATGCGGCGCGAGGATCTTCTTCGCGAGCACCGCCGAGACCGCGTTCGGCAGCGCGTAGTGGGCGTGGAGGAGGTCGAGCCGGTGGTGGTGGCAGACGTCCACCATCGTGCTCGCGAGCGCGAGCGACCAGGGCGGATACTCGAAGAGCGGGTAGTGAGCGGCGACGACCTCGTGGAAGAAGAGCCGGGGGTTGACGAGCGAGAGCCGCGTGGGGAGGGCGTAGGAGAGGACGTGGACCTCGTCGCCGCCGGCGGCGAGCGCCATCGCGAGCTCGGTCGCCACGATCCCCGAGCCGCCGTAGGTGGGGTAGCAGCTGATCCCGATCCTCATCGCAGCCCTCCGGGCAGGAGCCGGAACGGATCGCCGACCGCGAGCGGCAGCCGGCTCCAGAACGGCTCGCCGAGCTCGGCGCCGACGAGCATCCCGAAGTGGCGCGCCCGCCCCTCGACCGCCCGCCGGAACTCCCGCGAGGCGACCTTGGTGAGCGGCTCGCTGCGCGCCGCGGCGCCGTCGCGGTGGATCTGGCTCTCGTAGGCGTCGAGCGCGGCCATCTTCGCCGCCCAGCCGTCGGTCACGTCGACCACGAAGCTCGGCGCGAAATCGTCGTGCTGCATGTAGCTGAAGAGCGCCGCCGGCCGGTGCGGCTCGCCCGTGCCCCGCCGCGCGAGCCCGGCGTAGAAGCAGGCGTCGGCGAGCAGCCGGTGGGCACGGCCGTGATCGGGATGGCGGTCGGCCGGGGTGGGGCCGAGGACGAGCTCGGGCCGCAGCGCCCGCAGGCGGGCGATGAGCGCCTCCTCCTCGGCCGGGCCGGTGCGCAGCCCGCCGTCGCCGCAGTCGAGGAAGTCGAGGGAAACGGCGCCGAGCGCGGCCGCCGCCCGCTCGGCCTCCGCCCGCCGCTCCGCGGCGCTGCCGCGGGTGCCCATCTCCCCCGCCGTCAGGTGCAGGATGCCGACGCGCCGCCCGGCGCGGGCGAGCCGGGCGAGGGTCCCCCCGCAGCCGAGCTCGACGTCGTCCGGATGGGCGCCGACCGCGAGAACGTCGACCGTTGCGCTCATGCGCGTGACTCTAGACGAAACCGGCCGGCCGGCCCGGCTACGGCGTGATCACCGAGAGCCGGCGCGGATCGAGGTCGAGCTGGGCGAAGAGCGCGGCGAAGAGCTCCTCGCCGTGGCGGGCCGGCAGGAGCCCGCCGGTGAGGAGCCGCTCCTGGGGATGGCCGTCGGGCAGGCAGGCGGTGCGGAGCTGGGCGAAGCGCCGGGTGCGCCCCTCGTCGCGCCGCGCCGCCGCCGCGGCCACCCGCGTGGCGAAGAGCTCGAGGGAGTGGGCGATCCCGTCGCGAGTCTTCGCGAACGGCCGCTCGAGCTGAGCGTCGAGGGCGACCGCCGGGTCGCGGAGCGCGTCGAGCGCCGCGAGCACCGTCTCGCGGACCGGGGCGACGAAGTCGCCGCCGGCGCGCTCGCCGAGCTCCCGGGCCGCCCCCTCCGGATCGGTGAGCAGCCGCGCGAGCGGGATCCCGAGGTCGGCGAGGTGCTGCCGCTGCCGCGCTTCGAGCAGGAGCGCCTGCGGCCGGAGCGTCACCCACGGCGCCGGGATCCCGAGCACCCGGTAGACGGCGCTCGCCTGCGCGAGGTAGGCGACCTCGCCGGGCCCCATCACCTGGAGCGTCGTGCCGAGGACCGCGTCCTGGATCGCCGGCCGGGCGAGCACCCCGGGACCGACGACCGTGGGGTTGCCGGCGAGCGCCTCTTCGAGCTCGGCGATCGGATGCTCGCCGGGAGCGCCGCGGAGCGCGAACCGCCCACCCGGCCGCCACTCGATCCGCCGCCGGGCGCCGTCGCGGAGCAGGAAGAGCGGGGAGGCATCCGGCTGCGGCGCCACCTGGAGCGGGAAGCCGGCCGCTTCGACCGCGCGGTCGGCGGCGGCGAGCGCGGCGGCCACCTCGTCGCGCCGGGCGACGAGCGCTGCCTGCCAGGGGGCCTCGGCGGCCTTCAGCTCGGGGAGGAGGGCGTCGAGCAGCAGCGGACAGCGGGGGCCGAGCAGGCGGGCGAGGAGCCGCGCGAACGCCTCGCCGAACCGGGCGCCGGGGCGGTACCAGCGGCCGAGCTCGGCGAGCCAGGCGGCACCCCGCTCGCCGGGCAGGAGCGGGCCGAGCGCGGCGAAGAGGCGCTCCACCCCCGCGCCGAGGGTGCGCAGCCCGACCGGCAGGAGCGGCGCCGGGTCGGGACCGAGATCGAAGTGGTGGACCGCGTCGCCGGCGGTGAGCACGGCGCGGGTCACCTCCTGCCAGTCGTGGTCCTCGGTGGCCATCCAGAAGATCGCCACCGCCGGCTCCCCCCGCGCCGTGAGCGCCTCGGCCCAGCGCGTCGCCGCCACCGCCTTCACCAGCGTGTAGAGCGGCCCGCCGAAGAGGCCGACCTGCTGGCCGGCGACCACCACGCGGGTGGCCGGATCGGCGAGCCGTGCGGCGAGCGCGGCGGCCTCCGGATGGCCGTAGGCGGCGTTGGTCGTGGCGAGCGCGGCGGCGAGCGCCCGGCGGTCGACCGCCGGCGGCTCCCCGCCGGGCAGCTCGCCCGCGGGCAGGAAGCGGAGCGGCGCGAGCAGCTCGCCCGCCCGGCCGGCGACGAGCGCCGTGGGCAGCGGTGGCAGCAGCCCCGCGACGGCGAGGTCGAAGCCGGGGTCGCTCATTCCGACGGGGTGCTCCGGCCGCCCGGGCGGTGGCTACGCCGCGCCCTCACCGGCTCCGGGCCCCGACATGGAGGACGAGCTCGGCGAGCCGGTGGGCGTAGCCGTACTCGTTGTCGTACCAGGCCACGACCCGGAAGAGGCGCGCCCCCGCCTGCTGGAGGAGCGGCAGGTCGACGACCGCCGAGCGGGGCTCGCCCACGAAGTCGGCCGAGACGAGCTCCTCGTCGGTCACCCCGAGGATCGCCGCCAGCTCGCCCGTGGCGGCGGCGCGGAAGGCGTCGGCGACCGCTTCCCGCGACGCGTCGCGGGCGAGCAGCACGGTGAGATCGACGAGCGAGCCGGCGACGATCGGCACCCGCATCGCGAGCCCTTCGACCCGCCCCGCCATCTCCGGCATCACCCAGCCGATCGAGGGGATCGCGTCCGAGGTGGTGGGGATGATGTTGGCGGGCGCGGCGCGCGCCCGGCGCGGGTCGGGGTGCGCCATGTCCACGAGCTGCTGACTGTTGGTCATGCAGTGGACGGTGTTCATCAGCGCCCGCTCGACGCCGAAGGCGCGGTCGAGGACGCGCAGGAGCGGGGCGAGGCAGTTGGTGGTGCAGGAGGCGTTCGAGATCACCCGGTGGCGCGCCGGGTCGAACGTCTCCTCGTTGATCCCGATGCAGAAGGTGGCGTCGGCGTCGGGCAGGATCGCCGAGACGATCACCCGCTCGACGCCGCCGCGCAGATGCCCGGCGGCGAGCGCCCGCTGGCGGAAGCGGCCGGTGGCCTCGACCACGATCGCGGGCGCGGTGCCCCCCCAGTCGATCGCCTCCGGGGTGGCGGCGTTCGAGAGCGGCACCCGCCGCCCGCCGAGCCGCAGCGCCCCCGCCTCCCAGCCGATCTCCTCTTCGGCCCGGCCGTGGACGGTGTCGTAGCGCAGCAGGTGCGCCACCTGCTCCGGGGTGGCCGGGTCGTTGACGGCCACCAGCTCGAGGCCGGGGTAGCGGGGAGCGACGCGCACGAGGGCGCGTCCCACCCGTCCGAGGCCGTTGATGGCGAAGCGTGTGGTCATGGCGCGAGGCGGCCCGGCGTTGCCAGCGGCGCGTGCGGGCCGTCGGGGGGAAGAATGGTAGCAGGGGGCGGGCACGGCCGCGCAGAACGGCCTCCCCACCCCGCGGGAGGTGCCCCCGGGGGCGCGGAAGTGTTACCTTTACGGATAGTCGCCGAAGCGGTCCGATGCTTCATTCAAGGAGCCTCCGATGAAAGACAGAGTGGACAACCCGAAGATCATCTCTCGCACCCTGACAGGCCTCGGACTGACGGCCGCGCTGCTCGTCGGCCTCGCCGGCCCCGCGGCCGCCGCCGATGCCGCCCAGTGCCGGGGCCACTGGGTCCGCGCCCTGGGCGGTCCCCACGCGGTCACCCGCAAGCCGATCAAAGATCTGGCCGACCTCCAGAAGCGCCTGCCCGAGCTCGAGGCCGGCTTCCGCGAGCTGGTCGCCCAGGACGCCTCCCTGTCGCCGGAGATCGCCGAGGCGCTGATCGCGGCGATCCGGAGCGGGGAAGGGGTGCTCGAGCGCAACGTCTATCGCAAGGAAGAGGTGCGCTGGATGGCGTACCGTCCGGCCCGCGGCAAGCTCGGGGTGATCGCGCCGCCGTGCATCGACCTCGCGCGCGACTACGCCGCCTTCGAGATCGTCGTCGGCATCGACGATCCGGAGCCGGCGCCGGTGCCGCCGCCCAACTGCGGCATCGCGGCCACGCGCCAGTGCGAGCGGGAGAACCCGCAGGTCGCGATCGATCTGACCGGCAGCGATCCGGGCGCGCAGGTGACGCTGGCCCGCGCCGGCGAGGCGGCTCACGCCATCGCGGTCCCGGGCACGAACTTCACCGTGGCCGACCCGGCGCCGTACAGCGCCGACCTGACCCTCACCGTCACCGTCACCGCCCCGCCGCCGCCGCAGCGGTTCCGGCACTTCTACCGCTTCCTGCTGCCCAAGACGTGCGGCAACCTCGCCTACTTCGGCCCGGGCGAGGCCAAGCCGCTGCCGCCGCCGCCGCCCGTCAGCTGCACGAAGAGCGTCGAGGTCGGCCAGTGCGCGCCGTGGTGCGAGATCGACGTCGAGCCGGCCGCGGTGAAGGTGCACGAGCCGGTGCAGGTGACGATGCGCGGCGGGTTCCACGAGTCGCAGGCGAAGCTCGGGGTCGCGGGTCCGAAGCACGCGACGCCGCTCGCCGTCACCGCGGCGCCGTTCGCGGCGACCTACGAGCCGCCGGTCCCGAGCTGCCCCGACCAGCCGTACGAGTTCAGCTGCGAGGCGCGCAACGCCGCCGGCGCCAGCGCCGGCGGGAGCGCCACCGTCACGGCCTCCCACCTGCCGTGGATCCTGCGGCCGTCGCTGCTCGCCTTCTCGCCGACCGACGGCAAGCAGAGCCGCCACGTGATGATCTGGGACGACCCGGCGCACGAGCGGTTCAAGACCGAGACCGGCTTCGGGCTCGGCCTCGCGCTCGAGCGGCGCTTCAACCAGACCTGGGGCCTCGAAGTCGGCGGCCTCGCCGGCAAGGCGGACACGAAGTACCGCCTCGATCGCGCCATCGGCACCAGCGGCTCCGCCAGCCACAACGTCACCTTCTACGCGCTGACCGTCGGCCCGAACCTCCACCTGCTCGGCTGCTGCACGACCGATCTCTACGTCGGCCTGTTCGCCGGCCTCGGCGGGATGGCCGACCCGAACTACTGGGTCGGTGACCGCCGCCTGCAGGCGACCTTCGACAGCGACTTCGTATGGGGCGCGCAGCTCGGCCTCGACGTGCCGTTCAAGCCGGTCCGCGACAGCGGGCTGCACTTCGGCGTGCGGTACATGGGTCTGGAGCAGAAGACCGACATCGGCAAGCTGAAGGTCGATCCGCTGCTCGCCGAGGTGGGCCTCTTCTTCCGCTTCTGATCCTCCTCGGCTGAAACCGACCGGCCGCCGCCGCGCCTCGCGTGGCGGCGGCCGGTGCCGTTTCGGGCGGTCCTCCCGCCGTGGCCTCGGACCGCCGCCGCGCTGGCAGCGGTACCGGCTGCCCCGACCTCGACTAACCTATCCGGCCATGACGACAGCGACGGGGGAGACGGCGCCGGAGCGCGCCGCCGTTGCGGGCGAGGTGACGACGGCCGGCCGCCGCACCGGACGTCTCGCCGCGCTCTGGACGCGGCTCGAGCACGTCGCGCCGCCGCTCATGGCGGTGGCGCTCTTCGCGCTCGCGCTCACGGCGCTGCACCGCGAGCTCGCCACCGTCCACCTCCGGCAGGTGCTCGACGCGGCCCGGGCGCTGGCGCGGCCGCGGCTCGCCGGCGCGCTCCTGCTGACGCTCGCGAGCTACGGCGTCCTCACCCTCTACGACCGGCTCGGCCTCGCCTATCTCGGCCGGCGGCTCCCCTGGGGGCGGGTCGCGATGGCCTCCTTCGTCAGCTGCGCCCTGAGCAACAGCGTCGGCCACACGCTGATCGTCGGCGCGCCGGCGCGCTACCGGCTCTACGGCGCGTCGGGGCTCTCCGCGCTCGACGTCGCCCGGCTCTCGCTCTTCGTGGTCGTCACGTTCTGGGCCGGCTTCTGCGGCCTCGCGGGCGTCGCCTTCACGCTCCTGCCGCCGGCGCTGCCACCCGCCCTCCACCTGCCGGGGGCGACGGCGCGGCCGCTCGGCTTCGTCCTGCTCGCGCTCCTCGGGGCGTATCTCGCGCTGGTGGCGCTCCGCCGCCGGCCGTTCGCGATCGGCGGGTGGGAGCTCGAGCTGCCCGCGCCCCGGCTCGCGGTCGCCCAGCTCGCGGTCGCGGTCACCGACTGGATCGTCGCGGGGAGCGTCCTCTGGCTCCTGCTGCCGGCGGCGTTCACCCCGGCGCCGGGGCGTTTCCTCGCGATCTATCTGCTCGCCCAGCTCGCCGGCATCGCGAGCCAGGTGCCGGGCGGGCTGGGGGTCTTCGAGACGGTCTTCCTCCTGCTCGCCGGCAGCGGCGAGCCGGCGGCGCTGCTCGGGTCGCTGGTCGTCTTCCGCTTCCTCTACTACCTCCTGCCGCTGGCGGTGGCGCTCGCGCTGCTCGTTGCACGCGAGCTCGGGCAGCGGCGGGCCGGGCTGCAGCGGGCCGGCCGCGCGCTCGCGCGGCTGCTGCCGGCGCTCGCCCCGCCGGCGCTCGCCGTGGGCGCCTTCGCCGCCGGCGCCGTCCTGCTCCTGTCGGGAGCGACGCCGGCGCTGCCGGAGCGGCTGCGGCTGCTCCACGGCCTCGTGCCGCTGCCGGTCGTCGAGGCCTCCCACTTCCTCGGCTCGCTCGCCGGCGCGGGGCTGCTGCTGCTCGCCCGCGGCCTCGAACGCCGCCTCGATGCCGCCTGGCTGCTAGCCTCCCTGCTGCTCGCCGTCGGCATCGGGGCGAGCCTCCTCAAGGGTTTCGACTACGAGGAGGCGCTCCTGCTCGCCGCGCTGCTCGGAGCGCTGCTGCCGGCGCGCCGGAGCTTCTACCGCCGCTCCGCGCTGCTTGCCCAGCCGTTCACGGCGGGCTGGAACGCGGCGATCGCGCTGGTGCTGATCGGCACGACCTGGCTCGGCCTCTTCGCGCACAAGCACGTCGCCTGGGCGCACGAGCTCTGGTGGCGGTTCGCGCTGCACGGCGACGCGCCGCGCTTCCTGCGCGCCACGGTCGGCGTGCTCGCGCTCCTCGTGCTCGTCGCGGCGGCGCGGCTGCTGCGCCCGGCCGCGGCGGCACCCGCCGCGCCGGGAGCGGCCGACCTCGAGCGCGCGGCGGCCGTCGTCGCCCGCTCCCGGGCGACCGGCGCCCACCTCGCGCTGCTCGGCGACAAGCGCCTGCTCTGGCACCCCGGCGGCGCGGCGTTCCTCATGTACGGCGTCGAGAACCGGTGCTGGATCGCCATGGGCGATCCGGTCGGCGCTGCGGCCGAGCAGCGCGAGCTCGCCTGGGAGTTCCGCGACCTGGTCGATCGCCACGATGGCTGGACGGTCTTCTACCAGGCGCGGCCCGAAAGCCTCCATCTCTATCTCGACCTCGGCCTCTCGCTGCTCAAGCTCGGCGAGGCGGCCCGCGTGCCGCTGCCCGGCTTCTCGCTCGCCGGCCCGGAGCGCAAATGGCTGCGGCACGTCGACCGCAAGCTCGCCCGGGAGGGGGTGCGCTTCGAGGTGGTCGCGGCGGCGGCGGTCCCCGCGCATCTCGACGCGATGCGCGAGATCTCCGACCGCTGGCTCGCCACCCGCGCGACCCGCGAGAAAGGCTTCTCGCTCGGCCGCTTCGCGCCCGACTACCTGCGCCGCTGCCCGGCCGCGCTCGTCTGGCAGGGGGAGCGGCTGGTGGCGTTCGCCAACCTCTGGCTCGGGGCCGACCGCGAAGAGCTCTCGCTCGACCTCATGCGCCACCTGCCGGCCGCGCCGGCGGGGGTGATGGACTACCTCTTCCTGCAGCTCGCGCTCTGGGGCCGCGACCAGGGCTACGGCTGGCTCGACCTCGGCATGGCGCCGCTCTCCGGTCTCGAGGAGCGCCGCCTGGCGCCGCTCTGGAGCCGGGCCGGCGCGCTCGCCTTCCGGCACGGCGAGCACTTCTACAACTTCCAGGGCCTGCGGCAGTTCAAGGAGAAGTTCGAACCGCTCTGGGAGCCGCGCTACCTCGCCTCTCCCGGCGGCCTCGCGCTGCCGCGCGTGCTCGCGAGCCTCGCGACGCTGATCGGCGGCGGCGCCCGGGGGGCGCTCGCCCGCTGAGGCGGAGCGCCGTCCCGCGCCTCTTCGCGGCCTACTCCCCCGGCCGGCGCAGGGGCATCACGATCCAGAGCAGGACGTAGACGAGGATCCCCGGGAACGCCGCCGAGAGGATCGAGCCGAGGACGTAGACCACGCGCAGGAGCGTGGGGTCGAGGCCGAAGT
>ERZ795044.5005-NODE-5005-length-10781-cov-8.103114_pt1 | contig 10781 bp, 10 predicted proteins | sample MGYA00375128_ERZ795044 | MGnify/ENA primary metagenome ERZ795044 (study PRJEB30173, sample SAMN05720213) | anaerobic digester metagenome | isolation source: active sludge of municipal wastewater-treating anaerobic digesters | place: USA | collected 2014-12-22 ... | reverse complement strand
AAAGCCAGGTAAGCCAGAGCAAAGAAGAACCCGAAAAGCAGGCCAGTAATGCCAGGCGGATGGAGCAAAAGCCAGATGAAGAAAAGGCAGAGAAATGGGTAAGAGAGAACCTACAAGTATGGCTAGATCAGCCATGCCCGTACAGCAAAGCAATGGGAAGGAGCTGGAGAGAGCTGGCAGAGAATAGAGGTGCAAAGATCAGCCTGAAAGGCATGGAAAGCCAACCAAGAGCTTACCTGCACGCCCTGGAAAACTGGCAGCAATGCGGAAGCGTCTGGTCAAAGGTGAAAGCCAGGGTTGCCCTGGAAGTAGTTGGCAAGGATGGGCAAGGCTCCTATAGGTACACGGCATAAGACATGCAGGGCTTGCCAGACAAGGCAAGCCCAATCCTAAAGAGAAGTCAGGTATGCCAGGCTTCTTTGCCAGCCATGCCAGCCAGCTAGGCAGGTGCCAGAGCAAGGCTAGCAAGGCTGGCGGGAAGAGCAGGCTTAGCAAGCCAGGCTTACCAGTCAATCCAGCTAGGCAGGCACCAGAGCAAGGCTAGTATGGACGGAGCGCCAACAAGGCTTGCAAAACTAGCTGGAATGCCAGGCTTCTTTGCCAGCCAAAGCTGCCAGGCTGGCTGGCAATGCTGGAGGAAAGAGCAGGCTTAGCAAGCCAGGCTTACCAGTCAATCCAGCTAGACAGGCACCAGAGCCTTGCTGGCATGGACGGAACGCAAGCAAGGCTTGCAAAACTAGCAGAAAGAGCAGGATCGGCTAGCCTGGCTATGGAATGCCTGGCTTCTTTGGCTGGCAAAGAAGCCAGGCTGGCTGGCAATGCTGACGGAAAGAGCAGGTTTAGCAAGCTAGGCTTACCAGTCATGTCAGCTAGACAGGTGCCAAAAGCAAGGCTGGCATGGACGGAGCGACAGCAAGGCTTGCAAGACTAGCAGAAAGAGCAGAATCGGCTATGGAATGCCAGGCTTCTTTGCCAGCCATGCAAGGCTGGCTGGAAATTCTGGCGGAAAGAGCCTGGCTTGCTAAGCCTGGCTTGCCAGCCTTGCAAGACTTGCCAGCCAGCTAGATAGGTGCCAAAAGCAAGGCTGGCAAATCTTGCTGGAAAGGCAGGACTTGCTAGACTGGATGGGGTGCGCTCCCGCATGAAAGGAGGCAAGGCAAAAGGGAGAAGACCTCCGAAAGGGAAAAAGATTTTTAGGGGTACTAGGGTTTAGGGAGGGCTTGATCTATAAGGGAAGTTGCATAAGTAAAAGCTTACGACGGCCCGTTTTCAAAGGAAAAATCCCAAAAGAGACTTCTATTCTAATATCAAGGTGATTGCTAGTCTTGCAATAGGGACATGGCGGATTTTTCCGTACTTGAAAACGAGAGGCCGACCAGGGACTTGGCATATTGGGACAAAGGCAAAAAGAGAAACCAGGCATAAAACGAGAGATAAGGTATAACAACTCTTAGGGGGGCCTGGGGGTTCTCCCCCAGCATAGACAAAAAAGCAAAACCTAGTCTGTCAAGCCAGAAAAGAGCCTGGCTGCAAGACGAGCCAGCCATGCCAGAAGAGCAAAGCCTGGCTCGTCTTGCTAGGCTGAAAGCAGCCTGGCATACAAAGCAGCCAGGCAAAGAAGAGCCTGGCTTACCATGCAAGCCCTGAAAGATACCATGCAGCCAGCCCTACCAGACGAGCAAAGCCTGGCTAGTCTGGCAAGGCTGAAAGAGCCAGGCATAAGCCACCAGGCGGCCAGCCTAGCCAGCCTTGCAAGACGAGCAGAGCCTGGCTAGTCTTGCTGGGCTGAAAGAGCCAGGCTTACAAAGCAGCCAGGCAAAAAGAGCCTGGCTTACCATGCAAGCCCTGAAGGCTACCAGGCAGCCAGGCTTGCAAGACGAGCAAAGCCTGGCTAGACTTGCAAGCCAGAAAAGAGCCAGGCATAAGCCACCAGGCTGCAAGACGAGCAAAGCCTGGCTAGTCTTGCCAGCCAGAAAAGAGCCAGGCTTGCAAAGCCACCATGAAGCCAGCCTTGCCAGCCCTGCAAGACAAGCAAAGCCAGCCTGGCACAAAGCCCACCAAGCTTGCCTTGCCAGTCATGCTAGGCTGAAGAGCCAGTCTGGCTGGATGTAGGGGAAGAGCAGGACTGGCTAAACCTGGCTGCCTGGCATGGCTTGCTGGATAGCAGGACTAGCAAGAGGCTAGCAAGGCTGGCTGGATAGCAGGACTAGCAAGAGGGAGGGGACGGGCTGGACTATCAAGGCTGGCTGGACTAGCAAGACTGGCTTACCTGGCTGCCTTGCAGTCCTGGCTGGACAAGTAAAAGGATGGCAAGGCTGGCTTACCTGCATAGCTGGACAGGCAAGGCTAGCAAGGCTGGCTGGATAGCAGGGCAAGCTGGGTGGACTGGATGGGATAGCAAAGACTGGCAAGACTGGCATGGATAGCAGGACTAGCTGACTTGGGATTGCAACTTAGGAATATCCAGCAATAAAAAATCAATCTATAACAATACAACAACTATTAGTATAACAATACAACAAAATAACAACTTTATGTTAAACAATATAACAAAAAAAATTGTTATTTTGTTTAACATATAACAAAAATTTGTTATAGTATAACAAAATAAAGGGTGCCCATTAAAGTTTAGCAATATAAAAAAATATGAAGCTTTATAGGAAAGGAGAGCGACTTATGCCTGAATGGCTTGGCCCAATAATCCAATTCATGGTTGCTGGTATAGTTATTGGTATTTTTACTCACATGAAGCGTCAAACAGAAAAAAAAGAGGAAAGAGAACGTCATCGAGAGCAAGATGAAACGAATATACGGCAAGATTTAGAAATAAGTTATCTTGAAGCAATTGAAGAATTAGGAAGAAAGATAGAACAGATGCAGGAGAAAATATCAAGATTGGTAGAAAATATGGATATTCCATCAAACAAAGATACTCCGAAAGAGAAAAAAACTGTGAAAGAGGAAAAATATTCCAAAAATAAAAATGATAATATACAGATACCATATGAAAATGGAATTCCAGATTTTCTTAAAAATACCGATGGCAAATACTACTCTCGAGTACCACTAGCAAAACGAAAATATTTGCAAAGATTGCATCAAATTATAGTTAAATTAGAGCCAAATGCTGAATTTAATGTTTCTTCTCAGTATATGGCGTATTTCATTTCTGTTCCTAAAGGTAAAAGAATTAATCCACTTGTAACTGTGCGCCATACTCTTCAGAGTTATTTTTTTCCTAAAGGAACTGGAGGAAGCACATTGGATAGAAGTCTAGAAAAATATGATACAGAAAAAAAAATATTAAGTTTCGGAGATAACTTTTTTGAAGAGTTTGAAAGTAGGTTACAACTAGCTAGGAAAGAGATACAGATGGAATATGGAATATGATCATTTCTATAAAAAGATAAATATCAATGTTTGAAACTTTAGATTGATTAACCATGCCCAAAGTGTTTTTAAAATTAATAACAATACAACAATATAACAAAACAGTATAACAAAAAGGAGAACAAGTCATGGAAGAAATAGAAAGAATGAAGAAGACGATTATAGAAGCTGTGAATAAGAATGAAGTATCTAAAAGAGACTTGGGTAACAATGTCACAATCAACAAGATTATAGAAGGCATAGCCGTTAAAGATGAGGCTATCAGGTTAGTCTATTCCAAGCTAGATAAGGCTAGAGAAAAACTAATGGAAAAGAATCCAGAAAAGGTTAAAGCAGGTCAATCCATAAAAGTTAAACAATACAACAAAGTTGAACAAAATAGAAAAGAGAAAGAAGAAAATCAAAACGATAGAGATAAAAAATAAAAATGATAAACAGAAATCTGATGAAGAAGTTAAACAATACAACAAAGTTGAACAAATAGAAAGCCAATCTATTGTTGATGTTCCAGAGAAGAGTCAAACAATACAACAAAATAGAGTTAAACAAACAAAGATTGGAAAAAACGAGGAAAGGAATCCTGCCAAAGTTAAGTCTGGTAAAGCAAAAGTTGAACAAAATGAGAAAGCAAAAGTCGAAAATGAAAAAATAAAAGATAAATGGGAAGAAAAAAAAGTTGAACAAAAAGTAAAACAAAACCTTGATGAAAAAGTTAAACAATACAACAAAGTTGAACAAAATAAAGAGCAATCTAACGCTGATAATTCAGAAGTTAAACAAGAAAGTAAAACAATACAACAAAACCATGATAGTTTAAAAGTTGAACAATGCAAGGAAAGAATCATGACTGAGATTGAAGATTTAAAAAGTACAGTGAATGAACTAAGGGCAGAGATAGAATCCTTGAAAGCTACTGTAAGCAATTTATCAAGCAATAAACCTAAAAAACCTATCATCAAAGAACAAAAAAATGTAGCAAATATAGTAATGGGATTTAGTATTCGTATTGAAAATACATGGACGCAAGGAAATCGCTATGAGAAATATTATGCAGTGAAGAGAATAGATGGAAAACTTCATAGGATTTATATAGGTAAGGACTCCTCAGACGCTGAGGAAAAGATCAAGGCATACTGCGAAAAAAAAGGAATCAGTATGTCAATGGCTTGATTATCAAAGATAACAAAAGGGAATAATTCTTTTTGTTATCTTTTTATTGACAAGAAAAAGAATGGAGGTAATATAGTGATTGGAGGTAATATGGTTGTTATCGGATGTAATAAATAAGCGGCTATAAATACAGAAAGCCAATAACGGTCGCAACCCGTTATTGGCCCTTCAACAAATTCCATTAGTATGGAGTTTAGTATAACATGGAATCGAACAAAATCAACAGAGATTTTTCAAAAATTCTTTCTATTGCTGAAAAGGCTGGCCTTGTCCTGCATACATACCCTACAGAATATAGGGTAGCCTGTCCTATTTGTCAAAGTGAATCTACTTCTAATCCTGCCTTATCAATCTATTTTGACGGACATTATTTTTGTCATTCGTGTAATAAGCATGGTCCAATTACAAAGCTTGCAGAGTGTTTAGGCTTAAAGCTGGAAGTTATAGCGACTGAGGAAACCACAAAGCCCTCTGTCCCTGCTAAAAAGCTGTCCATTGACCCTGTTAAAATTTATTCCATAGCAAGAGCATTGAGCAAAGATCAATTTGCTACCTGGCTAAAGCGTCGTGGGTTCCAACAAGACCAAATCAAGACTTGTATAAACATCGTTGAATATGATCGCTTGCGTTATCGTGAATATCGGGGCGAAAAGTCCTTGATTGTGCCAATTATTTCCACTGGGCTTTGTGGAATTGAAAGAATTAATTTTGAAAGAGACAAGCTGAAACCAAAGTCGGAAGAATGGAATAAGAAAGCACTTGGGAAAAAAAGTGGTCTTTTTTACCTGCCTGTCAAAGATTCCAAAGGAACGATCATTACAGAGAGCCTGGCTAATTCTTGTGTTAATGCGCTCACAGGCTTTAACTCCCTGGTTACTTTTGGAATCGGCAACACAAAGCTAATTCCCGAAGCAGTAGCAAAACTACGACAGCAAGGCCATACAGTTTATTACTGGCCGGATTCTTTGGGCATAGACCAGGAAGAAAATAAAACCAGGGAAGCAAAGATGTTTTGGAAGGTTCTTAAAGATGCTCCTGGCCTGCGCGGAATTCTTTGGAGTAAAGACGTTAAGCATAATTTTGACATAAACGATCTTTTGATCCTGGCAAACTCTGGAGAGAGTGAAATTGACTTTGCAGCAGAATTTAAAGCGATGCTCGAAGCATCCTTTACTTTCGAAGAATATACGAGCGAGAAAAAAAGGCTGGAAGCAATCGAAGAACTCAAGCCAGAAATAAGCGAAAAGCCAGCAATAACAGAAAAGACACTGACAGCGATTAAAGAGGCTTTTTGGGACTATAGCGCCAAGGTCAAAATTCTCTCTGCTTCGACTGGTGTCGGTAAAACTCATGAAGCTTGCGTATATGCTTATGACATTGCAAAGGATATACATTTTAAAAAGATATGTTTGAAACAAGCGATACACTGTCAAGGCGTTACGTTGCTATGCTCGACTATTGCAGAGGCAGAAAAGACAGTCCAGGAACTGAAAGGAATCATGCCAGAAGAAAGCTATAAGTGGATAAGTCTTGTGATTTCGGATTCAGAGCTGGAAGGAGAAGAAGAAAAAGGGGAAACTGGAGGCAAACCCGGTTTAATCGCTGTCAGCACCTATGGCTATCTAAATTTCAAAGGAGAAACAGACCATGCGTACATCGAGGCAAAAAATCTACTTCAGGGAAGAATCGTTATTTGTGACGAATGCCAGTCATTATGGGAAAAGACTGTCGTCATGTTTGCGCTGGCAAATAATTATAAACGCCATAACGACGGCGAAACATGCACCTACAAAGAATTTTCGAAATGTCCCAAGAATGCAAAAAAAGGGAATTGCCAGGAATGCCGTTTAGGGTTCAAGCGAGATGCTGCAACGGGTACACCGAAAGAGAGGCATTTTCCAAAATCGGTTAGTGAGAAAGCCTTTCCCGAAATCGAAGAAATGCCTAGACTATCTTCTGTCTTGCGACTGGTTGATTGTCTTGATATTACAAGCTATTCCCAAGTATTCTCAACGCTATTTTTTAAGCCAGTGGAGACTTTTCCCGATGTCAGCCAGCTAACAAAAAAGCTAGATTTCCTCTACAGATCAAAAGAATCGAATGGTCAACCATGTACTTATCAGCAATGGGTTGAAATACTTCTGGAATGGACGGATAACGCTCACTTGAGAATAGAAAGTCCTATCGAAAGAATCTTTGACGAAAGAAGCAAAGAAGTCATCGAAATGAGGCCACTGGCACGTAAGGAAATCCAAAAGAGGCTGGAACAACAAGAAGAATTGAAAAATCTACAATGCCCTATTCAGGCTTGTTTTATACCTTTTCTCTCCGGTCGTAATCTGTTGCCATTCCTGCAATTACTCCAGGCTAAAGTTTTAATGTTCATGTCGGCAACAGTGCCCGACGGCATGAGAATTTTTTTACAGAATTTAGCACAGAAATTTCACGAAGAAGTCAAAGAATTCGAGGTTACGGAGACACCCTATAAATTCCATGTCACCTGTTTAAAGATGGCAAAGAAGCTTTCTCTGGATAAACAAGCACAATTCATCAAAGCCTTTTCCAAAGAGCATTTATTTGTTGCCACTGCCAGGGAATCGGAGGTTGATGCAATCTATAAATCTGTACGCCGATTAGGCAATGTTGCCGTCTTTAAACATAAAGATTATTTCTGGGAATCGGAACAGACTTCCCAAATCAAGGGAGTAAAAAACGTGATACTGACCTATGTTCGAAGCGCAATTTGCAAGGGAATGAATTTCCCAGAAATAGTGATAGTTCTTATTGACTGTAACCAATTTTTGCCCAAGATCGCTTTGGATGAGCTTAACCCTCTCATGAGCAAAGAAGAAATCATAGCAAAAATGATCCGGGAAATTTCCGAAAATATAAAGCAAATTGTTGGACGGTTTTTCCGATCTCTTCTAACGAGAATGCCTGGAGCCACAGTTATAGATACCAGGCAAATCGTGATTGGACTACATGGGCTACCCGAAGAATTGCAAGAATTCTCTATAGATGAGAAGCTCCTGGCAAGTTACCAGGAGTATAGAAACGATCAATTCCTTTCCTCTTTGCCAAGATTCGAAATGCAATCACTGATTGAAGCGATAAAATTAGCAAGAGAGCGTCAAAGTATACCTGACAGGAAAAAGATAGATCATGACTTGGTATTAGAGAAAGCAATCGTTGAGGGGATGAACTCCATTCACTCGGAAGAAAGAAGCTTGCTTACTCTTGAAGATTTGCGAGCAATCAAAGAAGAAAAAGAGAAAAGAGAAAAACAGGGAAAGGAGGAGAGTATAGAGGCACGACTTAGGAAGCTTAAAGCAGAAGGAAAAGGCTGGAATGACGCCAGCAGAGCTTTGAATATTCACAGACTTAGTAAATTAGAAAAATCACGTCTAAAGTATTTATGGAAAAAGCTTTAGCATCAAAACAGCATCAATTTTGTGGCGAAAACCCTTATATATGGTTTCCGCCAAACTTTTGATGCTGTTTTGATATTAAATATATATATAGTATATAGTTATGAAATAATGCAATTTTAAAAGATTAAAATAAGATAGATTAAAGCCATATATAGAAAGGATTCTATGATACAAGTATCAAAATTGAATAAGGAAAGTTATCTCCTAACAGTAAGGAATATAAGACTTTCTTTCTATATTATGGCAAAAAATTTTAAGGAGAAATTTAGCCATAATATAGCATATATTTTTCTTCTGTGGTAAATTGTATCTAAATCATGGCTATTTATATAGTGTATATTTTATATTATTGATAATATATAAATTAGATATTAGAATACATATTGTCTAACATACATATATAATATATAGTGTCTATCATATATAGTAATACAATCGATAAATAACAGGAAAAAATTTATGGATGAAAGCTATGATAAATTTATGACAATAGCAGATGCTGCAAGGAAAAAAAGTTGTACAAGACAAACGATTTATAATGCAATCAAGACGGGTGTTCTAAAGACTATCAAAATAGGAGGGAGAACTTTTATATTAAATGATGAATATTTTCAAAGCATGCCGATAAAGAAAAGTTTGGAGCCGTCTTTAAAAAGAAGTGTAGCTTTGCTTGAAAATAGAATAGATGAAACTTTTGTATGCTTAAAGAGGATAGAAGAGAGCCTTCAGGATTGTTTATTGAGATTAAAGAAGGTTGAGGATATGGGGAAAAAAGTACCGGAGACAAAGGTGAGGTATAAAGGAAATAGGTGATTTTATTCAATAGACGGTCACCTATTGAATATTATTTTTTATTTTATATAATATTCTTCTATACTTAGGAGATTATTATGGTAAAAAATCATATTAAAAATACCCCTGTTCTTCCCATTAACGCTTACGGTTATACCAGAGTCTCTACCGAAGAACAGGCTAAAGAAGGTATTTCCCTTGAAACTCAAAAGGCTAAAATCCAGGCATTTGCTTCCCTCAAAGACCTCAACCTCGTAGAAATTATTACAGACGAAGGCGTCTCTGGAAAAGACCTAAACCGTCCTGGCGTACAAAGGCTCTTAGATATCGTCAAAGATAAAGGAACAGAAGCAGTCATTGTCTATAAATTAGACCGCCTATCTCGTAAAACCCAAGATTTACTCTTCATCATCGAAGATATATTCAAAAAAGGCGACACCCGTTTCTTTTCCCTTACTGAGCAGATTGATACAGAAACCGCTATCGGGAAATTTTTTCTTACTATCATGGGAGCTATGGCCCAAATGGAAAGAGAGCTTATCTCTGAACGCACAAAAGCCAATCTGGCTTACAAGAAAGAGATTGGGGATTCCCTTGGGCATGTCCCCTATGGTTATCAAAGAGATAAAGGCAAACTTATCAGAAACGAGCAAGAGCAAAAGATTATCCTGAGAATAAAAAGACTCAAGCGAGATGGAAAGAGCTATAAAAAGATAGCCGAAATCCTCAATGAACAAGGCATCCTTACCAGAAATAAAGATGCTAAATGGCATGATTCTACTGTGTGGTATGTGATAAGAAAAAATCGTATGCGTAAAGGAGATTATACAAAAGAACGTGCAAAAATAATAAGTGAAATGAATATGAAGTCTTTTTGGAAAGATATGGAGATGGAATAGTGCTCTTGATAGAACAAGTTATTTCTATTACATCTATAGACAAGTTGTTTTTTTTCAACCCATAGAAAATGAAAGGTGAAGTTATGAAAATATCGGTTGAATTCCCTGATACAATACCAACAGTCTGTTTAGAACAAGAATATCTTAAAAAGGCTTTAGTTTCTACTTTATACAATGTTGGTAAACTTTCTGAAAAGGAAGCATGTACTATACTTAGTTTAAGCCGCCGCTCCTTTGAAGAATTATTACCTCAGTTTGGATTTTCTATTCTGGCGGATAACCAGGAAAACATACAGCTTGAGTTATCCTATGAATAACTTAAAGATTATAGTAAGCAATACAGGGCCGCTCATCTCGTTAGAGAAAATTAGCAATGGCTACGATTTTATCAGAAAGCTCTATGACAAGATTATCATTCCTCCTGCGGTAATCAATGAAGTCGCATCGGATTACTTTAACACTGCTGATGAATATTTGCAATATTATGGGATTAAAGACCTGCTTGAAATCCATCATGTATCCAATGTAACTCTATTTCAACAAATAGAAAGATTGCATGAAGGAGAAATAGAAGCAATTCAGCTTGCTCTAGAGCTAAGATTGCCTCTGCTGATAGAGGAAACTTTGGGACGATATGTCGCCAAAAGTTTGGGAATTACTATATGTGGAATTGCAGGACAGGTTATCAATGCTTTTAGCCAGGGAATCATTTCTGATACAGAAGCTAAAGAAAAACTAAAAGAGTTATTGGATGGTGGAAGAATCAATAGAAAAATTTATGAAGAGCTGACATCAGTTATTAGAGACAGACTACTTGTACGAAAGTCAGGCATATTTGGCAGGTAAAAGAGAATATTCCTGGCTTCCTTTGTTTTTAACTTTGCGGGCAAGCCACCAGGTAGCAAGGCATGGCAGGATGAGCAGGCTAGGCAGCAAGGCCAGGCTGGACTGGCTCTTCTGTCTGGCCTTGCTGTTTGGCATGGATTGGCAAGGCTGGTTGTCTTTTCGGATACAGGCCAGGAATGACTGGCTTTCCAGCATGGTTTAGCAGCCTGGCATATTTGGCAAGGCAACAGGGCTAGGCCAGACTGGCTCTTCA
>ERZ795044.5004-NODE-5004-length-10783-cov-4.364374_pt1 | contig 10783 bp, 8 predicted proteins | sample MGYA00375128_ERZ795044 | MGnify/ENA primary metagenome ERZ795044 (study PRJEB30173, sample SAMN05720213) | anaerobic digester metagenome | isolation source: active sludge of municipal wastewater-treating anaerobic digesters | place: USA | collected 2014-12-22 ... | reverse complement strand
CCTCTGGCCACCTTATGTGTAAAACGGGCACCTGCCAAATCTTCCAGAATGGATAATGCCAGGTCTATACCCGCGCTAATACCGGCACTGGTGCAGACGTAACTATTCTTGACATACAATACATCTGCCAGGACATTTGTCTGCGGAAATTGTTGTTGCAACTCCTCAACCCTGCGCCAATGGGTAGTGCAATCCAGTTCATTTAATAATCCAGCTTCCGCCAAAGCAAATGCTCCATTGCACACTGAACAAACTGTTATCTTTCTCTCTCTGCATTCCTCTAACCAGTTGAAGAATTTTTTTTCTCCCCTGAATGAACGACTTCGAATGTAATTTTGATCCATTCCAGGTATAAAAACAAAATCACCTTCTTTTAACTTCGCGGTTAAGAAGTTTGCTTGCTTTCCAAATCCAAGGCCACACGTAGAAATCAGTCCGTCCTGGTAAGTGAAAAATTCAATTTCTACTTCAAAGCCATAGAATTTAGCTTCGGTAAAAACCTGAACCGGGCCCGCTAAATCTAACAACTCAACCGTGGGAGGTATAATAAAGGCAACTTTCTTCATGACGATGGATGGATCACTATATTAATTGAATGCAAAGGTATCGTAGCAGTCTTTTTCTGGGACGGACAGAATGACGTCAAAAAAAGACAATAATGAGATCTGGATTAAAATGAGACCAAAGCGCGTTCCAGAATGCTGTCTTTTCCATTGTCAAAATCGATTTTATCCATATCCATTTTGAGATCGGGAGGAGTGCCGTTTTCAAAATTGAAGCCCTTGGCATCGACCCCAATTGTTGAAGAATACCGAAGAATCCATCCGTTACTCAATTGGATGGAAGTAGGCAAACCTCCGCCACCGCCAGTGCTGTCACCAATGACAGATACATTGGGTAAGGCTCTTGCCCAGGCTACAAAATGAGAAGTGGCACTATAACAATTTCTGTTGGTCAGCAGGATTATCTTTCCCAAATACTTCTTACTGGTTTCGTTGGGCGTGAGCCAGATTTCGGATGATTCACTAAAGTCATTGTGCAATTTGCCCACTTTTTCATACGTCCTGCCAACCAGTGTTGGTGTGGCGGTAAGACGATTTAGGATAGCAAATACATTAACAGGATCTCCACCGCCATTGTTACGAACGTCTAATATTAAGCCTTTTGTATTCTTGTAAGTATCCAGGATGTAATCCAGGTCGTTTTCAGAAACCGGTTGTGCAAAAGATTTGTAATAAACATACCCCACATCTTTGATCCTTTTATGAATAAGATTATTGGTGGTTTTATAATCAGCTAAATATTGACGCTGTAATAATCCTAAATCAAAGTTTTGAGGGAATCCTAAAAACCATTCCCAGTTCCTGGACACATTGAAATTTGACCTTAGATTCACATGACCATCCTTAAGGTAAAAAAGCATCTTGCCGAGAACATTGAAAAGACTATCGTCAGATATGGTATTAGAAACCTGCTCCCGATAGACTGAGCCAATACTATCCCAATTTATCTTTTTATATTCCAGGAAAGAATATTTTTGATCGATGGTATTCCATGTTTGTTCAAAAATAGCAGTTGGTGTATTGTTTTGAGTGGGGGTCACAAATTCTTTTTCGCAACTTGATAATGCTATTACAACTAGTAGTATGATGATGAATTGAATCGTTTTCATTTATTTAATATTTTAAGATTCTTATTTGTTTGTTGAAGCTTTTTTAGAAAAGGAAGAAAGCATGCCTATCGATATCCCGGTGACAAGGTTTTGATAGCGATGAGAAGCGTATCCGTTATTCGAGTAATCCCAACTGTAGGTTACTCTTATCTTATCTCCATTGGCGAGATTTTTATCAATACTTACCTGCTGGTGCAAATAGAAATACTTGTCGTTGAAACCAGGCACGAAACGTCCTAAGGAGAACCAATCTGCAGCATCATCATTCTTAAATGCTGTTGCGATCGGAAAATTTCCTAAATAATTTGGGGTATGGTTATACGTAAACACAGGCAATCCTACTTGATAGCTTGCGGAGAGGGAATGTCTTCTTAAATTGAAATTATGCGTTGCCTGGGCCATCATATTTAAACCCACGTTGATATCCCAACCAAAAACATTGTTAGCCAATGAATTATAAATACGGGCATTTGCATCGGCAAACATCGCAGCCCCAACAGCTAGTTTAATTTTGTCGCTCTGGGTAGGAAAAATCTTTCTTAGGTACTTATAGCTCATCCGGTAATTAATCTGAGTCGCTGAAGTAACATTTTTACTGTCCTCTACTTTGGCTTTGAGGGGAGTCCAGACCAGGGCATTATTAAATTGCGCAAGTCGGTTTGAATTTTCTCGGTCGAAGCCTACCTGTACTTGAAGTCCTGTGCCTTTATATTTAGCAAAAGAATGTCCATCGTCATAAACAGATGATTGTGCTACTCCGATTTCTCTTCGAAACCATCGCTGACTACTTTGAGCGGTTGATAAAAAAGGAATAAAACAAATTACCGTAATACAGAATACATACATGTTGAATAAATCATGTCTCTTTTTCATACTATTATTTTTACGCTTTGTGTTTTTGAAATTCATTAATCTTTTTGCTGAGTGACATTTGATTTTGTAATTACATGGCAAAAGTATTTGTACTTAATGTGAACTGAAATGACAGTGTCGCGTCAGATCCGGACAGAATTAAATGGAATTAATTAGAGGTGCTTTAACTTTTACTCGTAGTATTGGGCATCACGATTTGAGTATTACACCGGCACGGTACATGATTTTCGTAGCAGTCACATGATGCTTCTTTCTTCATGGCTTTACTCGCGCACCTCCAGCAAGGTCGCACCGATGAAGTTGTTATCGGTAGTTGAAGCAGGTCGGCCCCGGCCAGGGTTCTTTCATCAACGGAGTTGGCCAAGAGTACTACTTCATTTTTGTAATCAAACATGATGTCGCCTACGGGTTTGAATCCAGCCTTTACGATTCCGTTGAAAGAACTTTGATTTTCAGGCGCTGAAATAATCCAGAGCCGGCTACTGATTTTTAGTTCTGCTTCTATTATGGTGCGCAGTAATTGAACATAGTATCCTCGTCCTCGATACGCCTCCAGTGTTCTAAAGTTCCACAGGTACGCATTTACTTTCGGAATATTAATCTCTTTTGATAGCTCTCCAATTTGCGCCTGCTCACGGCTGAGCCATCCGAAGGATATGGGCTTGTCTTCCAACTTAACCACCCAGGCTTCATGACCTTCTTGAAAACGCTGATCCACATTTTGTTCTTCCTGATTCATCAATGAAGCTAGTGTTGCTGCATTAAATTCTCTTTTTACTGAAAGGTTGCCCATCGGTTTCGGAGGGACAAAATCATCACCATACCAAATTGTGAATAGTGCCATATCTTTAAGATTAACCTGATCTTTGGGTATTTAATTATTATAGTCTAACATGAGTTTAACAAAACTCCCAAACTCGTTTCCGTACAAAGCGCTGATCCGTTTCAAACAAGCATCGATCATGTATTGCTGCTCTTGCTTATCATAGGTAACAAACTGGGCGTTTTTAAACAGGCTTTTCTCGGTTTCCGAAAATTTCTCCGGCATCAACACATGGAGTTCTGTAGATGAATTGTTATTAGCATCTCCGGTCGCTAAAAGAGTTAATCCATATTTAGAAGTTACCGTGGAGCCTCCTACAATGAATGTATCAATCGATGAGGGAAAACTCCGGTAATAGCAATCCAGGACGGCAGCAAGATCAAATTCACTAATTCCATCTTGAAGTAGCACGCCAACCTTTTCACTCTTCTTGATGGTGCCTTTGCCCAACCCTACATAAATTGGGTTGTTACCGATCACGAGATTTTGATGATCCCTTCTAATCTCTGGATAAGGATAATGTATAAGGGATAAAACTTGTTGCATGGTTTCCATCCCGAAAACATCATTGATAACCGCGAGACTGCCTTCAGTGGCATTCGCCACCCCGGCCGTGCTGAACAGATTACCGCTTTGAGTAACGGTTGTTCCAAGTACCCAGGCCGGTTTATTGAAGTGTTTCTTTACTTCTGCGTAATCGGAGGAATGAGTTGTCAATGCTTTTCCGTCATAGAGGCCGGTAGCTGCAACCGTGGCTGATCCATCACACACGGATAGAATTCGGTTCTCACCAGTATAATGTTTTTTTATAAAGTTTACGGTAACCATCTTTTGATTTCCAGCCCCTCTTGATTGATTGGGAACAACCATCACATCAGCTTGTATGTTTAAAGAATCTATTTCGCTGAAGGTAAACTGGGGCATGGCATAAAGCCCTCGCTTTACTATAATCCTGGATTTCTTTTCTGCTACGATATAAACGTTCACTTTTTCAGTAGCGCTGAAAAGGTAAAAAGGTGCCATCATATCAAACATTTCCGTGCCATCATTATCTGCAATCACCAATACTGTCTTTTTAGAAGGATCATATAAAGGAGTTTTGTATTCGGGATAGCTGTAGCCTGTTGAAGTTGTTTGAGGAATACTTGATGGCTTGCAGGCACCTAAAAAGAGGAGTGCAAGCGATAGGGAGATCGCAAAGGAAGTTCGTGCTGTTATACTTTTCATGATATGCTTTTAGAAGTTGATAAAATAGGGGAGGATATTGCGTTAGAGAATCTTTATTCCAATTCCGAATTCCAGGGCCGTATCACGTAGCGTGCCCTGTATGTTTTCGATCTTGGCACCTTCTGTTAACCAGGGGCTAAGGGGGAGATAAAAACGAGTCGTAAAGAAATACTTTTTCCATCCTCGTTTTAAGCTGTACATCATCCCATAATCGGGACTAACCGCGCTAATGGTAGTACTCACTTTATTAAAATTTGGATTATCGAGTGTTTCCTGAAAGGTTGTATATTTCATACCCACCATCGCCAGAACCGTATGCGAGATTTTTTTAGCATATAGTGTTGTACCTATGCCAAATTTTTGATTCAACGAATAGTTGTAGTCTGTATTTACATAGTTGAAGTTGCGTTGAGCTACATTATTAATGTTAAAGGATGAATGCGAGGCTAAGGCTAATCGCTTGGTTGGATTCCATTGCACCAGGTTTGAAATAAGAAAGTCAGTTCCAAAATTGGTGTGAATGCCAACACCCGGTTCAATAGTTAACTTTCTCAGTAGAGAATGTTTTGCATCAGGCGCTAAGTTATTTTGAGAATAACCGTAATTGACTGCACAAACAATAATGGCAAGTGCTAAGTATATCTTATGTTTCATATCCATATTATTTTTAAGAAATGATGTGGTTATCTGTTTTTAAAATAGTAGTTGAGACCCTTAATGATATTTGGATTCTTCGAGCCTACGTGATCAAGATTCTTTTCCTGGTTCTTTGATAATTTAATATCGGTATAGTGATCGCGCAGTGTTTGATAGAACGCTTCGAAAGGTGCTTGCATTCTTCCGGAATTTTCCGCTTCACCGATACCCAGGAATACCAGTTGAGGATTGTCCTTGTTAATGTCTCTTTTTTGTTTTTCCAAAAGCAGAGAAACTTCATTGTCAAACCAAATTGAAGGACTCAACAATATGTAATTGCCAAACAGGTTATTATTGACAGCAAACACGCAGGCACCGAATAAACCACCATAGGAATGGCCAAGAATAACCCGGCTACTACGGGTGGTATCCACCCTAAAATCCTGCTCAACTCGTGGAATTAATTCCTTTTCTATGAAATCCAGGAATTGAGCACCACCCCCGGTATTTGAACCTACCTTCGTTGGTGTATAATCAATGCTCCGATCATTGCCGTATCCAATACTTACCACCAGTACATGTTGAACTGAGTTTCTGTTGGCAATTTCTTTGCAGTGATTCGCTACGAAATCAAAATTTTCTTGACCATCTAGAACATAGACTGTTGAATACTTTTCAAAAGATGAATGGTAGTCTTCTGGCAAGGCAACTTTTATCGCGTATGCAGCGCCATTAGAAGCTTGAATAGTGAAATTCCTTGTCAGACCCGGATTGAATTCTTCTTCGCTGCACGACCCTAGCAGGAATACGGTAAGTGCACCAACAATAACGCCTATGATCAGAGTAAGTATCTTTTGCTTTTTCATAATGCTGTTTGTTTTAATTTTTATTTCCCTTCGATGAATCAAAGGTCAGGTTCCTTACCCTATTGCCCTAGGTCAACAACGCGTCATAAAAGGACAACCTGGAAAGTCAAAAATGGAAGAGAAATAGGGCGGATAGAAGTGATCGCAAATAGAAGTGGCCAAAGAAATAATTCTCTGGCCACTAAACTTACGCGCTTCCTGTAGGTTAACTTATGAATTAGAAACCTTGGGTGGTATCAATTTGTAGATTACCGGGGTTACAATGCGCGACAACAAAGTTGAACTGATCAAGCCTCCGATGATAACAATCGCCAGGGGTGATATCAACGGATTAGTGGATATCGCAATCGGCATTAAACCTCCTATGGCTGTCAATGTGGTCAGGATGATCGGAAGAAAACGCACTTCACCAGCTTCACGAATGGCTTCTTCCAATGATTTACCTTCTGAGCGGAGTTGATTGGTGAAATCCACAAGAAGGATTGTATTCTTCACCTCAATCCCCGCCAGGGCAATTAAACCAATTGCAGCAATGAACGAAAGCGAATTACCGGTTAAGAATAATGCGACCACTGCACCAACGATACCCAATGGAATTACAGATAACACAATCAACGTGCTTTTGAAATTCTTAAACTCCAGGATCAATACAGCAATGAACAAGAAAAGGGTTACGATTATCACGCTGCCAAAGCCACCAAATCCTTCATGTCGACTTTCCAATTCTCCGCCCATCACATAACTATAGCCTTCCGGAAGGTTGAGTTTGTCCATCTTTGCAATCACTTCTTTCGTAACGTTGTCATTGAGAAACCCCTTTTTTACATACGCATTTACAGAAACAGTACGCAATTTATTATGGTGGTTGATTTTAATAGGAGAGGACTCCATATGGAGGTGGGCTACCTGACGCAGGGGTATTGCACTACCTCGGTTGGTATTCACAAACAGATTGTCCAGCACTTCCAACGTAGGGTGTTGTTGTCTGGACTTTGTCATGAGGATTTTGAACTCGTCTCCGTTTTGATCTGAGAACTTCCCTGCTGGAATCCCGGCAACGGCAAGACGGATCGTATTATCAATCACTATAGTTGGAACTCCAAGCATCCGCGACTTGTCTTTATTAATGTCTATTCGGATATCGGATTTTAGATGGGCAACCGGATTTTCAATGTAAATGGTGCCACTGGTGGTTTCCAGCAAGTTTTCAACCTGCCCTGCAATCATCCGGAGCGTGTCAAGATTTTCACCAAAAAGCCTCACCTCAACCGGAGCAGCTATTGGTGCACCTTGTTCAAAGTTTTTTACTTTAATTTCAGCTTCTGCATTGGATGCGAATTTTGTGCGTAGTTCTTCAATCAACACCAGTTTGCGTTTTGGAGAGGTATGCTCTTCGAGTTGTACAAATATTTGAGCAAAGTCGGTGCGTTCATTTTCAGGAAGGATATTATAGTAAATCCGCGGGTTTCCCTTCCCCACGTTGGTAGCAAAGTATTGTATCTCTTTTTCCTTTTTCAATTCGGCTTCAATCTGAGCGGTGACTTTGTTCGTGTACGTAAGATTGGATTGATGCGGTGTCGTGATTTCAACAAGAAACTGAGGTTTTTCAGAGGCTGGAAAAAGACTAAACCCAATGACAGGAAAAAGCTGTAGTGAGCCAAAAAATAATGCAGCCGCTATAACAATCGTGAGGGTAGGGCGGGCCAACGCTTTGTCGAGCAATCTGGCATAACTTCCATGAATCAATTTCTTCAGGGCTCTCATAAAGATATTTCCTTCCGGGTGACCCGTATGTTCTTTCAACAATCGACTGCTTAGAAATGGGATAATGGTTAAGGATACGAGCATGGAAGCGATAACACACAAGATCACACTCATGGGAAGGCTGCGGATAAAGTCACCATGTGCTTCCGGTAGAAAGGCAAGCGGCATAAATGCGATAACCAGCGTAACCGTACAACCAACAACAGCTAACCCAATCTGTTTGGTTGCTTTGATCGTTGCCTCTAAGCGCGAATGCCCATCACGTATCCAACGTTCAATGTTCTCCACCACTACGATGCTGTCATCCACCAGCAAGCCGAGGGCTACGACTAAGCCCACAATACTTAATTGATTAAGTGTAAATCCTAATACATTTAGCATGATAATTCCAATCGCCAGGGAGAGAGGAATAGAAATCATCACAATGAAAGCAGCCCGTTGTCCCAATGGGAGCAGGGTAATGGAGATCAATAAAATAGCGAACACAAAATCGAATCCCAGTGAGCCGAGTCGTTTGTTCACATTGTCTGCCTGATCGAAATGGTGGACCATGTCGATATTGGCCGGAAGAGTTGATTTGAATTTATCGATCAAGGGCAAATACATTTTTTGTGTCATGGAAATGTTTTCCCCAGTCTTTTGTGCAGCCGTTACAAATACAGAGCGGTACCCATTGAGGCGTGTAATGTGCATTTCTTCTGCATAATCATAGTTGATCTTCGCTATATCCTGTAAAAGAATATTTTTGCCATGCGAGGAATAGACTATTGTTTTGCGAATCTCTTCAATGTCTTTGTAGCTTCCGCTGGTATTGATATTGAACGACTTGTTTCCCGCTTCAACGCTTCCGCCAGGAATATTGGCAGCTTCACTGCCGATGCTTCCAAGAATTGCTTCGAGCGGTATATTCATCTGAGCCATTTTTTCCAGTTCTAAATCCACTCGAACAATCCTGTCACTTAGGCCATGAATCTCTACCTTCTTCAGCGATTTTATTTGTTCCAGCTCGTCTCTCAGTTTCTCTGCATATTCTTTCAATGTGTTGCGCGATGTGTTTTCAGAGACCAATGCGATCTGGATCACGTTTACATCGGAGGGCTCTATTTTGCTTACCTCAATGCTTGCGATATCGCCAGGAAGTTCATTGCGTAAGGCATTTACTTCTCTCATGAGTTCAGAATATTTCGCTTCCACATCACTTCCATATTTGTACTCCACAAGGATCACGGCAACACCATCTTTGATGGTAGTTTTTACGCGCTTGATATTTTCAAGTTCCGTAATCTTCCGTTCCATCGGGTTAACCACCAGATCTTCGATGTCTTTTGGACTAGTACCGGGGTACACCACCACGATGGGAAATTGAGGCGTATGAATCTCCGGGTCTTCTGAGCGGGGCATGTGGAGAATTGTTGAAGTTCCCAACAAGATGATCATGAGAAAGATCACCAATGTGAATTGGTAATTTTTGATCGCAAATTCTGATATTTTCATGGCTGGTTGATTTTTAAGGATTTATTTTATCTCCGGATTTTTTATGCAGCTGATACTTTATTGTTTAATGATTCGAATGGAAGAATTGTCACGCAGGTACGCGCTACCGGCAATGATGATATAGTGTGCAGTTTCAAGACCACTACTGATGGTAACCTTGTCTTTTTCAATAGCTGAAATAATAACTTGTTGTTTCTGAACAGTCTTCATATCATTCGTAACAAACACAAACCCGGTTTGTGAACCTGCATCGAGAAGCGCATCATAGGGTATCGACCACACGTTTTGTTTGGATGAAGGTGTGATGATCGCTTTTCCAAACAAGCCGCTGGCTATCGACTTGGGCAAAGCACCTGTCAATCGAAGTTCTGCCGAGAATGTGCCTGTTGCTGAATCTACTCCACTTGATTTTTGTACCACTTTCGCCATAAACATTTCACCCGGTAGCGCATCCATAGATACCGATGCGTTGTCACCCAATTGAATGCGGGACCATTCGCGATCGCTGATTCCTACTTTTAGTACCCAATCATTTTGTTTACTGCCATTGGTTTGCAGCACCACACTACCCGGGGCAACCACCTGGCCTTCGCTTGCACTTTTCGTTAAGACATGTCCGCTAGTAAGTGCCCTGATTTCGGAATAAGAACGATTAAACCGGGCTGTTTCGAGTTGCTTACTGGCCATATCAAGCAAGGTTTTTGAATTCTGAAATTGCTCGAGGGTTGCAACGCTATCTCTGTATAAGTTGGAAACACGGTCGTAATTGCGTTTCGCTTTTTCAAATTCAAGCTCTGCTTGTGATACATGCGCATTTACTTCGGTTAGATTTAGGGTTGCAAGAAGTTGACCCTTTTGAATCCTGTCACCTTCTTTGACAAATATTCTATCAATGATTCCACCTGTCTTAAAGGAGAGAAAAGTTTCATCATTGGTGGTGAACTGACCCGAGGTGTAAATGGGCATGGATACTTCTTCGATTTTTAGTTTTTGAACCCAAACCGGGATCTCGTTGGTGTCTACAGTAGTTCTTTCATTTCCTTTACTTTGGGTGCATGCATAAGCAATCCAGGAAAGGCCAATAAGGGTTACAAGTTTTAACGTTTTCATATTCTTTTTTTAATAGTTGGTGTGTTAGTTTTCAAGAGGGAAAGAAGCTGATTCACGCTCATAGCGTGCATCAGCAATCAGGATGTGATACTGATTAATGATAGTCTTCAGTTGGGCAGCAGTCAGTTGAGCCCGGGCATCAAGCGTTTCAATAAATGTGTTGCTACCTTCTTTGAATCCTTTTTCGATGAGCCGTTGATAGCTACGGGCTGCTTCCAGTTGCTTTTCCGCAGAGCGATAGTTTTGATATGCAGTGATACGTTCGTTTTTAACGACTTGTATTCTCATGTCAAGCTGTTTGCTCTTGACAGAATAGTC
>ERZ795044.4998-NODE-4998-length-10791-cov-5.499348_pt1 | contig 10791 bp, 4 predicted proteins | sample MGYA00375128_ERZ795044 | MGnify/ENA primary metagenome ERZ795044 (study PRJEB30173, sample SAMN05720213) | anaerobic digester metagenome | isolation source: active sludge of municipal wastewater-treating anaerobic digesters | place: USA | collected 2014-12-22 ... | reverse complement strand
ACCTTTATATTGTTGACCGGATGTTGGTGAGCCTAATAAATAATTGTTAGAACCCGCCTGCAAATTAAAATTGGCCGCTGAAAATGTCAATGCGCCGTTTCCACCTTCAATAAAACTCATACTTCCGAGACCGGCAGTATTATTAATATTTGCATTACCCGTCACTGTTAAGCGTAAGGGTGCATCAGCTTTGTTAACCAGACAAACATTTCCTTTTGAATAATTCAGATCACCATTTACAGTAATCCTGATATCAGCACCAGTGCTGTAATTTCCGGAATTGACAGCACTAAAATCATGACTCAGATTCAGATTGCCATTGATCGTCCAGTTTAAAATACCGTATGACGTATCTAAAATTACGGTTGGAGCTGCAGGGGCGTTGCTATTTAAATTGAATGAACCTGTGGTTAAAGTAAGATTTCTGTTGCTGCCTCGTTGAAATATAATGTTAGCGAAATTATTAACGGTTACATTTTGTAATACCAGTGATGTAGTATTGCCTGAACCATCATCCATTATAATTGTTCCTGAATTGACTGTCAAATTTCCTTTGACCCTTGCAGCAGTAGGCAAAGAAAAGTAACCGTCCTGATCCCATTGTCCACCGGGAACATTTGCCTCTAAAATAAGATTTCCAAAGTTGCTTGTCTGTACTCTTGAAGGATCCCCAAGAGGGATAGATCCATTAAACCATTTTTTTATTTGAAGAGTAGAGGTTGTAGAAAAACTTTCATTGCAATTGTAAAAAATGCTTTCATCACTTAAGACATTGCTGAATGGATTATGTATATAAACTCCTGTACCCAGAATCGTAAAACTACTGGCAGGAGTATTTATATGAATACCACCATTATTTTCTAAGATAGAGTTTCCATTGATAGTTATGTTTCCGGCGATATTCAGATCTGAAGTTGCGTCCGAATTGATTATTAATGTACCATTAACAATCAGGTCAGAGATCATGACCGTTGTTACATCTACATACACTGTAACACCTGCAGGAATGGTTACTGTTTGTCCTGCAGTTGGTGCTGCAGGTGACCAGATCAAAGGAGAAGACCAGTTACCGGAAACACTTGAAGTTGCCTGTCCGTTACTCAAAAATGGTAACAGAAATATTAACAGAATCGATAAAACAAGATTTCTGAAAGAATTCAATATGTGTGTTTCTCGGCTATACAAAATTATATTTTCAGTGCATGTGGGATTTTGCAAATATACAGTTCATTCTGAAACCCTTGCAGGACAAGGCTTTCAGAAAGTACACGGACTTTTCAACATAGCAATTTAACCCTGATTTTAGGCGAAAAGCAATAAATATGAGTTAAGGCCAATGAATTAATTGGCTAAAGGGTTAATTTACTTGGTAAAAAAAATGAAGAAATTACTTTAAGCTAAGGATGTAGCACAGTCCTTATGGTCTGAGTTTTATTTTCCATGAAACTGTAGTCAGAAGATTCTAAAATTCCATCCCCATTTACATCAGTTGAGATATAGCCTGTAAAGATTCCTATTCCCAATGTGTTATCGACAGTCACGAAATCTGTTGCGTTAATAATTCCATCCTGATTTATGTCTCCGGAATGAATTGCAAACACACCCGGTTCAACCTGTACCTGATTGTTTCCAAAAGCCTTGTTCGCAGCGTTAGAAAAGTCATAGATTGTATCCGGAGCATTAAAAGCAAATGTTCCCTGGCTCCAGGTCTCTAATGAATTTCTGTGTTTAACTACGATATAATACGAAGCTCCTAAGGCTGGTTGCGGAAATAATGCATTGGCAGTTCCTGTTGTATTTAAAAGAGTTTTAGTACTCCATAAAATCTGTTTGGTCGCCGGTGAAGCCAATGATACTGTTATAGAATCGCTGATTGTATCATTCGGATTGAAAACGGCTTGCATTGTCTGATTTGATGTATACATTGCCTCAACAAATACTTTTACCCGTAGTGCATAATCAAAAGGCTCTGTTGCAAAAGTACTTATAAAACAACTTTGTGATGATCCCGCTGTATTGTTAGCTCTTACTTGCCAGTAATAACTCTCGCCTTGATTTAACAAACCGGTAGCGGCTGATGTATCTGTTGTATTGATCAAAACCTGAATCGGTGGATTTACAACATCCAGGTAAACAGTATATGAATTCGCATTAGCTACAGGTGACCATTTTAATGTAGTTCCGACATGATTGATGTCTGATGTTGGACTTACAGGAATTGTATTTCCCGGACAAGCAGGGACTGTTGTGGAAACATTGATAGAAAACAATCCTGTTCCACCACCAACGCCGGCATGATATACTCTGATAAAATACAATTGAGTCTTCACTAAATTATTTGCTGTAAGAACTTCTGTTTGTCCGTTACCCAGATTGTTTACGCATTGAATTGATGTTAATCCACCGCATGCGCCTGAAAATAATTGTACCACTGCATTGAAGCCGGTTCCTCCGACAACAGTAATAATTTCTGTTGTATTTGTTGCAATAAATGAATACCAGACATCATCGTCAGCAAATGTTCCTGCGACAGAGCAAGCAGGGACTGATGGAGATGTGGTAGCAGCTACAGTTTGGCTTCCTGTAGTAAATACTCCTGTAACTACCGGCAAAGATATGGCGGCAGCACAATTATCATTTACCGGAGGTATTGGTGTAGCGCTTACACATACAGAAAACTGACCGCTTCCCGAACCGGATCCACTTTGATTGTGGTAAATCCGTAAAAAATATTGTTGCCCCGCAACCAGAGTAGTGGGTGCTAAAGTTTCAGTGAGTCCAAGTCCTGTGACATTAGTGCAAAGTAATATCGTATTGGATGAATTATATAATTCAACGGCTGCATCATAATTTCCGCCACTGAGTACTTTAATAGTTGTGTTCGGATTTGTAGCTGTAAACTCAAACCAAACATCATCATCTGCATTTCCTGAGCTACATGCCGGCATTCCCGGTGTGGGTGTTGCGTTTGCTGAACTGTAATATGTTCCACATAATTCTATACAGGCTGATGTGTTAACATCAAGATGTTGCGGTGAGGTCTTCTGATCATTAACAGGTGGAAGTGTAGCTAAAACAAAAGGAATGTAAGCGCCCGGTGTAAATTTGAGGGAAGTATTACAGGTCGGTACTTCGACTAGCTGCGACGTTGCACTGTTCCCAAAATTTCTTGTGTTTGCATTTATCTGATGAATATATTCTGCATTGAGAACCGGTATACTTAAATTTACTCCATTCAATCCTACGGAATATGAGTAGAAGTAATTTGTGGTACCGTTAAAGCCTTCCATTGTTCCGTAAACAAAATCGATATCCCCGGTAGCTTCGTAAAGTTTCACCTGAAAATTTAAATTCGGACCGGCATGATTAAAGATTTCCATTCCTGTCCATTCAACAGTCAGAATTCTGCTTCCTGCAACACCGCTAACTGCATATTTCATTGAGTTATTTAAACTCGTCTGTGATCCTGAGTTTCCTTGACAAATAAGATCCTCATAGAAGGGAGCAACTATCAAAGTTCCACCTGTATCATTTAAGCTATTGGTATAACTATAATCACCGTTTCCGCCGCCGGTATTTGAAGTTCCTACATTGAATGTAATAAAACCATTTGTTGAAAGTGAAAAATTACTGTAGGTCGTTCCCTGATATGGAAAATTGAATCCTATAGGTTGAGAATTACTTAAATTGTCATCTGTATTCGTTCCGTTTCTCCAACCACTCGCAGAAGTTCCTGTACCTATAATTGAAGAATAGGATATGCCTGTTGTGCGGTTTACATTATAATTTATGGCAGTCGCAGTAGTAAATTGATTTACGGAGCAGCCACTTGCAGATCCGGCTGAATTCTTGGGAACAATTTTGTAAAAATAAGTTGTGTTATAGTTGAGTACACCGGGATTATATGTAGTCGTCAGATGAGAGGGAGAAACTAAAGGTGGATTTGCAGAGGTTCCGAAATATACATCATAAGAAGTCGGATTTCCTGCGCCTGGAGTCCAGTTCAATTGTACTGCATTTGAATTTCCTGATCCTGTCGGAGTAGAGGTTGCAGTACAAGCCGGAGGAAGAACCGGTGGAGTAAAAATTACTGAAGTGCCGGATGTAATTGCAGTAATATTTGTATTGGTCTCTGTAATTTTACTGAATGAAGGTGAAGCTCCTCCCGGAGATACACTTATAAAATCTGTTGTTGCGGCAGCTAATCCAACTGAATAACCATTGTTGTTTACATTCATTCCTGTATTGTAAACAAATTGAATAACATTGGTTGTTTCAAATAACCACACTTGTACCCGACCTGTATTTGCAGAATTTTTTGGAACAGCTATCAGCCATTCTATTGAAAGTTTTCTGTTAGGTGCTACACCAACTAATTTAGCTCCGCAATATCCTGCCGCCGCTGTATTTACATCATCCCAATACGGTGCTATTTTAGGAAAGTCAGAGTTAACTGTTAATTGATTTATTGCATTGTTTGAAATTAATGTTGATCCTAATCTCATCAAACCATTTGAGTTGACAGAATATTGTGAATAGACAACATTGTTATAGGTAAAATTAAATCCAATGTTCTGTAATGTACTTACTGAATTATCCTGACCGGAACCGATCAACAGACTAAATCCATTCATGTCTTCAGTTGCAACTCCGGAGCCGATTGTAACATCATAAAGATTAACCTGACCATTTGATCTGGATACATTCAAAAGAAGCAGGATGAAAGCCGACAAAATGATTGGTAACTTTCGTTTAATAAGTAGTGATCTATTCATGTGGTGTAATTGGATGCAGGATGAACATGATTGATCCAGTTCATCGATTCAGGATTTTTGGTTAAAGCAATTTCTTAGTGTGCTCACTGAAGAGTACGCAGGTGTTATTTAAAGAGAATCAGGAGTTTATAAACCAAAGATAAGTTTTGAACTTTGATTTTACAAGTGGTTTTAAAGTTTAATATTTATTTAAATTTGCGGAATACCAGATATCCAATATGCCCAATTTTATAAGCTCCAAACTTCCTCTTGAAAACACGGGAAGCTTTGAAAAAACAATAATTTCATACATAAACGGGCATAATTCTCTTAAAAAGTTGTATGATTTCGAACCGGATCTGGCGGGTCTTGGAAAAAGAATTGAGGCCGGAACTAATAAGGAGCTAGACAGGGCGCTGCTGGTAAAAGTCCTGAGATCGCAATATCAAGGATTTGATCTTTTACCGGATTCCCCTGTAAAAATCAATATAGAATCTTTCGCTTCTCAATCTACTTTTTCTATAACGACAGGCCATCAGCTAAATATTTTTAGCGGACCACTTTATGTTTTATTCAAACTCATTTCAACGATCAACCTTTCTGAAAAATTAAAGAAAGAATTTCCGGAAAACAATTTTGTTCCTGTGTACTGGATGGCAACAGAGGATCATGATATTGCAGAGATCAATAACCTGAACCTTTTTTCTAAGAAGTTTGAGTTTGAAACTTCCTACAAAGGAAAATCCGGCGAACTAATGTTGAATGAATTTGTGAAATTCAAAGAAAATATTTTTGAAGTTTTAGGTGATTCAGGTTTTGCCAAAGAGATCATTCAACTTATTTCTGATTCTTACAAGGAATCTAATGATCTTGCAACTGCAACCAGATTATGGACTCATAATTTACTTGGTAAATTCGGATTGGTTGTATTCGATGCTGATAATGCTGAATTGAAAAAACTCTTTGCTCCAGTTGCAGAGAAAGAATTGAAGGAAGAATTTGTTTCTCCTTCTGTAAAAAAAGCAACAGAGATCTTAAAGGACGAATTCATCGTTCAGGTTAATCCCAGAGAGATCAATCTTTTTTATATTCATGAAGACACCAGAAACAGAATAGTAAGAAGTGAAAATTCATATCAGATTCTCAATACAGAATTATCGTTTACACAAACTGAAATTTTAGCAGAATTAAAGCTTCATCCGGAACGATTTAGTCCCAATGTTCTGATGCGTCCCCTTTATCAGGAAATAATACTTCCAAACCTGGCGTACATCGGGGGACCGTCTGAAATTACTTATTGGCTTGAATTGAAGTTCGTATTCGAAAAACTGAATCTGACAATGCCGGTCTTATTGCTGAGAAATTGTGCCATGATTGCCGAACGGCCATCATTGAATAAATGGTCGAAACTTGGTTTTCAGATCACTGATATCTTCAGACCGGAAAATGAATTGATACGGGAATACCTCGATAAAAAGGAGGGACATTTTTCTTTGAAGCAATATTCAGAAAAAATCTCTTCAATCTTCGATCAGATCACAATTGAAATTTCAGCGATCGATCAATCACTAAAAGCTACTGCTGAATCTGAAAAACATAAATCTGTCAATTCTATTTCTATGCTGGAGGAAAAAGTTTTACGTGCATTTAAACGTAAAGAAGAAGCAGAGATCAATCAGATTAAAAAGATCCGCGATAAATTTTTGCCCGGAGGAGTGTTACAGGAACGTAGTGAAACACTCTTACCCTTTTACATGAAATGGGGAAGTGATTTTATTGACGATATCAAAAAATCCTTCGACCCATTAGATTCCAGGTTTACAATATTTGAAGAAATGAATAATTTCTAAGTGAAATTTATTCAACAATAAATTTACCTGATGTGATCATTGACCGCTCACCCGAAATCCTGTAAAAATATATTCCTTTCTTAAGTTCGGATCCATTTAATGGAATGGAACGCGTATCGGATTTTACAAAATAGTATTCTTCATCAACAGCATTTCCAAGAATGTCGAAAACCTGTAGTTTGACATTTCCACTATAGCTTAGTTTATTATCGAATGAAACAATAGAACTGCTCCTCACAGGATTTGGAAAAACCTTACTGGAGATATCAGTTGTAAGGGTTTTTATATTGGTTGGATTAAACCAGATCTCTTCAATAGGCTTTGCCGTTACACTATTCGCTATGTATGGTAAACCGTACATATCCTGAATCGTTCGTAGCATGTCGTAATGATCATATCCTGTTTGAGCATAGTTACCGGGTGTAACCATTGGTCCAACAAAAATACAAGGAACATGATTTGAAGAATAATTGTCATCTTCATCAAAGAGTACGATAAGTAAACTATTGTTGTTCATAGCCCAATTTACGTAGGGTGAGAGCACATCACTTACAAATCGATCACCTGTTTCAATTCTGGTTGGATCCACACCATCATGCATGGCATTATCAAGATTTGGAATTACAAAAGACAGATCAGGAAGTTGATTAAAGTCTGCCGGAAAATTATCAAGTGTCTGGTTACAACTTGCTGGAATTTGATTAGTTCCAGTACCTTGCCAGTGAACCCATGGACTATGCTTTCTTGCATATCCACCAGAAACTTCTACCAAAGATCCTACAGAAGGAAGATCTTCAGAATATCCGATAAAAGTAAAACCTGAGTAAAGCAATGATGCACCAAGATTTGGAGTAGAAAACGGCGTACCTACCGGAACATTATTTGAAGTTACACCTTGACTTTCTCCTGAAAACAATTTTATATAATTCGTCTGCGAAGGATGACTTAAGCCATAATACTCAACCATATTTGCACCGATCGTTGAAAGGTGATTTATATATGGAGCAGAAGACGACCCGATTATTTGCTGGTATGCATGGTTTTCTAAAACACAGATCACGACATGATCTGGTCGTGGAACCTCTGAATAAACCTTTGCGCTATTAATAAATAAAAGCGCGATAAGAGCAAATGCATTACGGTAATTCTTAACAGATACAGACATAGTTGGTTGTTGTTTAATAGTAAAATCATTGTATTTTTATTTACTTCGACAAAGGAACCTGCACAATCTGGTGGAAGTATGAACTGCTGAAAACCATGTTGTTGGAATAATTCAGAATTGTTTTAAATTCCTTTTATTGTGACACATTTTCTGGAGTTTCGATGGATTCTTACAGCTTATGATTGTTACCATTTCCACCGAATGTCATGTAATCCCCTAAATTCAAAACATTGTTCAAAAGTGACTCAGTAAAACTGATAAAATCTTTCAAATGACATAAATTGGATTCTTTATTGACAAAAAATAACAATATTTTTGCCCATGCATCAGAAAATTCTAATCGCCGATTTTGGTTCGCAGTATACCCAACTTATAGCCCGAAGAATAAGGGAATTAAATGTTTATTGTGAAATCCATCCTTTTCATCATTTTCCGGCACTAACATCTGATGTACAGGGTGTGATCATTTCCGGAAGTCCTTCTTCAGTAAGAGAAGAGAATCATCCTGAAATGAATATCGATGCAATTCGGGGAAAAGTTCCTGTTTTAGGAGTGTGTTATGGTGCACAACTTCTGGCATTTAAAAATGGGGGAGAAGTGCTACCTTCAAAAATAAGAGAATACGGACGAGCTCATTTAATTTCCATTGAAAAGAATGAACTCTTTGAAAATATTCCTCTCAATAGCACTGTCTGGATGTCGCATGGTGATACAATAGCTAAAATTCCTGAAAAGTTTCAGATCATTGCTCAGACGTCTGATGTAAAAGTTGCAGCATTCAAAATAGCTGATGAACTTACTTATGGAATCCAATTTCATCCGGAAGTGACGCATTCATCAGATGGAAAAGCTTTGATAAAAAATTTCATCGTCAACATTTGTAAATGTAAACAGGATTGGACACCTGCGGCATTTGTTTCTGAAACAATTGAAAACCTGAAATCGAAATTGCAAAACGATGTTGTCGTTTTAGGTTTATCAGGAGGAGTGGATAGCAGTGTTGCTGCAGTATTACTTCACCAGGCAATCGGAAAGAATCTTCATTGTATTTTTGTTGATAATGGATTGCTAAGAAAAAATGAATATTCACAAGTCCTGGAGTCGTATCAGCATATGGGATTGAATATAAAAGGTGTTGATGCAAAAGAAAAATTCTATACTGAACTGAAAGGCCTGACAGATCCTGAAGCAAAACGTAAAGCGATCGGAAAAACATTCATCGATGTTTTCGATGTAGAAGCACACCGGATCACCAATGTAAAATGGTTAGCACAAGGAACGATCTATCCTGATATAATCGAATCAGTAAGTGTAAAAGGCCCAAGTGCAACAATCAAGTCGCATCATAATGTCGGTGGTTTACCTGAAAAAATGAATTTGAAAGTAGTCGAACCATTGAATACACTTTTTAAAGATGAAGTCCGTTCAGTAGGAAGGCAATTAAACATCGATCCATTGATTCTTAACCGACATCCATTTCCTGGTCCGGGTCTTGCAATTAGAATTCTGGGAGATATTACTCCTGAAAAAGTTGACATTGTTCAGCAGGCCGATGAAATTTTTATTACATCATTGAAAAACGAAGGTCTATATAACGATGTCTGGCAGGCAGGTGTGATTCTATTACCTGTCCAATCTGTCGGAGTTATGGGTGATGAAAGAACTTATGAAAAAGCTGTCGTGCTAAGAGCAGTTCAGTCGATCGATGGAATGACAGCAGACTGGTGCCATCTGCCACATACATTTCTGGCAAAGGTCTCTAACGAAATCATTAATAAAGTGAAAGGAATAAACAGAGTTGTGTATGATATAAGTTCAAAACCACCGGCAACTATCGAATGGGAATAATATTTGTATCTTATCATTAAAAAAGGAAATTAAAATTACCACTTGCAATTCTTAAAAATCGAAATTGTGCTTCTAAAAAAAATTCTTTTATTGATCGGAATAGTTCTTACTCAGATTTCTTATGGGCAGACTTTGACTAAAAAAGATACTGCTGATATCAGATTTCTGAATTCCAGAAAATTCTATATCTATAAGGTTGAAAAAGGCGAGACGCTTTTTAGCATATCTCAGAAGTTTAATATACCTCAGGAAGAGATCATTCAATTCAACAAGGATATAAATCAGCAGGGGTTGAAGGCCAAAACAAAATTATGGGTTCCGGCATATTCCTGGTTGAAAAAAGATGCAAAGGCTGAAACTGAGACCGAAGAAGTTGAAGAAATTAATCCGGAGAAAAAACTTTACAAGATTGCAATTATCGCTACACTGAATTTACCGAAGATGTATATGCCTGATACTACAGCTTTGGATTCATCATATGTTGACGAGGCAATTGAAAGAGATATTGTCAATAGTTTGTCTTTTATAGAAGGTGCTATCAGAAGCGCAGAAATTCTGAAATCGGATGGGTTCAAATCCCAGATCGTTATTATCGATTCAGAACAAGACTCAACAAAACTCAATTCCAAACTTAAAACACATTCACCTGATCTTATTATTACGAATGAAAACGGAAGCATACTTAAATACCTGACTCACTTTTCCGATCATAAGAACATCCGGCTATTGTCCTGCGGTATTAATACTACGGAACTCATAAAGGAATCTAAAAATTCAGTAGCACTTTTTCCATCTTCTTTGAGTCAGTGTGAAGAGATGGGTTATTTTAATGCAAAATATTTTCCGGGTGCTGTTGCAATAACTATCAGAACAACTCAGGCAAAAGAAAATGAAAGAAGTATAGCATTCAAGAATGGCTGGAAAACAGGTGGTGGCGGGAAATCGCTGTATCTTGATTATTCAAAAGGTGGAGCTAAAGCGATGGCAGATAGTTTATCCAAAAACAAAAACAATGTAATATTTATTTCATCCTCTAATGAAGATATGATTTCAACCATTCTGGGAGAATTGAAGGAGCATGTTTTGGAAAAAACAATTACAGTAGCAGGTTTACCAACATGGCAATATTTTGAAACGATCGATCAGAATCTGATGGACAAGTGCAATGTGTATA
>ERZ795044.4997-NODE-4997-length-10792-cov-4.934246_pt1 | contig 10792 bp, 9 predicted proteins | sample MGYA00375128_ERZ795044 | MGnify/ENA primary metagenome ERZ795044 (study PRJEB30173, sample SAMN05720213) | anaerobic digester metagenome | isolation source: active sludge of municipal wastewater-treating anaerobic digesters | place: USA | collected 2014-12-22 ... | reverse complement strand
TCACGCGGCGGGAGATACCGTTCTGATCACCGTGGCGCAGCGCCTGGTGTCCGCCGTTCGCGCGTCTGACACGGTCGCGCGGCTGGGTGGGGATGAGTTTGCGCTGATCATCGAATCGGTCAGCGAACGCGACCAGATTGCCACGCTCGGTCAAAAACTGGTCGACTTGCTGACAGAAGAAGTCACTCTGGACTCGGGCGACGTAGTCAGCGTGGGCGCCAGCATTGGCATTGCGTGGTATCCCAAGGACGGCGAGAACCTCAAGGACATACTCGACGTCGCCGATCAGGCCATGTACTTCTGCAAGACCTCGGGCATCATGCCTTTTGCTTGAACTATTTCGCTTGAACTACAGCTGCGGCGTGGCCCGCTGGATGATGGCCGCACAGTCCACCCCGCGTGGCAAGCTGCCAAAAGTCAGACCACTGGAATCACCTTGCAAGCGCGCAGCACAGAAAGCATCGGCCACAGCCGGATTGCCATACCGCACCAACAGCGAGCCCTGCAGTGCCAGCGCCATCTTTTCCACCACACGGCGGGCGCGGTACTCGATGTCTTTACCGTCCTGGAGTTCGTGGCCCAAGGCGGCAACATATCCGTCCAGCCGCCGGTCAACACCGGCAGCAGCTTTCACTTCGTCCATGTAGGCATCCACCGAACCGGGGTTGCGGTGCATGGCGCGCAACATGTCCAGGCACTGCACATTGCCACTTCCTTCCCAGATGGAGTTGACTGGTGATTCACGGAACAGTCTGGGCATGATGCAGTCTTCCATCACACCACTGCCGCCAATGCACTCCATGGCTTCAACCGCATGGGCAGGCGTGCGCTTGCATATCCAGTACTTGCCGACCGCCGTGCCCACGCGTACCAGCATTTTTTCATGCTCGTTGCCGTCGCCCGTATCCAGCGCACGCCCAATACGCATGGTCAGTGCCAGCGCTGCCTCGTGCTCAATCACTAGGTCGGCAAGCACGTTTTGCATCAGCGGCTGGTCCACCAAACGCTTGCCAAATGCGGATCGGTAATTGCAGTGGTGAAGCGCTTGTGCGACCGCCTGGCGCATGCCACTGCTGGAACCAATCATGCAATCAAAGCGGGTCATGGTGACCATTTTCAAAATGGTGGCGACGCCACGCCCTTCTGGCCCCACCATTTGCGCCCACGCTCCCCGCAACTCGGTTTCGCAGGACGCATTGGCCACATTGCCCATCTTGTTTTTCAGGCGCTGGATTTGCATGGGGTTCTTGCTGCCATCGGGTCGCCAGCGCGGTAGCCAAAAGCAGGACAGGCCACTCTGCGTCTGTGCCAGCACCAGAAAAGCATCACACATGGGCGCTGACACAAAGTACTTGTGACCCACCAGTTCGTAAGCCTGCCCCGGTCCGTCCGTGCCCAGTGCATGCGCTCGCACCGTGTTGGCCCGCACATCTGAGCCGCCCTGCTTTTCCGTCATGGCCATGCCCACGGTGATCGCCGCCTTTTGCTCCAGGGGAATGTTGCGGTGGTCATACGCCAGTGCGGTGATCTTGGGCAACAACTGCGCAGCCAGATCCGGCTGCAGTTGCAACGCGGGCACGACAGCAGACGTCATGGTGACCGGGCAACCATGCGCGGCCTCCACCTGGGCCATCATGTAAAACTTGGCTGCGCGCGCCACATGGGCACCGGTCTGGGGCGCTCGCCAGTGCGAGGCATGCAATCCGTGTTCCAGAGATGTCTTCATCAACTGGTGGTAGGCAGGGTGAAAACGTACCTCGTCCCGGCGGTGGCCGTAGTTGTCGTGGGTGTACAGCACGGGCTTGTTTTCGTTGGCCTGAAAGCCCAGTTCGATCATGTCTGCCGAGCCCGCCAACTGCCCAAACGACTGCAAATCTGACTGCGCCCATGCAGCGCCTTCGCGCACAACGGCTTCCCGCAAGGCGGCGTCTTGCGCGTACAGATTGGTGTCCCGCAACGCCGGGGGCTGGTTTTCAACGATATGGGTTTCCGCCAAGTGGCCTACGGAGGCAGTCAGTGCATTGGCGGGCGTGGTTTGTAGCATCAAGGGCTCCGGTAGGCGTTGCAATGGGCCATGGTTTTGGGTATAAGCTCAACAAGTGAATTTGAATTCACGTTTTAGCGCAAGTAAACCACATGTGCGCGCCAGCTGTCAACGTACGACGCGAGGCGCCCCGTCTGCGCTACATTTGTTTTTTTGCAAACTGATCGAATCACCGCGCAACCATGGCGTACCGCCCTACCGAAAAAACCCTGGCCCGCAAAGCTGAACTACGCCAGCGCCTGCTGGCCGCGTCGCTGGAGCTGGTCAGCACGGGCGGCTTTGGAGCATTGACTATTGCGGCTGTGGCCAGCCAGGCTGGCATGGCCACCGGAGCGGTGTACAAGCACTTTGAATCCAAGGCGCATTTGTGCGTGGAAGTCTTTCGCATGGCCACCGAAAAAGAAGTGGCGGTTGTGCGCGAAGCCACTTTGGGACCTGAAGCGCCGGACGCGCGCTTACGGCATGCGGTCGGGGCCTTTGCCGAGCGCGCACTGCGCAATCCGCGCCTGGCTTTCGCCCTGATTGCTGAGCCTGTGGATGCGCTGGTGGATGCCCAGCGCCTGCGTTACCGCCAGGCCTACGCACAGGTATTCGAACAACTGGTCTTGGAGGGCATTGCCAGCGGCGCGTTCGAGCCGCAACCGGCCAGCGTGTCGGCTGCCGCGCTGGTGGGCGTGATTGCCGAGTCATTGGTTGGGCCGCTGTCATGGCCCGCATCGGACACGCCGCCTACACCAACTTCGGAACTGGTGGACGCGATTCAGGCGTTCTGCCTGCGCGCAGTATCGCGTCGGCTTACGCCTTAGCCGGACGGCGGGCTTTTTGTGCTTCCAGGGTCTCGGTCGGCCCGCCCTGCTTGATCCACTCCGCGTATCCGCCACCAATGTGCGCCACGTTGGTCATCCCCATGTCCTGCAAGGCTTTGACCGTGAGCGCACTGCGCCAACCTGCACCGCAAAACAGGATGTACTCTTTTGACTCATCACCAAAAACCGGCTTGTAGTAGGGCGAGGCAGGGTCCACCCAGAACTCCAGCATGCCGCGCGGTGCATGAAATGCGCCCACTACTGCTCCGTGCGCCAGCTCGCGGATGTCACGAATATCGACCAACAGGGTCTGGGGGTCGCTCAGACGGGGCAGCACTTCAGCCACGGTGTAGGTTCTGATCTCTTCCATGGCCTCATCAACGAGGTCGCGCGAGGATTTGGTAATAGGCATGATTGGTGCTTTCTTCTATCAGGTTGGCCGGGGGTAAGCCCCATGGTTGGCTTTGGGAATTGCCGTGATACTACCGCGCGTAGCGGGGCATCCGCTGGCGATCTTGTCATTTTTTCAGATCAGGACACGAATTGGTCACCAATCAAACTCCCCCCGAGGTCCATTCACGCCGTGCCGCACCCTTGGCATGGCTGGGTGCGATCGTGTGGGCGACGGCTTACACGCCGGTTTGCGCACAATCGCCCGACCCTGCCGCCAAGGCCGCACAATCCAGCGCGATGGAACGATCACAACGCCAGGCGGACAACGTCTACCGCTGGATCAAACTGCACGCTGACGCCCCGCGAAAGGTCGACCCCACTCGTGTGCGCCCCAAGAACGAGTCGCCTAATTTGTTGGCAGGCAAACTTGACAATCCTTCAGCAGAGCCGGTTTCACCACAAACCCCGCCTCCCAATCTGGCCGAGGTCGACATGCCAATAACCAGTGCGCAGGCCGAGGCCTTACTGGAGCAATCACCTACTGGCGCTGGCGTAACAACCCGAGTGGACACCGCGCTTGCGCCCGCGCCAGTAGCGCCCGTGCCCGAGGTGGAAACTGCGCTGAAGGCCATAGAACAACCCCAACCCGAATTCCCGCGCGATTTGCGCAACACGATCACCCAGGGCAAAGTGCTGTTGGCGTTCACGGTACAACCCGATGGGACAGTATCTGCAGCATCGGTACTGAGCGCCACCAACCGCAAGCTCAGCAAGCCCGCACTGGAGGCCGTCACCCGCTGGCGGTTTGAGCCCATCCGCATGGCGCGGGCGACCCAGGTGGAAATCGCGTTCGACCTGCAATAGCAAAAAGGGCGCCGAAGCGCCCTTTGCTCATGCGGCCAGCGCGCGCTGGATGATGATTTTTTGCACGTCGCTGGTGCCTTCGTAAATCTGGCACACCCGCACATCGCGGTAGATGCGCTCCACCGGAAAATCGCTCACATAGCCATAGCCACCCAGCGTCTGGATGGCGGCGCTGCACACCTTCTCGGCCATTTCACTGGCGAACAGCTTGGCCATGGCAGCTTCTTTCAGGCATGGGCGTCCCGCATCGCGCAAGGATGCGGCGTGCCAGATGAGCTGACGCGCTGCCTCGATCTGCGTCGCGCATTCAGCCAGACGAAAACCCACGGCCTGGTGGTTGAAGATCGGCTGGCCAAAGCTCTGGCGGTCTTTGGAATAGGCAATGGCCACCTCCAGCGCGCTGCGCGCCATGCCCACGCTCTGCGCCGCAATGCCGATGCGCCCGCCTTCCAGGCCGCCCAGGGCGATGCCGTAGCCTTCACCCTCTTTGCCAATCAGGTTCTCGGCCGGAATGCGGCAGTTGTCGAAATTGATCTGCGCGGTGTCGCTGGAATGCTGCCCCAGCTTGTCTTCCAGACGTGCCACCACATACCCCGGCGCGTTGGTCGGCACCAGGAAAGCGCTCATGCCTTTTTTGCCGGCACCCTTGTCGGTGACGGCAATCACGATGGCCACGTCGCCGTTCTTGCCGCTGGTGATGAACTGCTTGACACCATTGAGGACGTACTCATCGCCTTCTCTGACGGCGGTCGTGCGCAGCGACGAGGCGTCGCTGCCCACATGCGGTTCGGTCAGGCAGAACGCACCCAGCAGCTTGCCCTGCGCCAGCGGCTCCAGCCATTGCCGTTTTTGCGCCGGGTTGCCAAACTTCATCAGAATGGCGTTCACCGGGCAGTTGGTCACGCTGATGACCGTGCTGGTACCGCCGTCACCGGCGGCAATTTCTTCCAGCACCAGCGCCAGCGTCAGGTAGTCCAGCCCCGCGCCACCCAACTCTTCGGGCACGCAGATGCCATAGGCACCCAGCGCAGCCAGGCCCTGGTGCGCCTCTTTGGAAAAGTGGTGTTCCTTGTCCCACTTGGCGGCATGGGGCCACAACTCGGCTTGCGCGAACGCGCGAACCGCATCGCGCACCATTTCCTGGTCTTGACTAAGTATCAAATTGGCCTCCAGCCCTCATGGAATATAAGTAAATAGCTATCAGAGTTATAGCATTTCTAAAGCCACGGCAGTCGCTTCGCCGCCGCCAATGCACAACGTGGCCAGACCCTTCTTCAGGCCGCGCGCCTGCAGCGCATACATCAGCGTGACCATGATGCGCGCACCGGACGCGCCAATCGGGTGGCCCAGCGCGCAGGCGCCGCCATTCACATTGACCTTGTCGTGCGGCACGTTCAGCTCCTTCATCAGCGCCATGGGCACGACGGCAAAGGCTTCGTTCACTTCCCACAGGTCCACGTCGCCAACGGCCCAACCCGCCTTAGCCAGGGCCTTTTGTGTGGCGCCCACCGGGGCGGTGGCAAACCACTCGGGCTCCTGCGCATGCGTCGCATGTGCCACGATGCGGGCCAGCGGCTTGCAGCCGAGCTTGGCAGCGGTGCTTGCCTTCATCATCACCAGTGCGGCGGCGCCGTCGTTGATGCTGGAGCTGGAGGCGGCGGTGATGGTGCCGTCTTTCTTGAACGCAGGCTTCAGTGTGGGAATGTTGTCGAGCTTGACCTTGCCCGGGCCCTCGTCGATGGACACCACGACGTCACCACCACGACCCTTGACGGTGACCGGAGTGATCTCAGCGGCAAAGGCGCCGGATTCGGTAGCGGCTTTGGCACGCTGCACGCTGGCGGTAGCGAAGGCATCCTGCTCGGCGCGGGTGAAGCTGTATTTGGCCGCGCAGTCTTCGCCAAAGGTGCCCATGGATCGGCCAGCCTCGTACGCGTCTTCCAGGCCGTCGAGCATCATGTGGTCATACATGCGATCGTGCCCAATGCGGTAGCCACCTCGGCCCTTGAGTAGCAGATAGGGTGCATTGGTCATGCTCTCCATACCCCCTGCCACCAGCACCTCGTGGCTACCGGCCAGCAGCATGTCATTGGCAAACATGGCCGCACGCATGGCTGAGCCACACATCTTGGACAGCGTGACTGCACCGGCGCTCTTGGGTAGCCCGCCCTTGAATCCGGCCTGGCGCGCAGGCGCCTGGCCCTGGCCCGCCATCAGGCAATTGCCAAACAAAACTTCAGTCACCAACTCGGGATCGATCCCGGCGCGCTGCACTGCCGCCTTGATGGCCGCGCCTCCCAGGTCATGCGCTGCGAGGCTGGAAAAATCACCCTGGAAGGCGCCCATGGGGGTGCGGGCTGCACCGCCGATCACGATGGAATCCGACATGCTGTTTGCTCCTGTTGACTTGACGTTTACGTAAACGTCAATTGTGCCAGAGTCTGCTCTTGCCCACACTCAGCGTCCATAGCAACACACGCCCATTTGCCGACAAACCTTACGCCACATCAAGCAACTTGCCGCTGGGCTTCCACTCTCGGGTGGACGGCGAACCGAGCCAACGCGGGGGCGTGGCCACGGGTCACTCGAAGGGTCAGGCTTTTCGAAACACCAACTACAAACATGGCGACATTGACATTGGCCATCAAATCTTTGAACATCGGCGCTCAGCCCGTCGTAACTGCCCCGTTCATGGGGTGCTTTTGGCGCAGAGTTGCAAACCACCTACCTGGGATGAAAGTGACTTGACTTACTCTGCACAGATGAAACGACCGCCGGCAGTTGCCCAGCAGAAAGTCAACCAAACCAGCAAGGTGCAGGAGTTGGCATCCGTGGAAACGCTGCGCCGATTTCTCTGGTTAACCGTATTTACGATTCCCATGCACTTTGTACTGGCCTGGTGGTTCAACAGCGTTCCTACCGCCACGTCTCCGCCCGAAACGGTTGAGTGGGCAAACGCACTGCGTACCTTGCATAGCGTCACTGGGATCATTGTTTTGACACTGGCCTGCTTCATACGTTGGATCGTTCGACCAAAAGGGCGCGCCACTGCGGCCGGCATCGCACTGCATATGCTGCTTTGCTTCACCTACCTGGCATTTGGCGTTGCCGCCTCGCTTCTGGGTCTGCACCCTGCTGGGTCCGGCGGAATATCGCCCTTCATCATTGTCTGCATTTCGATGGGCGTGATCTCCCTGATGAGCCCTGTGATTTCAATCGCGCTCTTTGTTGGGACGTTCCTGGCTTTCTGGGCGTCCATTTACTGGATTGATTTCTCGCAGGCCATGACCGCAAGTTTGTTGATCAATTCGATCGCCGCAACGGCCATGTCACTCATTGCTTCCAGAATGCATTGGAACCAGTACGTAAAGATTACGCTATTGAGTGAACAACTCAGTCAGGCCAATAAAGTCATTGCCGCCAGGATTGCCATGGCTGCGAAGATTACTTCATTGAATGATCACGACACCCCCACACAGGCACCAGGGATTCAAAGTGACCATTAATCCACTGGCCCCTTGAACCGCCGGGCCCGGTCATACGGAAACACGTCGTGCACATGCCCTGCCAGGATGCGGTCCTTGTGGGCTTGCCAGAATGACGCCTCCAGCAAGTCAGCGTGGTGCTGCATGAAGATGCTGCGCACCACCGGGTTGCCCAGCAAAAAGGGGCCAAAGGTTTCGGGAAACACATCCTTGGGGCCCACGCTGTACCAGACTTCGCCGGACATCTCATCCTCTTCATTGCGGGGTGCGGGCACCTTGCGGAAGTTGCAGTCGGTGATGTATTCGATCTCGTCGTAGTCGTAGAACACCACCTTGCCGTGGCGGGTGATGCCAAAGTTCTTCCACAGCATGTCGCCGGGGAAAATATTGGCCGACACCAGGTCTTTGATGGCGTTACCGTATTCCACCACGCCGCGCTGAATTTGTTCGCGCGCACGCACGGCCGTGGGGCTGGTGTCGTCGGGGTTGGCGCCTCCGGCATCAAAGGCTTCCTGCAAATAGATGTTGAGCGGGATCATGCGCCGCTCGATGTAGACGTGGCGGATGATGAGCTCCTCCTTGCCATCGCCATTGCGGTCACTGATTTCGATCTGACTGGGCGCAAATTTTTCCAGCTCAGCCATCAATTCATCACTGAAGCGCTCGCGCGGAAAGCCCACTTCGCTGTACTCCAGCGTGTCGGCCATGCGGCCCACCCGGTCGTGCTGCTTGACCAGCAGGTACTTGCCCTTGATCTGCTCGCGGGACGTGTCTTTTTGGGGCGGGTAAAAGTCCTTGATGACCTTGAACACGTAGGGAAACGACGGCAGATCAAACACCAGCATCACCATGCCCTTGATGCCGGGCGCAATGCGGAACCGGTCGGTGGAATGGCGCAGGTGAAACAGGAAATCGCGGTAGAAAAGCGTCTTGCCCTGCTTGGCCAGCCCCAGAGCGTTGTAGATTTCATTGCGCGGCTTGCGCGGCATCATGCTGCGCAAAAACTGCACATAGGCCGACGGAATATCCATGTCCACCATGAAATAGGCCCGCGCAAAACTGAACAGCAGCAACAGGTCGTCCTCGCCAAACAGTGCGGTGTCAATCACCAGGTGTGACCGCGCGGCCGCCCCGGCGGGTGCCTTGGTGTGCAGGATGGGCAGTGCAAACGGGATGGCATTGAACCCGTTGATCACCTTGCCGACGATGTAGCAGCCCTTGTTGCGAAAAAACAGCCCGGAGAGCACCTGAATCTGGAAGTTGGCCCGCAGCGTCGCTACGCCCAGACGTGCCACCATGCTCTGCTGCACCAGGCCGCAGTCGTGCTCCAGGTGGTCAAACGGGCGCTGCAGGTCAAAGTCCTGCACCATATGCACCAGCACCTCGCGCAGGGTCTCGCGGGTTGGGTAGTAAGAGCGGTAGGTGGGGCGCTTTTCGGACTCATCGTTTTCGATGTATTCGGTGCTCACTGCCGGCCGAACAAAAATAAAATCGTTCTGGAAGTAGCTGCTGTGCAGGATCTTGCTGGTCACTGAGTTGAAAAACGTTTCCGCCAGCTCGGGCTGGTGGTGGTTGACCAGCAGGCCGATGTAGTGCAGCTTGATCTGCTGCCAAATGTCCATGCCCTGTTCGCCCGCCTTGAACTCGCGCTCCAGCCGGCGCGAGCACTCCTTGACCCGCAGATCGTAAAACTCGATGCGCTCACGCTGGGCCCGCTGCTGGCCGTGCCAGTCGGCCGTTTCAAACCGGTGCTTGGCACGGGCCGACTCGGTGCGAAACAGCCGGTAGTGCCGGTTGAAGCCGTCCATCATCGCCTTGGCGATGTCGTAGGCAACCGAAGAGTCGAGGCGGGGAGGGAACACAGTTGCTATTACTCTGATAGCTGATTACGCATATTCCACGAGGGCTGGAGCCTGTTTTTATACTGAATTTTCGTGCCTGGGCATCAGCCGCACGCCCGACAGCGCCTGGCGGTAGAGCGCATCCAGATCATCTGTGCCGGTGACGGTCATGTGCAGGTCTTGCAGCAGGCCGTCGTGCACACCGTAGACCCAGCCGTGCAGGGTGACGTCCTGCCCGCGCGCCCAGGCATCCTGCATCACCGTGGTTTGTGCCACGTTCACCACCTGTTCGATCACATTGAGTTCGCACAGGGCGTCCGCACGGCCATGCTCGGGCAGCAGTTCCAGCACGTCGCGGTGGCGGTCGCGCACGTCCTGAATATGGCGCAGCCAGTTGTCGGCCAGGCCGATGCGCGCGCCTTCCAGTGCCGCCTGCACGCCCGAACAACCGTAGTGACCGACGACCATGACATGCGCTACCTTGAGCCGCTCTACCGCAAACTGGATGGTGGAAAGGGCATTGAGGTCCGAATGCACCACCACATTGGCCACGTTGCGGTGCACAAACACCTCGCCGGGCTCCAGCCCGGTGATCTGGTTGGCGGGTACCCGGCTGTCGGAGCAGCCGATCCACATGTAGCGCGGCTTTTGCTGTGCCTTGAGGTTGGTAAAGAAGCCCGGGCGCTCGGCCTCCATATGGGCAGCCCAGGCGCGGTTATGGGCAAATAGATCGCTGAGTTTGGCGGACATGTTTCTGGCCGTAAAGGCTGTGCGTTTGGAAAGAGTTCACAAGGTTCGTTAGACTCGCGTGCCACCTGTTTTTACCATGCCCAACTTACCCAACGCCCTCGGTACCCACAATTTCGACGGGGTTGCGCACCCCTATGGCCGCGCGCTGCGCATGCTGGTACTGTTCATGCTACCGGCCACCCTGGTTCGCCTGGCTTTGTACCTGGCCTACCCGGCAGACTTTCAGGGCCTGAGCGCCGCACAGGTGGTGAGCGCCTTTCTGGTGGGGCTGCGCTTTGATGTGTCCATGGCCATTGTCATGATCGGCCTGCCGCTGATCCTGGTGCTGCTGCCCTTTGGATGGAGCCACCACCGCTACTGGCAACGCGGCTGGCAGTGGATCATCTACCTGACCCTGGTGCTGTTCGTGTTCATGATGGTGGGAGACGCCATCTACTTCGGAAATGTGCACCGCCACGTGGGTTCCGAAGTCAATATTCTGGCCAACGACATGGACTCCATGGTCGGTGTGGCCCTGCGGCAATATGGGGCGGCCTTGTTGGGCTTTGCTGCAGGCGCTGTCGCCGCGGCCTGGCTGTGGCACAAAGCGCTTGTCGCATTGCCGTCAAA